>SKEL01000231.1_pt1 | contig 62549 bp, 51 predicted proteins | sample 4826741 | NCBI WGS metagenome assembly SKEL01 (sample SAMN11008810, study PRJNA524170) | human gut metagenome | biome: Human fecal sample; material: Feces; isolation source: fecal sample from pouch patient p33 | host: Homo sapiens | place: Israel: Tel-Aviv | collected 2016-03-22
CCCCCTCCTCATCCTGGGTGTAGATCGTGACGCAGTTCTGCTTGCGATTGATGCGGATATAATACGAAAATTCCGGTGTCTGCGTCTCCTTAACATCCGCTTCCGCTTTTCCGGTTCCGCTTACATCCGGCGTCTCAGTCTCTTCCTGCCGCACCGCTTCTGTCCCTTCCACCTGCAAGTCTTCCCCGTTCCCTGCATTTTCACCGGTCTGCGCCGTCCCGCCGCTTCCGTTTTCCCCCACATTCGTTTTGGCATTCTCACCACTTCCTGTGAGCGGTGTCTCTCCATCGTCTGCGAGCAGAATGTTTTCCGTGCTGCCGTCCATCACCAGTTCTTCCCGCTGGTACTCCCTGGTCCACAGTCCGTTGTCGCCGCTTAGCACCGCCAGTGCAGGCACATTCCACTCCATCTTGAGCGCAACAAATTCAAACAATGTCAGTACGCACAAAAAGACAGTGACTGCAGCCGCAATCATGCGGGCAGCCCTGCCTTCCATCATACGCTGTAATTCATTTTGCTCGTGCTTGTTGTTCTTCATATCTTAATCTTAAAGCTGGGTCTCCACGAAAATGTCATAGATCGCACGGATTGCCGGTTCAAAATCCGCATTGCTCACACCGATAATAATGTTAAGCTCAGAAGATCCCTGATCGATCATCTTGACGTTGATGTTTGCATGTGCCAGTGCCGAGAAGATACGGCCTGCCGTTCCTCTGGTCGACTTCATGCCGCGTCCCACAACCGCGATCAGCGCCAGATCACCCTCCAGCTCGATACTGTCCGGCTTTGCCAGACGGTGAATTGCTGAGATCACTGCCTGCTCCTTGCCCTCGAATTCCGGCTGGTGAACGAAGATTGTCATCGTGTCGATGCCAGACGGCATATGCTCGAATGAGATATTATTCTCCTCAAACGCGGACAATACTTTTCTCCCGAATCCAACCTCGGAATTCATCATATCCTTATCAATATTGACGGAAACAAAACCTTTTTTGCCGGCAATACCGGTAATGGTGTATTTTGACTGATGGCAGGTGCTCTCCACGATCCAGGTTCCCTCGTCATCCGGCGCGTTGGTATTGCGGATGTTGATCGGAATTCCTGCTTTTCTCACCGGGAACACTGCGTCCTCATGAAGCACGCTGGCGCCCATATAGGAAAGCTCGCGCAGCTCACGGTATGTGATCGTCTTGATCGGCTGCGGATCCTTAATGATGCGCGGATCTGCAATGAGAAAGCCCGACACATCCGTCCAGTTCTCATAGCAGGTGGCATGTACCGCACGCGCCACGATGGATCCCGTGATGTCGGAACCGCCTCTGGAAAAGGTCTTGATCGTTCCGTCCGGCAGTGCCCCGTAGAATCCCGGAATTACCGCACGCTCGCATTTCTCCAGACGCTCTGCCAGCACCTTGTTGGTCTTCTCCGCGTCAAAAGTTCCGTCCTCCTCGAAGGAAATCACCTCTGCCGCATCCACAAACTCGTAGCCAAGGTAATTCGCCATAATAATACCGTTCAGATATTCGCCGCGGGACGCCGCATAGTCAACCCCCGCTTTATTTTTAAAGTTCTCACTGATCTTTTTGAATTCTTCCTCCAGTGACAGCTTCAGATTCAGTCCATTGATAATTGTGTCATAGCGGTCCTTGATCTTCATCAGCGGCACGCGGAAATCCTCCTCCGCCTCCACCAGCGCATAACAGGCATATAACATATCTGTGACCTTGGTGTCCTTGGCATTGCGTTTTCCCGGGGCACTCGGCACTACATAACGTCTTTCCTTATCCGCCTGAATGATCTTCCCCACTTTTGCAAACTGTTCCGCACTTGCCAGAGAGCTACCGCCAAACTTCACAACTTTAATCATTTTTCTGCTCCTCCAATTACCAGCTATCGTCAGGGACGCTTCCGTCCTCGCTTTAACGATTTAATATAACGATATATATATTATCATAAATGGCGGTTCCGTCAAATGATTTTTTTGAAAAATCGCGTTTTTCCTACAAAATGGCAACCGGTCCGGCAAGCTTCTCACGTACCACATACATGGTCATGTCCGGGCGCGTCGCCACCTTCCATTTCACAAGCGTCATCTGCATCTGTTCCAGTTCGATGGCAGTGATGCACCCGGGATGCACACAGCTTCCCGCATTCAGATACAGCTCCCCGTTTTCCGGCAGTCTCGGTCTGTGTGAATGGCCGGCAATCAGATAACGGTCGTGAAGTCTGGTCCAGCCCGCCAGGCACTGTTCATACCGGACCGCCTTTTTATAATTGCGCGCCGCACTCGTGGGATCATTCACGCCGGAGCGCTCCAACGGTTTCCACACGTAGCGCACCAGAGCTCTGGAGAGCCTCCAGCACACAGAATTAAAAAAATCCGCCTGATGCCCGTGAATCATGCAGACATCCCTTCCGCCCTCGCAATTATCTAATATAATCGCCTCCGGCAGGATTTTTCTCAGCTCCATATTGTGGTTTCCATAGATGCGGCACAGCGCATTCCGGCTTTGCAGACAAGCAAACATCTCATACACGGTCTCGTGATAGTGCACAATCCGGTCCATGCAGCGGTTTTCCCAGAGTTCCTCCCCGTCCCCCAGTTCCAGATAGAAGAATCCTCTCTTTATATAATGTTCCATCGCCGCCTCGTACAGGTACGCGTTTTTCAGGAAATTGTCATTTGTTGTCCCTTCCCCTCTGTGGCAGTCACTGATCACCACATAGCGGCTGCCCGTGCCAAGCGAAAGGTGCAGGGCATGTTCCAATGCCCTGTCAATCCTTCGATAACATCCCATGTTTTCACCTGCCCCGACATGATCTGTGCGGTTTCCTGTTTCTGCGGCGCGGTTTGCATCGCCCGCCCGAAAGCACCAGAATCTTCCGAAACCATCCCGGAAGCAGATAATATAGAAATACCATTCTGTCCGCCGTCCGTTTCCACGGGTATGTCACGATCCTAAATCCTCTGCACAGCAGCCTGTTCCAGAGAAGCACCGCGCTTCTGTAGATTCCCGGAATCAATCCGTGTTCCTCCGAAAAATTCATCCGCACACTGACTTCTCTTCCGCAGATGCGAAAAAGGCTGCGCGGTTTTCCGGTTTTGCGGAGACCTTCCCAGAACGCCAGCGCCATCTCCTGCTCTGGGAAAATCAGCGTCGTGGCAAGTCTGAGGCGCGACGGTTTTGTATACACGCCCATCCGAAAGCCGGTGAGCCACCAGTGTCTGGCACAGATTTCATAAAACGTTTCCTCTGCCGTGTCCAGACAGCTGCAGATTCTCGGGAGTTCTGCATCCGATACCGCTTCAAAATGCGCCGTGTGATAGGCGTGCGGCGGAATCACGCCCTTCGCATGGTAAATTCCGACCTCTCCGCCGGTGTTGATCCCGTACTGTCCCTTCCAGAATTCCACCAGCCAGGTTCTTCCCTCATAATTAAAGTACACGGGAAATGCGTCAATCACCATCCCGGCACCCACCGCCATGGTATCATATTTCGCCTCATATCCCTTGTCACGCTGCCAGGCATCCAGCCTTGAGGTAAAAATATCTTCCGACGGCAGATAAGCAAATCCAAAGGGTTCCGCCAGTTCATTGAGCAGCCGCACCCGTTCCCCGGGAGTCAATGCAAGAACTTTTTTCTTCGCCCGCACTCTGTGCACTACTGCCAGGATCAGCAGCGCCGCAAATAGTACCAGAAAGGCGATGCACAAGAGGCACCGCCCGTTTGCAAAGCACATCAGCGCGCCAGAAGTCCTCTTGCGAGATAATCAGCGAGTTCCAGCACCAGATCACTTAAATCCCGGAAGGTATCAATGCTCTGGTCATACTCACCGTTCATCTGATGTTCTATAATCTCGCGCGTCATATCCAGATAATTCAACAGAAGATTCCTCGTCTCTTTTCCTGCAAAGTAGGGATTCTGGTCAGTGAGAAGTGTTGCGATCTGATTCGCATTAGCATACCACTCCCGGATCTGCTGTTCATAATTCTCCTTATCCCCGGATTTTAACGTGCGGATGATCTGCCCCGTCATCTCCACATGTTCCACGAGCAGATTGCGCAGCTGTCTTGTGACAGCTACCGGCAGCCGCTCTGCAAAAACATCCGTGATTGCATCTGCAGTTTCCAACAGGCGTCCCTCCACTGCATACTGCTCTTTTGCATCTGCCCCGGAATCCACACTCATCATATACATCCGTGTCCAGTAGATCAGTTCCAGCCACGCCAGACGCATTGTCTCAAACAGCTGATTCACTGAATTCTGCCTCTCTCCCGCTGTCTGATTTCCACCCGGGCGCTGTCCACCCGGAATCACCACTCCGATACCGATGTTTCCGCCCACGCCGGCATTACTGGTATTTCCACCATTTCCAGCATTACCGGTGTTCCCGGTGCTTCCGCTGTTTCCCGTGTTCCCGGTGTTTGCGCTGCCTCCCTGGGGCGGTACGTAGCTTTCCCCCGGGCAGACATAGAGCTTCATTCCTACCTGCAGGTTGTAGGGGTTTACCCCCGGATTTCCGAGTATCAGTTCCGTGACGGTTGTGTGGTACTGTCTCGCAAGGCGATACAGTGAATCCCCCTCCTGCACGGTGTGTACCATTCTATTCTGACAATACATAAAGATTCCACTTCTTTGTTTTCTCTCTTTATCTTATGTCAGATATAAGATCCTGGTGCATAATGATCTGCATATAGGGCAGGCAGACCGCGTGCTACATAATTCCTGCAAATACCGGTGCCAGCACAACTGTCAGAAGTCCCGCAACCGCAATGGCAAGACTGCTCATCGCACCTTCGATCTCTCCTATCTCCATCGCCTTGACTGTACCAACCGCATGGGATGACGCTCCGATTGCAATTCCCTTTGCCACCGGCTCCTCAATCTTAAATATACGGCAGACCGTCTCCGCCAGCATATTGCCAATCACTCCGGTAATAATAATCACAGCAACCGTGATGGTCACATAACCGCCAAGCTCCTCCGATATTCCCATGCCGATCGCGGTCGTGATGGATTTCGGCAGAAGCGTCACATACTGCGCATGATCAAAATGAAACAACAGTGCCAGTACAAGCACACACACAAGACTCGTAATCACACCGGAGATCAATCCAAGCACGATTGCCTTGGAATGTTTTTTCAAAAGTTCCACCTGCTCGTAGAGTGGGATCGCCAGGCAGACCGTTGCCGGCGTCAGAAGATAGCTCAGATATTTTGCTCCCGCGTTATAACTCTCGTAAGGAATATCAAACGCGGCCAGAAAAACGATCACCGCAACGATCGAAATTAAAAGTGGATTACATATCGGCCATTTCAGCTTCTTTTTTAAAAATACACCCAGTTCATAGGTCAATACGCTGATTGCTACGCCAAAAAATACAGACTGATTTAAAAATTCCTTCATTGCCTTATGCCTTTCTGTTTCTGCGAATTACAAATTGTGTCACTCTTCCCGAAATCACCATAACCACAATCGTGGATACAAACATAATCACAACCACCTGCACACAGATCGGCTTTAAGGCGCTCCAGGACTCGACCAGTCCCGCCCCCGCCGGAATAAACATCACCGGCATGATCTCTATCAAAAATTTCCCTGCATCTTCCACTGCAGAGAGTTTTATTATTCCAAGCTCCAGTGCTGCAAACAGCAATACCAGTCCATAGATGCTTGCCGGTACCGGAAGTGGAAGCAATGCCTTTAATCCTTCTCCAAGAAATGAAAAAAGTAAAATAATCAAAAATTGTCTCAAATGCTTCATCCTGCCGTCTCCTCTCATCGGAACTTATTATAGCAACAGTATCACAACTTTTACATCGACATTCCGACGAAATGCATGCCTTTCTTTTTCTATTTACAGTGCAACTTTCTAGTTCTTACTGCCTATATACCCCGCAAGTGTATCCAGAATCACCTGCGGTTCGATCGGCTTTGCAAGATGAGCGTTCATCCCGGCCGCCAACGACTGGCTGACATCTTCCTCATAGGCATTGGCCGTCATGGCAATTATGGGCACAGTCTGTGCATCCGTCCGGCTCATTGCCCGGATCTGTCTGGCTGCCTCCAGTCCGCTCATCACCGGCATCCGGATATCCATCACGATTGCGTCAAAATATCCCTCCGGATTCTGCTCCACCATTTCCACCGCTCTTTTTCCATTTTCCGCATGTTCCACAATAATTCCCTTTGATTCCAGAATACGTCTGGCCACAAAAGTATTGATCTCATTGTCCTCTGCCAGAAGCACCCGTCTGCCTTCCAGGTTCTGTTTTGCCATGACTGCCTGTGGCATTTTTTCCGGAGCATCGACGCCCGAGATCGTAAGCGGCAGATCGAGGATTACCCCGGTACCCTCTCCTAATTTACTGTGAATTTCAATCGTGCCGTGCATCATGACCACCAGTTTCTTTACGATCGCAAGTCCAAGACCGGTTCCCTGCCATTGCAGGGCAAGCGTACGGTTCCCCTCCTGCGAAAACGGTTCAAACGCATGCTCCAGAAATTCCTCACTCATACCGATTCCACTATCCCGCACCGTAAAGCGAACCCATTCAACGTTTCCTTCCGTGCGGAGCCTTTCGGTCAGAAGCCACACATTTCCGCCCTCCGGCGTGTATTTTGCTGCATTGGACAGCAGATTGAAAAAAATCTGCTTGAACCGCACCGCATCAGTGTATATCATTTCTTCCATATGCTGCAGATCACACCGGAACGTAATGTTTTTCTGCTCCATCAGCGGGCCGATGGTGGTATTGATTGCCGTTCCAAACATCTCTCTGCTCATCTGCTCCGACTTCAGGTTCAGATTGCCGCTCTCTATGCGTGAAATATCCAGCATATCGTTGATCAGTCCGAGCAGAAACTCACTTGAGGATTTAATCTTATCCAGATATCCACAGATCATCTCATCCTGACATTCCTGCCTTGCAACGGATGTCATGCCGATAATCGCATTCATAGGCGTCCGGATGTCATGACTCATATGGGCCAGGAATTCACTCTTGGCGCAATTCGCCCGCTCCGTTTCTTCAATTGCCCGCTCCAGACGTTCCTGCTTCTTCTTCTCCTCCGTTACGATGTCTTCGATGTCCACACAGCTTTTGAATACCGTCCCCATCTGCTTATCCATATAGGTATAACGGATCATTTTACGCCGCACTGAGCCATCAGACTCTCTCACATCAATTTCCTGTATGTAAAGTGGCTCTGCCTCAAGGTTACGACGGATTTCCTCTGTCTGCATTGCCCGGATGTGTGCTTCCAGCTGATCCGTCACTGCGACTCTTGTAAGATAATCACGGATATCCGCATCGTAGTCTGTTCCTCTGGCGCTCGGACACATGGAACTTTTTTCCTGCGCCATAATCTCGAAATGACCATTCTGCAGACAGATGTATTCCACATAATCATAGTCGAACTCAATGATCAGCTGCATCATACGGTCACGGTTTTTCTCATGCGTGACATCCCAGTTATTGTAAAAGGCAAACAAATCTCCCGTATCCAGCTGCGGTACAATCCTCACGTCCACACGCACCCAGATAATGTCGTCCGTGTCCCGCCTCTTTGCCCAGTAGTAACGCGATATCATTTCCTCCCCCTGCCAGTAGGCTTCCATCAATGCCTCTGGCTGTAGATCCGCATACGTCTCCCCGGTCATATGAATTTCCGAGAAAATCTTTTCAATGCGCTTCCGGTAGTCTGCTTCCTCACGCAATTCTTCGGTAAAATCCCCCAGACCGTTGTATTTGACGGATTCCACATAACGCTGCGTGAGATTAACGCGGCTGGTTCCAATATTCTCATCTGTCCCTTTCTGATCCAATCCTCTGTCGATTATCATACTTCCATCTCCTGCCATACATTATCCGCAGTTTATTTTAACCCTGCCTGACCGGCCATCGCTCTTCTCTCCTCATACTGTTCATAGAAGTCCTGCTCCGGTTCATATGGTTTTATAAAAAACAGATTTAACAAAAACATGTTGATCGTCTTTGCCTCCTGTTCACCAATTCCGTCTTTCATCTGCTTCTCCAACTGTTTCCGTATGGCATGCCAGTCCAGCAGAAACCGTTCGTATCGTTCCATCTGCGGAGTATCGAGCCATTTTCCAACCTTCACTTTGCTGCGCCCGGGCTTCTGACAGGCATCCATCTGCAGAAAATAGCGGATTCTGTCTTCCTCATAGATTCTGCCAAGCGGAAATACCCGACACAACCCTGGACGCATTGCGTGGATCCTGCATCTTCCCTGTTCATTCAAGAACACACACTGCTCTTTTTCTCCGTCCATCCTCAGGTTCGGAAGAATCACGCCGTCCACTACCTGCAGCTCTATCGTATCGGCAAGCAGCTGCTCAAAATTTTTCCCGGTCACGGTCGTCAGACGCCATATATCACAGGGATCAAGCACAATGGATGTCCCCATTTTCTCACAGCAGGCATGGCATCCCGCGCAGTCTCCGCACGCCGCCCGAACCATATCATTGCAGCCATATATTTTTCCATCTGATATTTCCTGCAGATCCTGTAACATTGCAATCTCCTCATTTCTTTTTTCTGTGTCTATTCTAACTGTTTTTTGCAAAAGAAGCAATAAACTCACATAGCCTATAGAGTGAAAAAAGAAACCGCCACAAAAGTGACGGCTTCTTAAATCCTGATTTTATAATATCTGTTCTATGCCCCTATGCAGCAGCTTTCTCAGAATCATTGTCTTTCATGACAAGCTTTAAGAGAATCGGGGTGATCAGCGTCGTTACAATAACAACGAGAACGATCGGAGCAAACAGGACATCATCTAACATACCGCTTGCATATCCCTTCTGCGCCACAATCAGTGCAACCTCACCTCGGGAAATCATACCGATACCGACCTGGAACGCTTCCTTTCCGGTACATCCGCATATCTTTGCACCCAGTCCGCATCCGACAACCTTGCTTAAGATGGCGATAACAAGCAGAATGATTGCGAAGATCCAGATGCTGGCATCCATTCCGCCGAGTGTTACCTTAAGACCTACACTGGCAAAGAATACCGGTGAGAAAATCAGGTAAGACGGGATCTCGCATCTTCTTGCAACATACGGTCCAACTTTCATCGTGCAGAGCATCAGTCCTGCGAAGTAAGCACCGGTAATATCTGCAATACCGAAGTATTCCTCTGAGATATAGGAAAGAATGAAGCAGAGCGCTACACAGATGATAGCGGTTCTTCTCTTCTCATCCTGCTCTTCCACAAATACCTTTAACTTTGTAAGCACGAAGATCAATACTGCAATAAATACGAAATACAGTACAATCTTTAACACAACTGTGATCGGGCTTACGCTGGTATCCTTTAAGCTGGTTACGATTGTGAGTACGATAATACCGATGATATCATCGATAACAGCTGCGCCAAGGATTGTCGTTCCGACTTTTCCTTTCAGCTTGCCCATCTCACGCAGCGTCTCAACTGTGATACTTACAGATGTTGCTGTCAGTACAACACCGACGAACACTGCCTTTAACACCTCATCGTAATCGCTGAAGTCTGTGTGGAAGAAAAATGCATACCCCAGGAATCCACCAATCAACGGAACAATCACACCGATCAATGCTGTTACGAAAGATGCCACACCATTTTTCTTAAGTTCGGACAGATCCGTCTCCAGTCCTGCGTTAAACATCAGGAGGATAACACCGAGCTCTGCCATCTGCTCAAGAAAGACGCCGGTATCTCCGGTCAATGTAATCAAGTTCAGACAGGACGGTCCTAAGATCACACCTGCAACTAATGCACCGACAACCGCCGGCATATGAATCTTACGGGTAAATAAACCCAGAATCTTGGTTGAGATCATAATGATCGCCAAGAACAGTAAAAATGAATACGATTCCATATCTATACTCCCTTTCTGTTAATAAATTATTAAATATGTATAAAGTATTCTTATAGCATAGCTATTCTAACGCTTTATCTCACAAAATGTAAGTGGCGTTTTTCAAGAAAAAACATCAAAATAATAACATTTTTTAGGAATTTTCAACAGATTTTCGGGGGATTTTACAGAAGATTTCGTTCGCATGGAATATATATTTCATTATTGTGTGTCCACAATTTCAACTACTTTACCTTTGCTTCTTCGACATATCTGTCTCATGTGCAAAACTCTTGATATTGATAAATGCACCAGCAAAACCGAGTCACATCAAAGCTATTATTTCATCCTCTTTATTGCGTAGTGAAGGGTGTTGGTTCTTTTAGTGTTTTTCGCTGTCTCGAAGATGTAATAGTTGCGACTCTGGCGAGGAATGACAGATGCAAACGTGCTTTCTTCGCAGAGTGCGAATCACAACCATGTTGTCCCCTTCTATATTATTAGCGATATTTCAACCCACACTCCCCTCACTGGGAATAACTCCACTCTCACGCCTGTCTCCAAGCTGAGATCAACCTTCCAATCCACACTTTCCTCGCTGCGAGCGATCCAAAACGGGCAACAACATCAGCCATCTGACTACTTCAATCCTCGCTCCCCTCACAGGGAGCGACGGTGTTTGGGTGCATGGTCAAAGCCGGGATCGAATTTCAATCCTCGCTCCCCTCACAGGGAGCGACATACACGGTAAAAGATTTTTGCCCGGAGTGTATCATTTCAATCCTCGCTCCCCTCACAGGGAGCGACCCTGACTTGCCGGAGGGAATCGCTAGTGTGCTCGATATTTCAATCCACGCTCCCCTCACAGGGAGCGACGTTTACGATAAACAAGCGGAGCAGTGCGTGTCTTATATTTCAATCCACGCTCCCCTCACAGGGAGCGACCGGTACATTGGTATCAATCAGGACAACAAAGACATTTCAATCCACGCTCCCCTCACAGGGAGCGACGACTTGCCGGAGGGAATTGCTAGTGTGCTTGATATTTCAATCCTCGCTCCCCTCACAGGGAGCGACATGCTGCAATCTGATTAAGCACATAACCCATACCGATTTCAATCCACGCTCCCCTCACAGGGAGCGACTCATCGTCTTCACCTTCGACGTATTCGTCACTATATTTCAATCCACGCTCCCCTCACAGGGAGCGACCGAGATCGACCGCTATCCGGCCAGCGCCGGAACAATTTCAATCCACGCTCCCCTCACAGGGAGCGACGCTGCCTCCGTTTCCTCATTCTCGCCCGTATGTAATTTCAATCCACGCTCCCCTCACAGGGAGCGACCGCCATGATCTAAACTTAGTAATAAAGCACTGTATTTCAATCCACGCTCCCCTCACAGGGAGCGCCGGAGAGTAAAAACATTGACATTGAAGTCATGATTATTTCAATCCACGCTCCCCTCACAGGGAGCGACGTCCTACCGTGTCCGCCGTAAAAACAATACAAGGATTTCAATCCACGCTCCCCTCACAGGGAGCGACTATATCTGCGGTCAACACGGTTATACGTGGATTATTTCAATCCACGCTCCCCTCACAGGGAGCGACGCAGGATCGGATGCATCGGTTGTCCAATGGGAGATTTCAATCCACGCTCCCCTCACAGGGAGCGACCGACGCCATACAGCAACATCGACATCATACCGGCATTTCAATCCACGCTCCCCTCACAGGGAGCGACTTATGTGATCGAGGGAATTTTCCTTGTTTATGGATTTCAATCCACGCTCCCCTCACAGGGAGCGACAGGTATCAGCCGTTGTAAAAGAGGGAAGCATCGAGATTTCAATCCACGCTCCCCTCACAGGGAGCGACTGTATCACCATAGGCTTCTACCTTTTTCATACATGTATTTCAATCCACGCTCCCCTCACAGGGAGCGACGCAACTTAGCTAAACTCATGTTTGATAAAAAATAAATTTCAATCCACGCTCCCCTCACAGGGAGCGACGGTATAAATAAGGCAACCGAAGCACATCTGCCAATTTCAATCCACGCTCCCCTCACAGGGAGCGACAGATCAAAGCGATCAAGGACGAGGTGGATGAAGAAATTTCAATCCACGCTCCCCTCACAGGGAGCGACAGTTTGGCGATCTGCATAATTGCGATAACGTTGATTTCAATCCACGCTCCCCTCACAGGGAGCGACATGTAGACAAGCCTATCACAGAGCATAGTTTGTTATTTCAATCCACGCTCCCCTCACAGGGAGCGACTGACGCACCTACTTCACATTTTTTTGCAATAAGAAATTTCAATCCACGCTCCCCTCACAGGGAGCGACGAATACGCGCGGCCGTTCTGGACGCAATTCACATTTCAATCCACGCTCCCCTCACAGGGAGCGACCGACGCCTGGTTCGCGGCTGACGCAAGCCTGGACATTTCAATCCACGCTCCCCTCACAGGGAGCGACCGTGGATGGCTGGCAAACAGCAAGACACCACAGATTTCAATCCACGCTCCCCTCACAGGGAGCGACAGGTCGCCCATTGTCATATTTCGCCGGCCGGCCAGATTTCAATCCACGCTCCCCTCACAGGGAGCGACAACGGTTTGCCATAATCAGTGCCAGTCTGTCCAATTTCAATCCACGCTCCCCTCACAGGGAACGACTTCGCCGAAGAATCCTTCTTTTCTCCATGATAGGCATTTCAATCCACGCTCCCCTCACAGGGAGCGACCATCTTTCAACTCAAGTTCCCAACGGACCCAAGATTTCAATCCACGCTCCCCTCACAGGGAGCGACCTCTATAAGCATTGCAGGCGCTTTTGTCCGATGTAATTTCAATCCACGCTCCCCTCACAGGGAGCGACTTTCACGTCCTTGTAATAGATAGTAACAAATCAGAGATTTCAATCCACGCTCCCCTCACAGGGAGCGACTGTGTCGCCTGCCATAGCAATGATTGTGGCTGCATTTCAATCCACGCTCCCCTCACAGGGAGCGACCGCTTGGGATCACTGGCGATGTGCTGCACGACATATTTCAATCCACGCTCCCCTCACAGGGAGCGACTGTCCTTTTGTTGCTCTTCAAGCCCATAAAGACGATTTCAATCCACGCTCCCCTCACAGGGAGCGACGTAAAGCACATATGGAACGGATTTGCAAACTGGATATTTCAATCCACGCTCCCCTCACAGGGAGCGACGCACACCCACCACAGACGAAGTAGTAGGGCAATCAATTTCAATCCACGCTCCCCTCACAGGGAGCGACGGTAGTTCAATGTCAGTTCCTTTTACAATCTGATATTTCAATCCACGCTCCCCTCACAGGGAGCGACAAACTCATGGCTGGCCGAGCCATGGGAAAATACATTTCAATCCACGCTCCCCTCACAGGGAGCGACTTAAGAGGTATCTGGAGCAATACAGGAGACAGTTATTTCAATCCACGCTCCCCTCACAGGGAGCGACGAACTGGGAGAGCGTCCATGCCCACAGTACATGGAATTTCAATCCACGCTCCCCTCACAGGGAGCGACTTAGGCATTTTCTTTCCCTCCGTTCTGAATTGTTATTTCAATCCACGCTCCCCTCACAGGGAGCGACAGTAATGTAAACGCCCCATTGATAGAGTAAGAAAATTTCAATCCACGCTCCCCTCACAGGGAGCGACTTACCACCCAGACGAAAACATTGTTTTCAAAACATTTCAATCCACGCTCCCCTCACAGGGAGCGACATCAAAGCCAAAATTATCAAGCGCCGCTTCCACTATTTCAATCCACGCTCCCCTCACAGGGAGCGACCGAACGCATAACATCGACAATATCATCACATGAATTTCAATCCACGCTCCCCTCACAGGGAGCGACACCCGAGCTTGCATTTTGGATTGCTTGCAAAAGACATTTCAATCCACGCTCCCCTCACAGGGAGCGACGACTTGCCGGAGGGAATCTCTAGTGTGCTTGACATTTCAATCCACGCTCCCCTCACAGGGAGCGACAGCTCAAGAGGGTAACCAGATAGCGCAAGAGGGATTTCAATCCACGCTCCCCTCACAGGGAGCGACGAGCAAGGCGTTGACTTTTCTTGGGTACGATGGATTTCAATCCACGCTCCCCTCACAGGGAGCGACATGGTGTGCAACCTTTGGTTCAAAGATTGCTATTATTTCAATCCACGCTCCCCTCACAGGGAGCGACAGGTGCCAGTTGAACAATTCACGCAATACCGGGTGATTTCAATCCACGCTCCCCTCACAGGGAGCGACAATCCCGGCACTTAAAACAGCCAGCGACAACATATTTCAATCCACGCTCCCCTCACAGGGAGCGACGAATTAAAGGGGCAGGGCTTCACCTGCAAGCAAATATTTCAATCCACGCTCCCCTCACAGGGAGCGACAGAATCGTCTTGTCGTGATAGAACTGGAATCCCATGATTTCAATCCACGCTCCCCTCACAGGGAGCGACTGCGTCCGGCATGACTAGAGGTCAAAGCACAGGAATTTCAATCCACGCTCCCCTCACAGGGAGCGACTTGGGCTGTACTTTTTAAGTTTATCAGTATTGTTATTTCAATCCACGCTCCCCTCACAGGGAGCGACGTACCTTGGCGTATTGTACCAGTAGCACTTCCAATTTCAATCCACGCTCCCCTCACAGGGAGCGACATTTCGCAAGATTCAACGCTGTCGAAAGTCCGCCGATTTCAATCCACGCTCCCCTCACAGGGAGCGACATTGACTGTTATTCCCATTCTTTCATAGATTTCATTTCAATCCACGCTCCCCTCACAGGGAGCGACCTATTTCATTCACATTCAATCCCGTATACTCATATTTCAATCCACGCTCCCCTCACAGGGAGCGACAGCAAATATACACATAAAATTCCTTTGTGACCTCCTGTTTTCAACGCTTTCTTCCAAAAATTCCTTTACTCTTTCACGTTTTCCACAGACGATAACTTGATTTTGTGCTATTTGCACTGATAAATTGTGCGCGAATGTTCCGCTGTATTTATGTACACTTTACATTCGCACTACTCTAAAAACTCTCAGATAATCAGCGGCGCCGTGACATCAAATGCCCTTTGCACACCGATATGTTCCACCTTACTCTTATACTTTTCCCCCATGACATAGTACCTCACACTGTCTTTATCCACATCAATGATATCCTTCAACTGCTTTTTCAATATGACATACTGCGTCTGATCAACAATGCACTCAAATACAGAATTTTGTACCCGCTGTCCGTAATTCGTACAGATTTTCGCTACCCGGGCAAGTCTTCGTACTCCCGCCGCAGTCTGTGTATTCACGTCATAAGTAATCAGCACTAACATAACTCACCTTCCTTCCAAACAGCATACAGTTTATCTTTACCGTTTAAAATATGGCGGATATGCATTGATATCTCCCCGCAGATACCGCGCAAGCAGCATCGCCTGTACGTATGGAAGCAGCCCGACAGGTACTTTTTCTTTTAGGTAAGGATGCATGATCTCTTCACACTTTAATTCCTGCCAGTTCTGTATCAGCGTTCTGCGTGTGTCATCATCCATAACAACCGCTCCGCTTTCCATTTTTCTGAACCCTCTTGCATTGATCTGCTGCTTGTTAATCATTGTAAGAACAAAACGGTCTGCCACAGGTGCCCGGAATTCTTCCATCAGATCTAACGCCAATGACTGTCTTCCCGGGCGGTCGGTATGCAAAAATCCAACATAGGGATCAAGTCCAACCGAATATGCTGCGCCCGCACACTCATTTACCAGTAGCGCATACATAAATGACAACATTGCGTTGACATTATCCAGCGGCGGACGCTTATTCCTTCCGTGAAATACAAAACTTTCTTTGTTCTGAAGAATCAGTTCATCAAATACACTAAAATACGTACTTGCCGCTTTTCCTTCATATCCCCGCAGTTCCTCCGCACTGCCACTGTCCTGCACCGCTCTTAGATACTGTTTTAACTGCTCCGACGCATCTTTTATCTTTTCTGTATCAAGGCGCAATGCATGATCCCGGATTGCCCGCTCGAGTACATAACGCTCATTATGTACCTTTCCGAGAATCATATTTCTTGCAATCGTAAGACTTTCATCTTCCCGCTCCGACAGCCGATATTGTATTTTCCGCAAAACGACATTACCGTTTTCCTGTCCGATCATTCTGGCACAAAACGAATCATTGTGAAAAAAACTCAGATTCACATTGTTCTCATTGCATTTGCGCATGAGCGCCGGACTGGCACCTACATAATTAAACGCAACGATTGCTTCTACATTGTGAATCGGTATCCGCATTGCCACCCGATCCTCTTTTTTGACGACAACGTTTTCTCCATCCAATGCAAGATATACATCCGGTGTTGTTACATAAAGAGTATTCAGCAATTTCTTCATTGCAATTCCTCCTTTAACATCTCCGACACATAGGCATCCGCAGGCTGTGCTCCGGAAAGTTCCGGCAGACAGATGTTGTTTAAGGAACACTGCCTGCAATATGTGCCTGTCTTTACCATCGGTGTATATTTTCTGCTGTAATATGCATGCATTTCTTCAAAACAAGACCGTACACTCTGTCTCAATTCCTCTGTAAACAGCATTTCCGTTCTGCGTCTCGTTTCTCCATAATACAAATAGCCCTTTGGAATTCTGGTCATAAGCATCTCTTCCAGACACATTGCCTGCGCTATAAGCTGCATTTCATCTGCATTGTGCGGCTTTGGTTTTCCGCGCTTATATTCCACCGGCACGGCAATGTACGTTCCCTTTTGTCCAGCTAATGTGATGCCCTCCGGTGCCGGCTGAAACTCCACAACATCACATTCTCCGCTGATTCCCATCTCTCTGGAGAAAACCTTCATCGCCCGCACCATGATAACCCCGTTTCTTTTTTCGTGAAAGTCCGCATTGTGCGCATTTTCATGCATGACCCTTCCCTCAAATGTCCGTACATTCTCTTCCCACTGCTGCTCAATATGAATCAGAGCCCATTGTCTGCGGCAAAAAACGAAATGCTGAATTCCCGATAATAATAAATAATCCTCCTCCTGATATTCCATATGTTTCTCCCTGCGATAGCCACGCAATACTATTCCATACAGGTACAGGTAACTCCCTCAGGCAGCTGCTCCGGCAATGTAACCTCATAATCCGAAAACGCCCTTGCCAGATCAACTCCAGGTTTTCTTGCCACCTTGACAGATTCAAACAATTTATAAGACGGTGCATTTCCAAGTTCGCTGTCGTGCTTAAAAATGATCAGTTTTCTGGCTGCCATCTTGCCGCGTGCCGCCGCATGATCATTCTCAAACATATTCAGAATTGCTTTCCAGAGCAATTCCAGATCCTCTTCCGAAAAACCGGTCACTTTTCTCGCCAGATTTGCAGACACATATCCCTCTACCCGGTACAGACCATACGGAACAATATATTTTCTTCCCATTTCCGTTCCTTTTTTGGCAGCATCCTCCTCCGTCGTGATTGCCACTCTGGTAATCGTGATCTCCTGTGGAAGAATCGGATCAACGGATTTCGCAAATCCCATCTGCACCGGTCCGCGTACCTGTCCACAGTTTAAATTTGCTTTCACAAAAGTGGTCATAACTGCTCCAAATGTACGAATATCATAGAAATTCTGACACATAAAGTCACGAACCTTTACGTCCAGCATTGGATCTGTCTTCTTTAAATTCTTAATCTCCTTTTCGTCAATGCCAAGTGACTGGAATGCTCCAAGATCACTGCGGTTTAACGGCACATTGTCCTTGATATAGATTTTATATCCGGTCGTATCCTCCTTGAGTGTCTCCACATAGTTGCGGATCTTTCGCTTCAGGCATACATCTGTCACGAGACCGTAACCCGTTTCCGGATCAATTCTCGGCATATTGCCGGCATCCGGATCTCCATTCGGATTCCCATTCTCCACATCAAATAACACTACAAAATCATATCTGTTCTTAATTGCCTCTCCCATCTTAGTTTTCCTCCTTCTTTGTATATCGTTTCTGTGTCTGGCAATAATACCCCAGCTGAAAGGCTCCCTGTTCCGGCAGATTTAAACGCTTTGGGAAACTCTCCCCAATCACTTCCGCAAGTTTCCCAATCTGTCGGTTAAAATAAACTTTGTGTCCTTCGTTTGCCAGTTTCCGCAGATGCTTCTGCGCCAGATTCAGCAATAGCGGAAAAATCTGTGCCGGGGTCGCTGCTGCCGAATTGAAGTACTTGTCTTTGATCGTCGTGTTAATTCCTGGATTCGCTTCCTGCTGCAAATGCTCTAAAACCGCAAACAGGCGCCCCAGTGTGTATGGTACATTTTTGCTCTCCTCATTTATCATTACCTGCAATACCTCCTTGGGACAGTCTTTGTTCTCATTCTTCAGATAATAGGCCTTTATCATAGCCGCTCGCTCTCGTGTTATCCTGTGTTCCGCCCGGATTCTTAACATAACGGCGTTTAGCAGCGATGCCGGATACTTTCCGCCTGTCAGAACCGCTTTTAGCGTATCCGCTGCCATCTGTGGTGACGGAGACTTGTCTCTCGCATTTTGGTTTACGGTCTCTGACATCAATTTCCAGATTGGAATGATGGGATACTCCTTTTGCCGCGCATTAACAATCCGCAGACGCTCCTGATGTTCATTGACATGCCGGATCATAGTGCCAAAAGAATCCCTCATAAAAAATCGGACAGTCAGTCTGGCCGCATTCGGTGCAAGTCCCAGCACATAAAAATGTCTGTCGGGATCCAGTCGTATATCCTCGATCTGTACCGGCTCCCCGTTTGCCACCTTCCCGATAATTGCCCGAAGTTCGCCATCTGTCATACCACTCTCATCTGTCAGACCGAACATCGCCATCATACCGACATCCTGATAGAGGCTCTCTCCTCCTTCCGCCCAGCATACCACGGTTGTATCCCCGATAGTTCCCGTGTGAGCCCGGTCATTCAGAAGTTCATTTAACGCTGTGGTGTAGGCAAATGCCGCATACTCACCCACCGGAGCATTGGCACCCTGTTCCTTCTCATAGGAACAGAAGGACGCTGCATTAAAAGATACCAGTGACGCTCCCATCGCCTGTGCGCCGCGAACCCCCTTAATGCTCGGATGCAGCACTGCAAGCTTGTCTTTTTTCCCGGTAACCAGACACAACGTCTGCCCGCTTTCATCCTTCCTGTCATAAAACTGCTGCCATGCTTCACGTATTACAGGATCCTCTGTCACTGCTTCTCCTTCATAATAAAATAGAAGATTTACTCCTGCCATCAGATCGCTCCAGTTATCCTCTATGTCAGTACACTGGCGCGCCGCATCCGGGCTCCAATACTCAAAATAATGACAGATCGCTTCTGCTGCCGGCGTGTGGATATCAGAAAGCAATTCCATGTGCTTTTCCATGCAGGCTTCATAGCACTGACTGGTTCGCTCTGGTTTTCCTTTTTCATCAACACCAAGAATATAGGTCGCATTGTCGCACAAAAAGTTCGGGCAAACCGCCACGGATCTCTTCTCCGGATGAGGTACTTCCATCATCCGCGCAACAAAAACCGTTTTTTTCTTGCTGCCTCCCGTCTCCTGCGCCACCTTCAACGGGATCAACCCTAGTACGTGTCCCTGCCGATCCAGATTCAGTCCATAGGAAACTTTTACTTTTCCCCAACCCGGCTTTGCAATCCGCCCCTGCTTCAACAAATCTTCATAATGTTCCACCAATGCCTGTAAAATCATCGCAGCACCTCGCAATCTGCCACATGGATCACGCCGTTTTCCATCTTTGCACGAAAGAACAGCGGACGAATGTTTGCCGGATCTGAGAAGTCAAGATCCCACAACATATAGCCAAGATCCCTTGTCTCCTGAATAGCCGGAATCTCTCCGCCCTCCCACTCCTTGAAATTCGCCGGGAATTCCCGACATCCAAAATATGGTTCGTGATAGCACTGTCCCTTTCTCAGGCGGCGCTTTATGATATCCTGAAACTTTCCCGGATTATCTCCGGCTGCCGCCTTCTCTGTAAGGGTAAAATGTGCTTCAATCACATATCTGACATCCTGCAGAACCAATGATGCTCTCTGCACAATATCCTTTGATGTGTTAATATACAGTTCTGTGCGTCCGCCGGTCATAGCTGCTCTTACACTGTTCCCCAGCACCTTGGACTGCACCTCATTTCTCCGTATGTTTGTCATCTGAATAGGCGCCAACACATAAATGTTGTCAATATGCCACTGCAGGCCTGGGTGCCAGTATACTGCCTCGAGCATTCCCCGCGCCGCCGACGGTGTCATCACATCATAGCTGACGCGTTCCACCTTCATCTCCGGCCGGCTGAAGCATGCAAAATTCCCCCACACTTCCATTTTTACTGCCACATATCATTCCTCCTTTCATCTGTTTTTCATTTGTTATATTTTTAAAATACATCATCTTACTATCCATGTCAATACATTTTTTATTGAAAAATGCAATATATTTGTATACACTGGTATTGTCACTTTTATAAGTGTGGATTGAAATATTTGATATATTTTTCTTTCATCAGGGCGGCAGATTTCTGCCGCCTTTTGACCACTCTTTTATCCGAACAATCCATATCCTGTACTCACATCCATCTGAAGTCCGGTATCCTCATGATACTGGTTCATATCCCGAAGCACATACATCCCCTCTCCGATTCCTTCCACACAGCCGGCATCGTACAATGCTTTTAAATGATTCGGATATACATTCACCGCATACTGCCCCAGCTTTCGCATAAGTTTTCTTGAGACCTTTCCCTTTTCCATCTCCTCTATCCACAATTCCGCTTCACCGACCGGAATATAAACCGTCTGTGTCTCACTCTCAATCAGATGAAATTCCCTTGCCACCGTTGCAAACGGAAAGCAATCCCCATTGATTCCTTTTCCGGCAGTAAATGCATCCATTATCTTCTTTTGATCCAGATTCTCTCTCCCCAGAATCTCACGATACTGCTTAAAATAGAATGCGATCGCCTCCGGCGCTGTCGGATCTTCGTAACAACGCAGGGTCTGCCTTAACGCGCTGATGTTCTGTGCAAAATATACCGATGCATCGCCTTTCAAACCGAACAGATATACCTTGCTCTCCTCTGGGGAGTGCGTCCCCTCCCGGTTGCATCTGCCCGCCGCCTGTATGAGTGCATCCAGTCCGTTCTCCTGACGATATACACACGGAAAATCCAGATCTACGCCCGCCTCCACAAGTGAAGTAGCGATCACCCTGCAGGGCACATGATGTTCCAGTCTCTCTTTGATCTCGCGCAATTTCTCTTTGCGATGCTCCGGGTGCAATAGTGTTGTGAGGCAAAATGCTCCCTCTCTCGGAATTTCTTCAAAAAGTTCCTGTGCCAGATTTCGACTGTTTACAATGCAAAGCACCTGCTCCTGCGCAGTCAGACAGTCGATCAATTTTTCCCGTTCCATATTGCCGGCTGCAACAATCGATGTTCTGCGCAGTTTTTGAAAAAGAATATCTGTATGTTCACAGATTTCTCTTACCTGCGTCTGCGGCATATATTTTTGGATCATTTCATCCAATACCGGCTGCGTAGCCGTACAAAGAACGATTGTTGAACGGTAATGCGCCGCCAGTTCTGCGATTGCCGCAACACACGGTTCCAGATATGGAATCGGCATTGTCTGTGCCTCGTCAAAAATAATGACACTGTTTGCCATGTTATGAAGCTTTCTGCATTTTGAACTGCGGTTCGCATACAACGATTCAAAAAACTGCACCACAGTCGTCACGATCACCGGCATGTCCCAGTTTTCGGTGGCCAGAGCCTTGCGGTATGCCGCTTCATTCTCCGCCTTATCCTCCGTCAGATCGTAGAGAATTCCGGAATGGTGTTCCAGAACATTTTTCTCTCCTAAAATAGAGCGGAACACCTCTGCATTCTGGTCTATAATCGATGTGTACGGTATCACATAAATAATCCGCTTCATCTTTGATTGTATCGCATGCCGCAGTGCAAAGCCCAAAGATGCCGTGGTTTTCCCGCCTCCCGTGGGTACCGTCAGCGTATAGATTCCGGGCGGTAATTCACTTCCTTTGCTCATACAATCCTGCAAAACCTGATTTCTTATACTGCAGAGTATTTTCTGTTTGTCGCTTTTGAAATCCGTTTTTTCCAGCCATTGTTTTATATGGTTGTCAAAACGTTCTGCCAAAACCTTCAGGGAATCATATTCTCCCCTGACTGCCTGATTCTCCTTCATAAACGCTTCCGTATCCAGATAATCCGCATCTACCAGGCAGGAATACATCATCCGAATAAAAAAAGACATCGTAAAACAGGGATTGCTTCCACCCCTGCAAAATGCAGGAATATTCACATCCTCCGGTACGATATCTCTCTTCCATGCCGCATAATCCGGCAGACTTTCCGCTCCTTTTATTCTTCCAAAAAACGTGCCGTCTCCTTTATTGGAAATCCGGTAGACGCCTCCGTTCAACAACCCGGAATGATGCCCGGCAATCGTCATTGCAAGCGGTATGTTTTCTTTTGCTATTTTCATCGCCTCAACCGCCCCCGCAGTCGAATGATCCACCTTTGCCGTGTGTTCCGGATCCGCAATCCGCCTCTGAAATGCCTCGGAATACTTTCCAATATCGTGAAGAAGTCCGCAAAAATATCCCTGTTTTCCACAACCGAACTCCTCCGCAAACTGCTGTGTCAGACATGCGGTCCCCTCAGAATGGCTTTTTACTGTCTGAATCTTTCCGCTCGCATTGATGTGAGCAATCATACGCTTCCCCGTCACCTTATCTTCTACCACCAGCGTCCCCCTCTCTTTTGTGCCTGCCGGCGTTCCAGCGAATATATCATCTTTTTTTGCGCTGCTTTCTGCGCATCTGAAGTTCCGCAGGAACTTCTAATATGAATCTGTCAAGATTCATTATATCACAAGCATAGTAAGTTCAACATATAAAAACTGCATTTTACATTCTTTGTATGTTCCCCCCAATGAAAAACCCCCGGGACATCTCTGTCCCGGGGGTTTTTCGAGGAGTTTAGTTATGAAAATGTTAATCTATATAAAGGAATCTTCACCGAAAGGTTCTGCAGAAATATGACCTTTATTCCACATCTCTGAGCTGCTGGGAACGAAGCTCTGGGAAACCGTCCTCAGCTCCTTTCGATGATGTTAGTATACGGAAAAAATGTGTCCGAAGTATGTCGATTTTCATAAAGCTTTCTAAAAAAACGTTCAATGTTATTTAGATTTCTTTAATATTTTATTTCTATTTTTTTATAATTGCCTGCACCGTGCCCGACTGGAGCAGCCGGATCTCCAGCTGTTTCATCTGCTCCGACGCAAGACTGTTGCACAATTCCACGGTTCCTTGCTGCGCTCTGCCACTGCACAGACCGCAATCCTTAAGCCTGCGTTCTGTCTCCCGCGCGGTCCCCGCTCCGCCGTCAAAGATCTGCACTCCGGCTCCAAGAAGCTTCTGGATTGTCTCCCGCACAAACGGATAATGCGTGCAGCCAAGCACGACACAATCCACCGGATGGCTTTGGTACGGTTCAAACAGATTTGCAAGAAACGCTTCGAGTTCTGCGCCCTCCAGCACGCCCTGCTCCACATACTCCACCAGCCCCGAACACGGCAGCCGGAGAATCTCGGCATCCGACTCAAACCGCTGCATCAGGGCGTGAAACTTCTCCTCGCGCAGGGTCATCGGTGTTGCCATGACCAGAACACGCGGGTGTCCGCCCGCGTGCACTGCTGGCTTTAATGCCGGCTCGATTCCGATTACCGGCATATCCGCATATTTTTCCCGAAGGATCCGGATGGCCGCGCTTGTCGCCGTGTTGCATGCCACCACGAGCGCCTTTACGCCGCGTGACAGCAGATATTCGGCATCCGCACAGGTCAGCTTCTGCACTTCCTCCAGCGTCTTTGTACCGTAGGGCGCATTCTTAGAATCCCCAAAAAAGATATAATTCTCGTTCGGCATCTGTGCCACCAGTTCCCGCAGCACACTGATTCCTCCGACTCCCGAATCAAACACACCAATCGGACATTCCTGTCTGTTTTCATACTTTTCCACTGCTATTCCTCCCAGACTGCCTCGCTTCCGTTCTCCGTGCGCGTGACATAAAGTCTGTGTTCTATCTGTTCTTTTAATTCTGTCACATGGGAGATGATTCCCACCAGGCGCTCGCTTCCCGCGAGCTGTGACAATACTTCAATCGCCTGTTTTCTGGACTGCGCATCCAGCGTACCGAATCCCTCGTCGATAAACATCATGTCCAGATGCACGGCCCCAGCCTTGCGGATAGCAATATCCGAAAGTCCCAGCGCCATGGCAAGCGCTGCCAGAAACGACTCGCCGCCGGATAAGGTACGGATATCGCGCTCACTGTCCGTGACCAGACTGTACACCGCCAGATCCAGACCTTCGTTGGATTTGCGTCCGCTGTTTTCCGTCTCTTTCAGTTTTAGCATAAACTGATGTCCGCTCATCGTCAATAGCCGTCTGTTCGCCTCGTAGATCACCTGCCGGAAATACCGGCGCTGCACATACGTCTCAAAATCAATCTTCGCCGAGCCCGCCAGACGCCCGTCCGCCGTGCAGTACAGTCTTTTCAGCACCTGATTTTCCGCATCGAGCCGCTCGTGCGTGGCGAAATATTCCCTGCACCGCTCCACCACTTTCGCATCCGTCTCGTATGCGGTGTGCATTGCAAGAATCTCCTCGTGAAGCTCCTGCTGGCGCTGTTTTTGCGCCTCCAGTTCCGTCTCCCATGCCAAGATCCCGATCTCCTGCTTTCCCTCGGTCAGCCTCTGCATGGTCAAAAGCCTGCCTTCACTTTCCACGCGATTCCGGACGTATGCCTCAGACTGCTGCACGAGCGTCTCCCGACCGCTCTCTGTTAGGAACGCCTCGTGGTATGCCTCCTCCGAAGAAAATCCGGCATCACGCAGCGCCTGCCGGTATTCTTTCTCCAATTCCAGACACTCCTGCACAAATCCGGCATTCTTCGTCTGCTCCTGCGTCAGCATTCCCTCTTGTCTGGAAATGTCTTCCTTTTTCTTTTGCAGTGCTTCCTCTGCATCCGCCAGACACTTCGTCCGCCGGTCTGCCTTATCCGTCAGCTGCTGCAGCGCTTGCTCAGCCCGTTCCTTCGTCTCATATGATAACTCCGCGCGGATCCGTGCCGTTTCCCGCTGTCCTTCTTCCCAGTCGCGCTTGAGCGCCTCAAGCTTCAGGCGGTCCACCGCATCTCCCGTTTCCCCGGGATGTTTTTTCCCCTCCCGTGAAAATCGTTCCGCCTGCCGTCCACGCTCTGTCAGAGACCTCTTTTTTGCTGCAGATTCTTCTGCCGCCTGCTGTGCGGCAAACGTATAAAGTTCTTTCTCTCCGTCGCCGCACGCATCTCCCGCAAGCGCCAAGAACTGCTGCTTCGCCTGCTCCAGACGCAGTTCCTGCTCTGCCGCCGCGCTTTTCTGCCCGTCAAATTCCTGATACGCAGCATCGCGCGCCGTCTCCGCCTGCTCCCGCTGTTCCTTCGCCGCCTTTACTGCTGCTTCACTGACCGCATTCTCGGCAAGGGACGCCGGATGCGGATGTGTCAGGGAGCCGCAGACCGGACAAGGCTCTGCCTCCCGCAGATTCTGTGCCAGAATTCCCGCCTGTTCCTTTAAAAACAGCTGGTACACGTGCTCATATTCCGCAGACGCCTCCGTGGATCGGGCGGATGCCCGCTCCCACGCTTTTGCGGCGCTGACATACTTCTCCTCCAGCAAAAGCTGCCTGCTTTTTTCCGCGAGCAGCCGGCTGGCACCTTCCCGCACCGCACGCTCATAATACTGCTTCGCCGACTCGTACGCCTGCTTTGCCTGCCGCTCCTGTTCTACCGCCTCTCCCAGGCGCTCATACACCGGAAGCTGTTCCCGGATGCGGAGCATTTTCTCCGCGTCGGCTTCTGCCGCATCGGCGCTCTGCGTCTTAAGCGTATTAAAGTCCTGCTCCTGCCTGTCATGTGCTTCCTTTTCCTCCGCGATAAGGCGCTTCATCCGCTCCACCGTCTCGTCGGACTGCCGCCGCTCATCCAGACGCTCATTGCAGCGCAATTCCTTCACATGCACCCTCTCCGCACGTGCTGCCGCCTCCAGCTGTTTTTTCCGGCGCGCTTCCACGGGCTCTTCTTCCTTTAACTTCTGTACCTGCTGTTCACAGTCTCTTAACCCTTCAAACAGTTCATTGACTTCCTTCGCCTTAGAGATTGCCGCAGTCAGCCTCCGGATCTCCTCCCGCACGTTCTCCTGTGAAGCCGTCAGCTCCCTCTCCCAGATACCGATCTGCTCCACCGCTTCTGGAAGCGGAAGTTCTTTCAGTTCTTCGCGCGGCAGAATCACGCGCGCCCTCTCCTGCTCGGCAGCCCGCTCATTTTCCGCAAGCACCCGGTCCATCTCCAGTGAACGCCGCTTTAAGTTCTCCTGGATTCTCCAGTATGCGTCCGTGTGAAACAATTTGGAGAAAATCTTTTTCCGGTCGTCCGACTTTGCATACAAAAGTTTTAAAAAATCGCCCTGCGCGATCATGGCAGTCTGTGTGAACTGTTCCTTCGTCAGCCCGATCAGCTCTTCGATCTTCGCATCGGTCTGGCTCCTTTTTTCCGGATACACCGTTCCGTCCGGAAGCGTCAGTTCCACACCTGCCGGAACCTTCTGCTCCCGCAGTTTTCCGTTTTTCAATTCTTTTACGATCTTATATTCCGGATTTCTCCGCACACGGTATGCCTCGCCCGCATACAAAAAAGAAAATTCCACGTAGGTCTCCGTCACGCTTTTGGCATACTGGCTCCGCATCATGGCTCCGCTTCTGCCTCCGCCGCTCGCCTCCCCGTACAGCGCATAGGTGATGGCATCAAAAATCGTGGTCTTCCCGGCGCCGGTATCCCCCGTGATCAGAAACAGCCCGCCCGTCTGCACCGTAAAATCAATCTCCGTGCGTCCCGCATACGATCCGAACGCCGACAGGATGAGTTTTTCAGGCTTCATTCGTCCCCCTCCATTTCCTGCGCAATCACCTGACGCATCAGTTCCCGCTCCTCAGGCGTCATCTCTCTCCCGTTCATCTCCGCAAAAAACATGGCAAACGCCTCCTCCGGCCGCACTTCGGCAAGCTGCTCTTCCGTGTCCGACAACAGCTTCCTCGTCCGCGCATTGTCAATCCGTATCTCCAGGATGTGGTCGTATTTTTCCTCCAGACGCTCCTTCGGCTGGAACGCCTCCACGTCATCCGTGAGGGTAATGCTCACAAATGCATGGCAGACCTCCTCCCCCGCCTGCTCTAAAATCTCACGCAGTGTCCCGGTCAGCTTTTTTACCTCCCGCACCGGCGGAAGCGGAATCTGCCGGATCACAGGCGGCTGTCCCTTTTCTCCCAGTTCCACGACCGTCACGCTCTTCTCCTCCCCCGCCTCGCTGACAGAATACGGAAAAGGCGTCCCGCAATAGCGGTATTTTTCCGCTCCTATATGCTGTGCGCGGTGGATATGTCCCAATGCAGCATAGTCGAACGGCGCAAGCACGCCGGCATCGACATTTTCAACGCCTCCGACATAGTGGATTTCGGAGTCACAGGTCGCAGGCTCCTTTCCGCCCGCCGTATAAAACTGGTGTGACAGGATCACGCATCTTCGCGCCGGATCTATCTCCTCGCGCTCAATCAGGCGCCTTACCGCCATGTCATAGCCTTTTATTTCCTCGTCAAACAGCTTTCTCACATAACCCGGCTTCACAAACGGAAGCAGATAAAAATCCACCTCACCGTATCCGTCCGCAAGCGTCACGCGGCGGATCGTCTCCCCCTCCTGCATCGGCGGAAATCCCGCGATATACACCTCATGCTTTGCAAGAATACTGCTGGCAAAATCAATTCTTCTGGCACTGTCATGATTCCCCGCAATGATCATGACTGCAATCTGCGGCTCTATCTCGCATAATGCTGACAGAAACGCATCAAAGACAGACACTGCCTCCGCCGAAGGCACCGGCGTGTCGTAAATATCTCCCGCAATCAGGATGGCATCCGGGTGCTCGCTTTTTGCAAGCGCCACAATCTGCGCCAGTGTCTTGCGCTGTTCTGCCGCGAGATTGTAGTGATGCAGCTGTTTTCCTATATGAAGATCCGACAAATGAAACAGTTTCAAATCGTTTCCTCCCCGCTAAGCTTCTGCTAAGTTTCTTTTCTTTTCTACGTGATAAAAAGTTTTCATTCACCGTCGTTCATGGTATAATGAATCTATAAACAGTGAACCTAGAGTAAAGACGAACGCCCATGCCTGCATGCGGCGGACGGATGTGGCAGCATACTACCGGAGGTGACAGACGATGGAACAACCACAGGATTTATTTGGGAACTATAAATATTGTGAAGAATGCAAACGACCGCTTCCATTGACATATAAAGAGAATCTCTGCCCGTCGTGTATCGAGCAGAAGCTCTTCCGCGAAGTCAAAGAGTACATCCGTGAGAACGATGTAAATGAATACGATGTTGCACAGCACTTCCACATCCCGCATATACAGGTCAAAAAGTGGATCCGCGAGGGGCGCATTGAGTACAAGGACGACCATCTGAACACGATTACTATGCACTGCACCAGATGCGGCGCACCGATCTCTTTCGGAACTTTATGTGCCAAATGCATGCGCCAGAAGGATGTCTCCGTTCACTCCTCTGCCCGTGAGGATGTCTCAGACAGCCGGATGCGTTTCATTGAAGACTGATTCATGAATCCATCCGGATTCATGATATATGATATAAAAAGGTGTCCCGATCGCTTTACCGATCCGGGCCACCTTTTTGTTCCCTACTTTATGACTGCACGCGGATACTTCACCATGACTGCGTCGAGCATCTCCTCATCCGGTTCAAATTCATAGCGGTTGATTCCCTTTTCCCCTTTAAAAACAAGCTCATAGATCTTCGTGCCGCTCTCGCCGGAGGTCAGATCCTTACAGGCAAGTGAATTGTCATTCTCGTACTTGTATACACTCCGGTCCCCCTTCGGTGCCAGTGCAAGAACATCTTCCATCTGGACTCTTCCAAGTCCCTTTCTCTTGCGCTTCGCCTTGATTCTCGCGAAACGGAACTCTCCGTCATAGTAGGTGTACTCATACTCAATATCAGAGCGGAATGCCTGGAAATACCAGATAATGGCAAAAATAATTGCCGGCACCGCAAATAAAATCGGCACCCACATCGCAAATAAAAAGCACAGGCATGCCAGCACAAACCATACCACGTTTAAAATCTTCTTCACCGTAGATTTCTTTCTCGGAACAATCACTAATTTCTCGTGCATGTAAAACCTCTTTCCGCGCAGTATCCCGCCTGCGCCTCTTCCTTCCAAAAACTGCTCACTGTGCTATATTTTAGCATGTATCCCTTTTCCCGAAAAGCCCTTTTGCGTTTATTTTTCAAAAATTTAAGATTCTTACAAAACTTTTTTCTTGACATCCTAATGGCTTTCCTGTAAAATAATTTCCTGTGAGACGCCCAGTTAGCTCAGTTGGTAGAGCAGAGGACTGAAAATCCTCGTGTCTCTGGTTCGATTCCGGAACTGGGCACTTCATGCGGGTGTAGTTCAATGGTAGAACACCAGCCTTCCAAGCTGGATACGTGGGTTCGATTCCCATCACCCGCTTTTCTTATTGGAGAGCATAAAAAGACAGAGCAGATCGAGAGATTCTCTCACTGCTCTGTTTTTTTATAATTTTTTCATTCTTTTTTCCTTTTTAACCTTCCATTTCTATGTTATTCTTGTACTAGTTCATTTTAGAAACGGAGTACCATTATGGAGAAAAAGGCTGATTTTCATTCACTTTCCCGCAAGGCGAAAGTGCAGTATGTCTGGGATTATTACAAGTGGTCGATCGCCGCTGCGATCGCTGCGCTCTGCTTTGTCATTTACCTCATCTATCATTACGCGACCTACCGCGACCCGCTGTTAAACGTCATCATGATGAACTGCAACGATTCCATAACCGCCGACAGCAAGGGCTTCGATGAATTTCTTGAAGCCTGCGGCTACGACCCGAAGACGGATTCCGTCTCCCTCACATCGTCCTTACAGTTCTCGGACGGCGAGTATTCCACGTCCTACAACGACACGCAGGTGCTGACGCTAATGCTGGCAGCCGGCGGACAGGATCTCTTCTTCGGAACCGGCGGCGAATATCTCGATTACGCCGACCAGGGAGCTCTTATGGATCTGTCCACCGTATTATCCGACGAACTGCTGGACCGCTACCGGGATCATCTCATCTACACGACCGAGGACGGTGCCGTCGCTTCCTATCCCTGTGCGATCGAGCTCACCGACAATGCCTGGCTTCACAAATACAACTATTATGATTCCTGCTATTTCGGCATTCTCTATCAGAATCAGAACTTAGACGCCGCCTTACAGTTTGCGGACTTTCTTCTGAATTATAACGACTGATCGTTTTCTCTCCTGATGCTGCCGGCAGCAGAGCGGCTGATTGTTTTTTCAGATCTCTACTTCAGGATGGCAACACCGTACGCCGGAAGCGTCAGCGTTCCATCCTGCCAGGAAGCCGCACGGGTTCCGGTCAGCAGTTCTCCTGCCAGCTTCAAATCCCCGCTTTCACTGTCTGCAGATATCTGTGACAGATCCACGGTGCGCTCGTCCTTCGTGCAGTTAAACACGACGATCACCGAGGAATCCTGCCAGCTCTTGCGCAGCACGCACACTGCATCATCCGACAGATTTTCAAGAAACTCTGCCGTTCCGTGCGAGATCTCCGGATAGGCATTCCGCAGACGCAGCGCCTCCTTCACATACCAGTAGATGGAATTGCCGTCGTCCTGCTGCTCCGCAAGACTGTCATAGATCATCGTGATCGCATCCATATCCTGCGGTCCGAGGCACATCCCCTCTGCACCGGCATCCTTGCTCCAGTACATCGGCGCGCGTTTGTTCTCATCTTTTCCGGCGCCTTTCATTCCCAGTTCTTCTCCATAATATAAGAAGCTGCTTCCGGACATCAGAAGATTCATCGCCTGCGCCAGCTTGGTCTGCGCCTCCATAGTATCGCCGGAGTAATACCCTGCGCCCCTTCCCATATCATGGTTGGTGTAAAACGGCGCATCGATATAGCTGTCACTGTAAGTTCCCAGCGCGTCCTGCAGCCGCACGATCGCTTTTCCGTAAGAAGAGGCACCGCTCGTTCCCTTGACCGCCTTCGCAATCACACCGTCCTTATCTGCAAACGTAAAGTCAAAGCTGCTGTCAATTCCGCTCTGGTAATACTGTGCGTATGTCTCCAGATCCGACCACACCTCTGTCACAATATACGTATCACTCTTCTTTTCTTTTACCATATTATTAAACCAGGATAGAATTTCTATGTTCGAGTCGATGCTTCCGGTCTCATACTCTTTTGCCGCATCCAGACGGAAACCATCTACGCCCTTTTCCAGCCAGAAATCTGTAATCTCATCAAACTCCTGCCGCACCGCTTCACTCTCCAGATTCAGATCCGGCATCTCGCTCCAGAACTGTGCCTCATAATACCAGTCCGTCCCTGCCAGCTGGCAGTATCCGCTGCCTTTCTCTCTGGAAAAATGATAATAATCCACATACGGGCATGCCTCTGTATCCGGCTCCATTCCCTCCGGCAGATCCTTCAGATACTCTGCCGCCGTCTGAAACCACGGATGCTGAGACGAAGTATGATTCATCACAAAATCAATCATGACACGGATTCCCCGCTCATGGCATGCGTTCACGAATGTCTCGAAATCCTCCATTGTGCCATACTGCTCATCGATCGCACAGTAGTCCGTCACATCATATTTGTGGTAAGTCGTCGCCGGCATCACCGGCATCAGCCAGATCCCATCACATCCCAGATCTGTATCCGTTGCCGGATTACCGTCATTGATATAGTCCAGCTTCTCCGTCAGTCCCGGAAGATCTCCGATGCCATCCCCATCGCCGTCATAGAAGCTGTAAACGAACACCTCGTACCAGCTCCGGTAGAGATCATCCGTTCCTGCAGCTTCTGCCGGGTTTACCTCCCGCATCAGAGACAGCGCCGTCTCTTCCATGTTCTCCTGTGCTCCCGCCTGCGCATCCGTGCCCTGCCCGGCTGCCGTCTCCGTGTCCTGCCCGGCTGCCGCTTCCGCCGTACCTGTTGCCGCGTCTTTCTCCCCGGCATCCGCTCCGCACGCCGCACTTCCAGCAAGCAACGCCACTGCCAGCAGTGCCGCCAGTTCTCTCTTTCCTCTTCGTCTCATCCAAACGCCCCTCTTTCTGTCAGATTTTCTGTATCCTTTTTCCTTATCATACAGGACTGGTAACGTTTTCACAAGCTGTTTCTTCCTACTTTTCTCTGCCAGACACTTCACCCACCACCTTGAAGTTCTGGATCACGAACGTCGGCAGCACCGCCATCACACCGACACAGCCCAGCTGCATGCCGTTCATCGTCTCCACCTCAAAAAGGGTTTTGAGTGCCGGCACAAACAGAACGAGTGCCAAAAGCAGCACGCCGAGCGCAAAGGCTCCCAGACTGTACCGGTTTCTCCGGAATCCGATTTTTACAATGGAGTGACGGCTTCTGCAGTTAAACCCGTGGAACAAGCGTGCAAGTGTCAGTGTCGCAAACGCCATGGTGCTCGCCAGCGCCGCACTCTCTTTCAATCCCACCTCAAAGGAAATCATGGTACAGACGGCAATCAGCGCCCCCTGCCCCAGAAGCAGCGCCATAAAGCGCCTTTCCAGAATTCCGCCTTTTGGATTGCGCGGTTTTTCGCTGAGGACATCTCTCTCCGCCGGTTCCATACCGATGGCAAGCGCTGGAAGGGAATCGGTCAGCAGATTGATAAACAAAAGATGCACCGGCTGGAACGGGACCGGAAGTGCTGCAAGCGAGGTGTAGAGCACCGCCAGTATTCCCGCCATATTTCCGGAAAGTAAAAACAAGATTGCATTTTTAATATTCTTGTAGACATTTCTTCCGTTCGCGACCGCCTTGATAATCGTGGCAAAATTGTCGTCGGTCAGGATCATGGCTGCCGCGTCTTTGGACACCTCGGTTCCGGTGATTCCCATCGCCACGCCAATGTCCGCCGCCTTCAGTGCCGGTGCATCATTGACGCCGTCTCCCGTCATGGCGACCACACTCCCCCTGCGCTGCCACGCTTCCACAATGCGGATCTTATTTTCCGGGGAGACGCGGGCAAACACGGCGATGTGTCCGATCAGATGGTCCAGCTCCTTATCCGGCATGGCGTCCAACTCGGGCCCGACCAGTGCGATATCCCCCTCCCCGAAAATGCCAATCTGCTTTGCGATCGCCGTCGCCGTCACTTTATGGTCCCCCGTAATCATGACCGGTCGGATTCCCGCTCTCTTCGCATCTGCCACAGCCGCCGCAGACTCCGCGCGCGGCGGGTCGATCATCGCCACAAGTCCAAGAAAAATGTAATCACACTCCCCGGAAAGCGTCAGCTCCTCGCTCTCTTTCAGTTCCCGGTAAGCAAACGCCAGCACACGAAGCCCCTCCCCGGAAAATCTTTGATTCTGCTCTAAAATCTCCGTACGGTCTTCCTCCGTCATCCGCCGGATGCCCTGCTTCTCCCTAAGATAGACCGCGCGCTTCAAAAGGACGTCCGGCGCCCCTTTGGTCAGCAGTGTCGGTACACCGTGCAGCGCATAGACCGTGCTCATCAGCTTGCGGTCCGAATCAAACGGCAGTTCCTGCTGTCGTTCCATTGCTCCCCGTAAGAAATCATCATCCACGCCACATTTACGCACCATCTCGAGCAGTGCTGACTCCGTCGGGTCGCCAATCACTTTCCCGTCATCCATGCGCGCATCGTTATTTAAAATCGCATCATACATCAGATAACGATGAAGCTGATCGTTGATCTGCAGCGCCTCCGGCATGATCGCCGTATGATCCAGATAAATCTTCTGCACGGTCATTTTGTTCTGTGTAAGCGTGCCCGTCTTATCCGAACAGATCACCGACACACAGCCCAGACTCTCCACCGCCTTCAGATCTTTGATGATCGCATGCTCCCTCGCCATTTTCTGGGTTCCCATCGCCTGCACGATTGTCACGATCGAGCCGAGGGCTTCCGGAATCGCCGCAACTGCAAGCGCGACCGCAAACATCATCGCGTCCAGAAGCGGCATATCCCGGTACATTGACAGACCGAACACCAGCGCACAGACAGCCAGAATCAGATATGACAGCTTTTTTCCAAAATCATCCAATGCAATCTGCAGCGGCGTCTTTTTTTCCTTCGCATTGCTTAAAAGTCCTGCAATCTTACCGATCTCCGTGTTCATCGCAGTCTCCGTCACAAAAACCTCTGCCCTTCCGTAAGTCACCAGACTTCCCGAATACACCATGTTCACGCGGTCGCCAAGCGCCGCCTCTTGTTCGATCACACCTTCTCTTTTCTCAACATTCGTCGATTCTCCCGTCAGCGAGCTCTCATTCACCTGCAGTGAATAGCTGCGCCGGATTCTGCCGTCCGCCGCCACCAGATCTCCCGCCTCCAGCAGCAGAAGGTCTCCCGGCACGACTTCCTTCGCCGGTATCTCCACCTTCACGCCGGAGCGCAGCACTTTCGCGTTCGGCGACGTCAGATCCTTCAGACTCTCCAGCGACTTCTCCGCCTTTACATACTGGATCGTTCCAAGCAGCGCATTGAGCACGATCACAACCAGAATGACAAAGGTGCTCTCCGGATTCCCCGAACAAGCGGAAATTGCGGCTGCCACAATCAGGATTCCCACGAGAAGATCCGCAAACTGCCCGAAAAAAACCGCAAAAACACTCTTTTTCTTTCCCTCCGCCAGCACATTCTCCCCGTATTGCGCCAGCCGCTTTGCCGCCTCCTCCGTTGTGAGTCCATGTTCTGAGGTCTCCATCTTCTTTTTCACTTCTTCCGCTGAAATCTGATACCACTCTTTCATTTCTGCCTCCTGTTTTCTTAAAATTAAAAAAGAGACTTCCAGCACGAAATGTATCTCTGCGATACTTTCCGCGCTAAAAGTCTCATAACCACGGGTAATCTTCATGGTACACAGCGCCAGGTCCAAGACCGCGTATGTTGACGCTGCAATTTAAAACTACTCCCCTTTAGCAGTTCTGTTATTTAAGATTGTATGGAGTATAACAGTCCGACGCCGCCTTTGTCAATCCTCTCCCTGCAACCTTAACGCATCCTTTACCTCTCCCGCGCAGGAAAACAGCACCAACAGTTCATGTGCCAGCAGCGGCATTGCCGCAAGTCCAAGCAGCTTCGTCCACTCCAGGGCGGTAAGTCTGCAGGTTCCAAACAGCTGTACAAAATACGGCACTTCCGTGACCATCATCTGAAGACTGATTCCCACCGCGAACGCCGCCAGCATCAGACGGTTTTCCAGATGGTTCATGCAAAACACCGAGGTCTCCACATCCCGCATGCCGATCGCATGGAATAACTGCGCCATGCCGAGCACGGTAAATGCGTAGGTTTGCGACCGCGCTAACACCTGTGCATCTTTAAGCACCGCCTGCAGATGCGGAATCGTCAGCGTCATCTCGGCGCTTTTGATCGTGCCGACCGGTTCCTGCAAAAAGGCAAGCATACTGATTCCCGCGATTAAAAGACCGTAAAAACAGGTGCATCCCCAGCCGCCGCCCGCAAACAGGCTCTCATCCCGGCGTCTCGGCGGGCGGTTCATGTAGTCCTTCTGTTCTTCCACATCTACTCCGAGTGCCAGCGCCGGCAGGGAATCCGTAATCAGATTGATCCAGAGAATATGGCTTGACTTTAGGGGCGATGCCAGCCCCATGGCAACTGCTGCCAGCATTGTGATAATTTCTCCAAAATTGGATGACAACAAAAACAGCACCGACTTGCGGATATTTTCATAGATGCTGCGTCCCTGTGCAATCGCTCCTGCAATCGTTGCAAAATTGTCATCCGCCAGCACCATATCTGCTGCATTTCTGGCAACGTCCGTTCCCGCCATTCCCATGGCAATTCCCACGTCCGCAGATTTTAACGACGGGGCATCATTGACTCCGTCCCCTGTCATGGCGACAATCTCCCCGTTCTTTTTGCATGCGGACACGATTCTGACCTTGTGCTCCGGGGATACATGGGCAAACACCCTGGTTCGTCCCATCCGCGCCGCCAGCGTCTGTTCGTCCATCTGCTCCATCTCCTCGCCCGTCACACATTCATCTCTCCGCTCTGCAATGCCGAGCTGGTGTGCAATGGCAAGCGCCGTGTCCGCCCTGTCCCCGGTAATCATGATCGTCCGGACTCCGGCACGGGCAAATTGTTCCACCGCCTCCGCCGCCTCGGGGCGCACCGGGTCTTCCATTCCTGCCATCCCCAGAAACGTAAGCCCGCTCTCCTCCATCTGTGCCGCTTTAGGATGCATGCCAATCGCCAGCACGCGAAGTCCCGCTTCCGTCATCTCGGCAAGTCCCCGTTTTGCCTGTTCTCTCGCCGCCGCAGAAAACGCCGCCGTCTTGCCGTTGCTCCACACATACCGGCACCGCTCTAGGATTTCATCCGGCGATCCCTTCGTGAAAGAGATTCTGCCGTCCAACGTCTCATGCAGCGTCGTCATCCGTTTCCGCTCCGAATCGAAGGCAATCTCGTCGATCCGCGGCATGGTATCCTCCAATGTCTCGCGCTGTATGCCGAACGCTGCCGCCATATCCAAGAGCGCTAATTCTGTCGGATCGCCGCGGCGTTCCCCTCCGTGGAGGGATGCGTCGTTGCAGAGAGAAAATCCCTGCAAAAAATACCGGTCGCCGGCCGGATGCAGTTCTTTTACCGCATGCACTCTGCCGTTCACGTAACATTTTTTTACAGTCATGCGGTTCTGTGTCAGTGTTCCCGTCTTATCCGAGCACACAACGCTGACACATCCCAATGTCTCCACGCTCGGCAGGCGCTTTACAATGGCATTTGCCTTCACCATCCGCGAGACGGAAAGTGCCAGCACCATCGTCACAATGGCGGGAAGTCCCTCCGGCACCGCCGCCACCGCAAGAGAGATCGCCGTAATCAGCATCTCTCCCACATCCCGTTTTTGCAGGATTGCCATGCCAAAAAGGAGCACACATAAGAATACGGACACCGTGCCCAAAATTTTGCCGAGGTCCGCCAACCGCTTCTGCAACGGTGTCAGCTCGACCTTCGCCGCCTTCAGCATCCCGGCAATTTTCCCGATCTCCGTATCCATACCGATGGCAGATACTCTCCCCACGCCGCGCCCGTAGGTCACATTTGTCGACATATATGCCATGCGGTTCTGCGCCGTATCCTTGTTGACCGGAACAGACTCGCCGGTCAGTGCGGATTCTTCTATTTTCAGGTTCACCGCTTCTGTCAGCACAAGATCCGCCGGAACCTGACAGCCGGCTTCCAGCACCACAAGATCGCCCGGGATCAGATCGGCAGCCGGAATCTGCCTCACTTCATCCCTTTCCAGAAGCAGCGCATGCGGGCTGGTCATCTGTTTTAGCGCCTCCAGCGATTTTTTCGCTTTTCCCTCCTGTATCACTCCCACCGTCGCATTTAACAGCACCACAGCCAGAATAATTGCCATATCGCCGTATTCCCGCAGCAGCAGGGAGATCGCCGCCGCCACAAACAGGATAAAGATCAGAGGATCGTTTAACTGTTCCAGAAAACTTTCCGCCCAGGATTTTTTCTCCTCATCCTCGAGCACGTTTCTCCCTCGTTCTTCCGTTTTTCCGCGATAATATTCCTGCATATGCGCTGCCCCCATCCATCGAGTTTCCCACAAAGCAGCACGTCCACCGCTTTGCCGTTAACTCATCCTATGAAAATGTGGACGGGTTTATGCCTGTCTGCGTGAAAAAGGGTATGCCGACGTGATTCCGATGCACAACATCGCTCCAACATCTGCATACCCTTTTCCCTGCAAATCATATTTTATTTACTGTAATACAAACTGGCTCACAATCTCACGCAGCTTCTCCACATAAGTATAACACTCTTCCACCATGTCGTGCGTGGTGCCTGTCTTCTCCACCATGTCGCTGGTCTTCTCCGCAATATCGCTGACGCCGATCGACGACTCGCCCACTGTAGAGTTGATTCCGCTAAGTGCCTGTGCAATCGCGTCGATAGAATTGGCAAGGCCAGCCATCGCATCGCTCACGTCGTTCATACTGGTCTTGAAAGTATCCGCATCCTCCTGGTACTGCTCGCTGACCTGCTCAAATTCCTTATACTCCGTCAGCACGGTATTCTCCAGGAATCCGGTGGTCTCTTCTAAGCATTCTGCCATATTGGAAACTGCTGCGTTGACAGCATCCACAATCGTGCCGATATCCTTGATCGCCTTGGACGTCTGATCCGCAAGGCTTCCGATCTCCGTTGCAACCACCGCAAATCCACGTCCTGCCTCCCCGGCTCTTGCCGCTTCGATGGAAGCATTGAGTGCAAGCAGTCCGGTCTGGGATGAGATCTCCATGATCGTGCCGGTCAGTTCATTGATCTTATCGACCGCCTTCGATCCCTCGATGGCTTCCTGAGCCTTTGTCTTGACGTTGTTGTACATCGTCATTGTCTTGGTGCTTGCCTCAACTGTCTTGGTGCGTAGATCATTTGCCCGCATCATGATCGCTTCCGAGGTCCGTGCGCCCTCCGTCGCCATACTGTTAATATCATCCGCTCCGTTCTTGATAACCTCGATATTTTCGTTGATTGTTACTGTGGTTGCCGCCGTCTCCTCCATGCCTGCCGCAAGCTGCTGGCTTGTCGCGGAGTTGTCGGAACACATGTGATCCACCGTGGTGGTAATCTCCTGCAGACCATCCACATTCTGTGTAATCTGGTTACTTGCGGTATCAATATCGCCAATCATGGAACGCAGGTTCCTGCGCATCACATGTACCGCATTTGCCATCTCTCCCGTCTCATCCCGGCGGCTGCGCAGCTTTGCGCCGTTCGGATTTGATCTGAAATCCAACTGTGCGGTATCGACAATAATCGTTGTAATCTGCTGAATCGGTCTGCAGATAAACTGGCTTACTACGTATGCCAGAACAATCGCTGCAGCCAGTATCCCCAATGACAGCAGCATAATCTTACTTACTATCTGATTCAGCGGCTTCATGATCTCGTCTTCATCCGCCGTCACCACAACAATCTGACGGTTCGCCGTGATCGCGTAAGCCGCATATTTGGTAACGCCCTTAAAATCATACGTCACTGTCTCATTCACCGGTACCTGTCCCTTGGCAAGCTCTGCAACGACGCCAAGCACGACAGCATTCTCCACCGGCTGTCCGATCTTTTCCGCGGTCGGGTGATATAACATGGTGCCGTCCGTGTCAACAAGATAGGCGTAGGAAGAATCAATTCCCTCCATACTGATATCCGCTAAGGCATTCTCATATGCTCCTGCATCCGCCTCCTGTGGAAGATTGTTCACAATCTCCACTCCCATCTCCGCCATGCTTAAAATATAATCTGCACTGACGTCTCCGACAACCTTCTTTGCTCCCGCTTCCGCCCGGAATGCGACGATCAACACCGACATAACCACTGCAAGCACGGTCAGCAGCATGATCTTTGCTGAAATTGAGTGAATAAACGATACTTTCTGCTCCTCTTTCATGGTACTTCTCTCCATTCCCCTTCGTAATTGCCGGGAAATTTTACTCCCAGCTTATATCTGTTATTTTACCACAACATACAGCCGAAAGAAACTCTTCTTCTACAAAATATTGCAAAAGAAATTGTTGCAATCAGCATAGGCCGCTTTGGGATGATAAATAATACTATGAGCAATAGATACTTAAAAGTTCCAGATAAACATGCGGCGGCAAATTCTGACCGCAAAATCCGGTATTTCTAACCATGCCACAGCTGGCATCCTTGATGATCCGTGTCTTTCCAAGTTTGGAGCACTCCACGGACTGGGTCCGCAAGCCAGCAGACAATTTTAGGACTTTTGTGTGTGTCCCTTGCGGCACCAGACAACAGATGGCATAAATGCCATCTTTATGTCGAACAAAACATAACCGCGCGAAGCCGATGTTTGAATTGCCATCTGCCATATTTTTAATAGCAGATGGCAACCAGTTTCGGTTCGCGCGGTTTTATATTGTCTGTAAAGAGGTGCCATTAGGGACACCAGAAAGTCCGCTCATTGTCTGCGGCTTGTCGGACACACTCCGTGAGTGTCCAAACGTGGTCAAGACACGGAATGGGATGCCAGCCACGGCATGGAAGAAATACGTGAATTTTGCTTCAAAGAATTTCCCGCCGTCTGTTTATTCTGGAACTTTTTTGTTCTCTGGTCTTCTAATAATATTACTTATCAACCCAAAGCACGATATGCTGATTGCGACAATTCTTTCCTCTATTTGCTTAGTCCTCAAACGGGATAACGGCTCCGTCATAGGTGTCGTTGATGTACTGCTTGATCTCATCAGACTTTAATACTTTTACAAGTGCCTGGATGCCAGGGTCATTCTCATGTCCCTCTTTTACTGCAATGATGTTCACGTAGGTCTTCGCTGCCTCGGAATCGGATGCCTCGTAAGCCAATGCATCTTTTGCAACGGAGAAGCCTGCCTGTAATGCATAGTTACCGTTTAATACGACGAATGCAACCTCCGGAGCCACTCTTGCAACCTGCTCTGCTGCCAGCTCCTCGATCTTGACGTTGTGCGGGTTCTCTGCGATATCATTAACAGTTGCCTCTAATCCGGCACCTTCCTTTAAGGTAATGATGCCGTTATCCTGTAACAGAAGAAGTGCTCTCGCCTCGTTTGTGGTATCGTTCGGCACTGCGATGGTGTCGCCGTCAGCCAGCTCGGAGAGATCGGACTTTGTTCCCGGATAGATGCCGAACGGCTCATAGTGGATGCCGCCTGCATTGACCAGATGGGTTCCCTTCTCTTCGTTAAAGCTCTCAAGGTACGGAATGTGCTGGAAGTAGTTTGCGTCAAACTCGCCGCTTTCTACCACTTCGTTCGGCATTACATAGTCGTCGAAAATCTTGATCTCCAGATCCCATCCCTCATCGGCAAGAATCTTCTTTGCTTCCTCAAGAATCTCTGCGTGCGGTGTTGCGGATGCAGCCACCTTGATGGTGCCGCCTTCTGCTGCGGTATCGGTGCTCTCTGTGTTCTCAGCACTCACAGCCTCCTCCGTTGCAGCTACGGGCGTCTCTTCCTTTGTTGCTGCACTGGTGTCTGTGCTCTCCTCCGTGCTGCTTCCGCATCCTGCGAATGCGGATAATGCGAGCACGCCTGCCAGAATCGTTGACAATACTTTCTTTTTCATAATAGTGTCCTCCTTAAAACTTAAAAATATATGCAAATTTGTTATTGCTACTTTCTGCGATCCAGCCGATTCGCAATCTTCATTCCGATCGTCTGGAAAATCTGGAATAAAATTACCAGAAGCACCACTGTGACAACCATGATATCGGTCTGCCATCTGGTGTAACCATAGCGGATGGCAATATCTCCCAGTCCGCCTCCGCCGACGGTTCCTGCCATCGCGGAATATCCTAAAATCGTGCCAAGGGAAATCGTTGCTCCGACAATCAGAGACGTTCTCGCCTCCACCAGCATGACCTTGGTCACAATCTGAAAATCGGATGCTCCCATGGAGCGCGCTGCCTCGATGACGCCTGCATCCACCTCTTTTAATGAGGATTCTACCATTCTGGCAATGTAAGGTGCCGCCGCAATCGTCAGCGGGACGATCGTCGCCGTCGATCCGTAGCTTCTTCCCACCACAAATCTGGTGAACGGAATCAGCACAATCAGCAAAATAATAAACGGAATACTGCGCAGCAGGTTGGAAATCACATCCAGCACCTTGTAGACTGCCGCATTCGGACGGATGCCGTCCTTGTCCGTGACAGTCAGCACAATTCCCATCGGAAGTCCGATGATATATCCAAACAATGTGGACGCTAAGGTCATATACAGGGTGTCCCGGATTCCCTCCAAAAGCATGATGATTACCTGACTATTCCACATCTCCGGTCACCTCCTCAATCTCAAGTCCCTTTTCCACCAGATAAGCCTCCATCTGCTCCTGCAGCCCGGCGTCTGACGGAAGTCCCAGAATCATCTCACCCTTTGCCACTCCGCCGACATTCTTGGTATCTGCGCGGAGGATGTTCACCGGCGTACCGAACTTTAACACCATATTGGCAATGACGGGCTCAAATGCGGAATTCTCTGAGAATACAATACGAAGCTTCTTATCGTCGCCGATGCGGTCCCGCTGTCTGCTCTCACCGCTCCATCCGGTCAGCTCCGCTCCATCCGCAGTATCACCTTCCGCCCCGGAATATGACGCGGCATCCGCAGCACGGTCGCTCAAGATCAGGCTTCTCGCCACACGGGATTTCGGATGGTTGAAAATCTCCTCGACCAGGCCGACTTCCACGATGCTTCCTTTTTCCACAATCGCCACATGGCTGCAGATTTCCCGGATCACGGACATCTGATGCGTGATAATCACAATCGTGATGCCGAATTTCCGGTTGATCTCCTTTAAGAGTGCCAGAATGGACTGCGTTGTCTGCGGATCTAAGGCACTGGTTGCCTCGTCGCAGAGCAGAATCTTCGGATCCGTCGCAAGAGCTCTGGCGATCGCCACTCTCTGCTTCTGTCCGCCGGAAAGCTGTGCCGGATAAGCGTCCGCCTTGTCGGCAAGTCCGACAGTCTCGAGCAGCTCAAGCGCTCTTTTCTTCGCCTCATCCTTCTTTTTCTTCGCAATCTGCATCGGGAAACATACATTGTCCAGCACACTCTTTTGCATGAGAAGATTGAAATGCTGGAAAATCATTGCGATGTCGCTCCGCTGCTCCCGCAGTTCTTTCTCGGTCAGCGTTCCCAGATCTCTTCCGCCGATGATAACCTCACCGCTCGTCGGCCTCTCCAGATAATTCAGACACCGCACCAGGGTACTTTTCCCGGCACCGGACATTCCAATGATTCCGTAGATGTCTCCCTCCTCAATGTCGAGCGAGATATCCCGCAGCGCTTCCACGCTGTTTCCCTTCTGCTCGAAGGTCTTTGATAAATGACGTATCGCAATTGCTGGCATGCACTGCCACCTCCTAAAATGTTATTTCTAAAACATAGAATAAAAAAAGCAGCCCTGCGGCTGCCCCAACCTGCGCTCCATAGCGCCGGTATCTATCTGTTCTTCCAAAGATCTGAAGAATCCGGGAAAAGCCGCACAACATCTGCATCCATGCCATCACACATGGACATCTGGCGCATCCTGTCACACATCATCGCTGATCTCATCTGCCGCGCTGTGTCTCTCATACCCGTTTCCTCCTTCCTGCTTCTCCACTCCATGCTGTCTGTTATCTGCATGTGTTTTTTGATTACATTGCCTATTATAACAGGCAGTTTGGGAAAGTGTTAATACAGGAAGCCGATAGTTGGCTATAGGTGAAACCTATAGCCAACCACTACATAATTTTCTCTTTATATTTTTTCAATTCTTCGATATAGATCTGTCCGATGTGACTGATTGATGCCCCTTTGCGCTTCACATAGCCAATCCGCATCTTTTCCGTCTCCTTGAGTGGAATTGCCATGTAATCGCTGCCGTTTAGCTCCTCGCAGATAATTCCCGAGCACAGCGTGTACGCGTTCAGCCCAATCATAAAGTTTAGCAGTGTTGCCCGGTCGTTCGCCTTAATCAGCCGCTTATAATCGTAGGTGCTCTTCATCTCTTCCGCGAGGTAGAGCGAGCTGTTCCGTCCCTGGTCAAAGGACAGGCACGGATACTCGTCCAGTTCTTCCATGGAGATCACGCTCTGCCCTGCAAGCGGATGTCCCGACCACAGATAGACATAGGTATCGCAGGCAAACAGTTCCTCGAACTCCAACCCCTTCTCCCGGATGATCTTCATCAGCACCTGCTCATTAAAATCGTTCAGATACAGAACGCCGATCTCGCTCTTAAAGTTGCGTACATTCTCCATAACGTCGTATGTGGTCGTCTCGTTCGCCGCGAATTCATAGCTGTCCATCCCTGCTTTCTTTACAGTCTCCACAAACGCTTTGACCGCAAACGTATAGTGCTGCATGGACACACTGAACTTTTCCTTGCGCTGCTTCTCCACATAGCGCGCCTTAAGGATTCCGTACTGGTCGATCACCTGTCTGGCGTACCCCAGAAACTCCTCACCCTCCGGTGTGATGATGATTCCCCTGTTCGAGCGCATAAAAATCTGCAGCCCGATCTCCTGCTCCAGTTCCTTTACCGTCTCGGACAGACTGGGCTGCGATAAAAACAGACGCTTTGCCGCCTCATTCATCGATCCGCAGCCGGCTATCGTCAGTGCATATCTCAGTTGCTGTAATGTCATGAATTCTCCTTTTCCAGATAACGCTTTTTACTTGAAAAACCGCGGCCGGAAACCTCACTGACACGATTGATCACAACAAATGCATCCTCATCCACCGAATGGATCAGCTTCTCCGTCTTCGCCAGTTCCTGTATTGACACCACCGTAAGCAGCATCTCTGTCTCCCGCTCCATGTATCCGGTCTCACTTTTTAACATTGTAACACCGCGGTCGATATCTGTTAAGACTGCTTTTCTGATCTCATCGATTTTCTCACTGACTACTTTGATCTGCATCTTTGCAGTTCCAAGCATCAGGCACTTATCCAGCACCACGCTGTAGACAATCACCAGCAGAATACCATAGAGAAGCTGTTCTCCTGTACTGTCAAACGCCTGGAGCAGCAAAATCAGCATATCGAATACATAAATGGACTTTGACACCGGTATCTTAAAATAACGGTTCAACACAAGCGGCGGTATATCCATGCCGCCAGTCGATGCGCCCGCACGGATCACAACGCCGATGGCTCCTCCGATACAGATTCCTCCAAAGATCATGCAGAGAATTATATCGTCCGTGATCGCATAGCCGTGCAGAAGCCGTGTAAACAGCTCCAGCGCTACCGGATAGCTGAAGGTGCTGACCAGTGTGTTTGCTGCAAATTTTTTCCCGAATACCGCAAATCCGATCAGAAACATAACCGTATTGAACAGCAGTACAAACACGGAGACGGAACAACCCATCATGTGGTGCACAAACAGCGCAATTCCCGTCGTTCCGCCGGTAATCAGTCCTCCCGGCACAATGAACATCGCTACGCCGAATGCATACAGGCAGTTTCCCAGAATCACCACGCACGTCTCGAGCACTCTTTTCCAAAATTCATTCATCTTCCCTGTCTCCTCTGATCAGATTTCTTATCAGCTTATAAATACCCCGCAGAACTGAGAACACAAGGAACATTACAATGAATCCGAATACACCCATCACAATGTCTGCAAATTCCATATTGCCGGTGCCTGTTACTTTCTGCCCGATCTCTATGGCAAACGTGATCACGATAATCAGTGTCAGCACATAAATCCACGCAATTACCATGACATGATCATGCTTTGCCAGCCATTTAAAAACAGGATACACGACAAAAATGAATCCCATTCCCATCATACCAATGACGAGAAAATGCAGTTCTTTATCTGTAAAATTGTATTCATACGCATCATTCAGACGAAGAATGTGGCTGTGAATCTTCGCAATCCATTCCACAATCCAGTACAGCAGCTCTTTCATAATTACCTCCTGCTTCTAGTTTTTGGAATAAGATTACTACGAATCTCAGCCACATGCAAGTCAGCGTATTAGCGGAATAAAATCTCAGCACAGTGTATTTTGTACACCGTTCCCCCTTTCATAATCAGGCGCAGATGATCGGTGTCTGCAAGAACCGATACACTTTTTGTCGGATCTCCATCCACCAGAAGCAGATCTGCATAGGATCCCGCCTCCAGCACACCGATCTTTCCCTTCGGGTAAGGATTCTGGTAGGTCGTAAGTGCAAACACCTCGTTTGCAGTGCCCGTCAAAGCCCTCAGCGCCCGCATTGTGCCGAAGCGCTTTTCGTAATACCGGATATCCTCGCTCTGCTCCACCTGATAATCCGGTCCCGTGATCATCATATCCGTTCCGAACAAAAGCCTGATATCCTCATGCCGGTTTAAGATCTCGGTAGCCATCAGTTTGATGTGGGATGCACCGCGGTAGAACTGCTCGCGCACTGCCCGGATGATCTCCGGCACCCCGTCCGCCAAAACGGTGCTGGACGGATGCCTGTACTGGATGTCGCGATAGGTATGCGCATACTCCGAATCTCCATGCCCGCACGTCTGGCTGATGTAGGCACCGCAGGGATAGATGCGCGGTCCCGGAAGCACACCCTCGTCAAACGCCAGCTTTAATCCCTCGCTCACACTTCCCGCATCACGGAACGTGGTAAACCCGGCCATCAGCGCATCCTTACATTTTGCGACGGTCAGCACCGTGGCGTAATCCACCGGGAATTCTCCCTTTGCGAACAGACATCCCATGTGAACATGCGCGTCCGTCATTCCCGGCATCGCCACCATGCCCGTGCCGTCAAATACCTCGTCAAAATTTTCTTCCGATACTTCATCCGCAGTAATCTCTGTGACAATATCGTCCTCAATGACAATCTTTTTCCCTTGCGCCAGCCCGCTGCTGTGCCCGTCGAATACCGTTGCGTTTTTGATCAGTTTTTTTCTGTGTTTTTCCATGCCTTATCCTCTGTGGGACTGTGCAGTCTTATGCACACTGTCCGTCTTATGAAAATTTATCACGCACCACTTCCGCCAACAGTCTCGCTGTCATATCGACCCCCAGAGTTGCGCTGTTGACCATCAGATCCATATGGTTCATATCGTTCGGCAAATACCCCGCATACCGCATATGGTAGGCATCTCTCGCCTTGTCCACATCACGGATCATCCGCTTCGCCGCCTTTGTGTCCATGCCGAGATCATTGACACAGTTGACAATGCGGTCTTCGTACGGCGCATAGATAAAAATTCTGATCAGATGATCGCAATCCTCCAGAATTGCGTCCGCGCATCTGCCGACAATGATGCAGGATTCCTTCACGGCAAGTTTTTTTATCATCTCGCTCTCCGTCTTAAACAGAGCATCCTGCGTCGCCGTGGTTCCGCTGCCGAGTGGGAAACTCATGAACAGATACTTTGCCGACTCCTCCAGATTGCTCGCTTCCTTTAACGGAATGTTATGAACTTTGGACGCCTCCTCCACAATATCTCTGTCGTAGTATTCAATTTCCAGAAGTTCTGCCAGTTTCTTTGCAATCGGTCTTCCCAGACTTCCAAATTGTCTTGAAATTGAAATCACATATTTCTGCATATCTTTCTCTCCTCTCCGTCTTCGCACACAGCTATGACTCTTCCTTTAAAATACGTTTTAAGAATTTTCTGGTTGCCTCCTCCTTCGGATGATCAAAGATCTCCTCCGGCGTTCCTTTTTCCACAACCACACCGTCTGCCATAAAAACAACCTGGCTTGCCACTTCTCTTGCAAACTGCATCTCATGTGTTACCACAATCATTGTGACTCCCTGTTTTGCGAACTGTTTCATGACATTTAACACCTCACCCACCAGCTCCGGATCGAGTGCGGACGTCGGCTCATCAAAAAGAATGACCTCTGGATTCGCTGCCATTGCCCGTGCAATTCCGACACGCTGCTGCATGCCGCCGGATAGCTGTGCCGGGTAGTAATCGTACTTTCCTGCAAGACCGACCTTGTCTAAAAGTTCTTTTCCGGTCTCCTCGGCCTCTTCCTTTTTCATATGGCGTCCCACGGTAAGCCCCAGCGTCACATTGGAAAGAACCGTCTTGTTCACGAAGAGATTGTAATTCTGGAAAACGAAGGAAGTATTTCTCCGAATCTCCAGCTTTTCCTTATTTTTTACATTTTTTAAGTTATATTCTCTTCCGTTTAAGACCATCGAGCCTTCATCCGGTTTTTCCAGAAGATTCAGGCAGCGCAAAAAGGTGGTCTTACCGGAACCGCTCGGTCCGAGTATGACGATGACGTCCCCTTTCTGTACATCAAGATCGATTCCTCTTAAAATCACATTATCTCCAAAAACCTTTTTTACATTTCTCACTTCTAATACTGCCATAGCCCTGTTTCCTTCCTATTATAATAATGTACGATGCCGTACCGCATCTCAGCCTGCCAGTGTCTTAACGCTTTTTGAAAATTTCCGCTCCACATAGTGGCTCAGCCGCTCTAACACAATTCCGATGCCCCAGAATACCATGGCTGCCGCCACATACGCCTCCAGGTAAGAGTACGCCGCACTTGCCGCGTTGATGGAATCCGTCAGAATATCTGACACTCCGATGACCGACACTAACGCCGTTCCCTTTACCAGCGAGAGAATATCGTTCGTGAGCGGTGGAATGACCGCCCGCACCGCCTGCGGCACAATCACATGGAAAAAGGTCTGTGCTTTTGTCAGTCCCGAGGCATATCCCGCTTCATACTGTCCCTTGTCCACGGAGATCAGACCGCTTCTTATGATTTCCGAAATACTGGCAAGACTGCAGAACACCAGAGCTGCAATCGCCACATACATCAGACTGACATCCTTGATCGTCTTCTGTGAATGAAAAAATGCTGCGATACTGGAAAACTGCGTCGTCCAGATCAGATAAAAGATGAGCAGAACCAGATTCATCGGAAACGCTTTGCTCAGTGCCATAAGGACATCCATAACCGGCTTTAGCACCGGCACTTTATAGACTCTCACCATTGCGCACCAAGGAGATCTTAGATTACGTCGCATCGGAATTCTGTGAGATCGGCGTTCTGTTGAAAAACCGTGAGAACCGCGTTCTCGACTGGGAGATGGAGCAGCAGGAACTTGATTTTCATCTGCTGGCAACCATGCGCCCCAAAGTCTATGTTCCCAAGCAGCATCCGCTCGCCGGCAGGACGAAGGTATCGATGGAAGACCTGGCTCCCTATGTCTACAGCCACTATTTTCAGGGAATCGACAGTTCCAGAGACCGCTTCTTCTCCGAGGAGCTTGTGGAGAATACCGTCGCAAAAAAAACAATCACCCTCACGGACGAGATGGCAGATGCCAGCATCGGCATGGAGATGAACACCTATACCATCGGTTCCGGCATGTCTGGTGAGAATCTGCTGGAAAAAGATTACGCCGTCATGAATCTGGACACGCATCAACGGATCGAACTTGGCTGGATCTCCCGCAGGGATCACGAACTAAGTAATTTCGGCAAGCGCTTTCTGGATCTGCTGGCAGAAAAACTCAACTCCATGCAGTTGGATTAGCGAATAGGTAATCTTTGGACACGTTTTTGTGTAATAGGAACGAAGTTTCCTATTACACGAAAAAGGGACAGGGGGCGCACAGCACTTCGTGCTGTGCAGCTCCCTGTCCCTTTTCTCCTGTCATCTGCAGGCGTATCGCTTAGTAAACATGCTTTTTCGACTTGTGGGCTTCTCTCGCTTCCTCGACCGCCTCATGGTCTGCCATATTCACCTTTGCTGCTACTTTTTTCTTCTTCAACGGATGTTTTGGATTCTTATCTGACATGATCATACGCTTCCTTTCTCTCTGTCATCCTTATCCTTCAATCGCAATGTATTTCTTCTGCTCTACTGCAGGCTTTGCTTCCTTCTTCGGAACAACCAGCGTTAAGATACCGTGCTTGAACTCAGCCTTGATATCCTCCTCGGTTACGCCCTCGCCCACATAGAAGCTCCGGCTGCAGGCACCTGCATAACGCTCTCTGCGGATGTAACGTCCGGATTCTTTCTCCTTCTCGTCCTGATCCAGTCCCTTGGCGGCACTGATGGTCAGATATCCGTCATCCAGCTCTACGGTAATCTCATCCTTCTTGAAGCCCGGAAGATCAACTTCCATCTTGTAGCCATCCTTCATCTCCTGAATATCTGTCTTCATCAGGTTACCGGCTCTTCTGCCGTACAGCTTCTTGTCAACCTTGCGCAAATCTCTGTCATCGAAAAATGGGAAATCATCAAACCAGTCATCAAATAAGTTCTCTCCAAAAATACTAGGTGTTAACATAAGTCATCTCTCCTTTTCTACTTCGTACCTGCCTTCGGCAGATACACTCATGCTGTTTCCTTGTTTCTTTGGAACCGGGATGTTCTGGGAACTCATAGAACTCATTTCCTGTTCTCCTTTTGTTCCTCTCCTTTGTTCTGACTATGTTATAACACCGTTTATTAGCACTGTCAAGTGTTGAGTGCTAATTTTCTGTGAACTTTTTGTGAAATCCTGTAATTGCTTGATTTTACGGCATTTCAAGCGTTGTTATCGTCCAACTACGCATCATTTTCCTTGATTTCCCCTGTTTTCTTCCCGAAGTACCGGCATCCGGAAGATCTGCACGACGAGCGGAATTACCATGATAAACCACACGAGCGGCTCCGCCACAATGACACCGGTGTAGCCTAACATCGGCACAAGCGTGGCGGCGATCACGATTTTCCCGACCATCTCAAGCGAACTCGAAATGAGCGGCGTGATATGATCGCCCAGTCCCTGCATGGCGTTTCGGAGCACGCAGATCACCGCCGTCACATAGTAGAACAGCGTGTCGAATTTCAGGTAGTTGGTCGCATTTAAGATCACAACCTCATTCGTGCTTCCCGTCACAAGATATACCAGCCATCTGCCAATCGTGTAGCTCGCCACCGCGGAAAGCGTACACCAGATGCAGGTGTAGAAAATGCCGAGCCGGATGCCTTTTTTGACCCGGTCGATCCTGCCCGCGCCCAGATTCTGTCCGCAGTAGGTCGCCATCGTCTGTCCGAAGACGCTGAACATCGTCATAAAAATCTCGGAAATTTTCCGCGCCGCCGTGTGCGCCACGATGATGTCCTGCCCCAGCTTATTGATCGCCGTCTGGAGTGTCAGCGAGCCGATATTGACTAGCGAGCTCATAAAGCCCATCGACAGACCCGACCCGAGCATGTTTTTCACCATCGCCGTATCCGCATCCCGGAAATCCTCCCGTGCAAGACGGAGCATTTCATACCGTCTTAGCATGTAGATCCAGCAGATCACAAACGCCAGGATCTGTGCCAGAACCGTGGCGGCGGCAGCTCCCCGCACTCCCGCTTTTAACACCAGCACGAACAGAAGATCTCCCGCGATATTTAACGCCACCGACACTGCCAGAATCACGAGCGGCGTGACGGTATCCCCGAGCGCCCGAAGTGCTGCGGCACACGCGTCATAGAGGAATGTCGCAAGAAGTCCCGCTATGATGATAAATATGTAAGGTCCTGCCACCGGAATCAGATGCTCCGGCACATTTAAAAACCGCAGGATCGGCTGTAAAAACACCAGTCCCAGCACCGTCAGCACGACCGAGATCACCGTTCCGAGCACCAGGGAAGCGGCAAACGATTTTTTCACGCCCCGGATATCCTTCGCGCCGAACCGCTGCGCCGTGATGATGGCAAACCCGTTCGCCAGTCCGAGCAAAAAGCCGATGATGAGATTACTGAGCGTCGTCGTTGCACCGACTGCAGCGAGCGCATCCTCCCCGAGAAAAGAGCCGACAATTCTCGTGTCGGTCACACTGTAGGTCAGCTGCAGCAGATTCCCCAGAAATATCGGCAGTGCAAACGCAAGAATCAGCGTTGACGGTTTTCCTTTTGTAAGATCTTTCATTCGACCGGTCTCTCCTTTTTCGCTACCGGCTTGCGCCGGATTCTGTGATACTGCGGGCGGAGCGTCACCTCCGACACCGCCACGCCCTCTCTCTGCCCCACGATATACGCCACCGCCTCCGCGACGTCCTGCGGCAGAAGATAGCTCTCCGTCTCCTCCCCCACCGTAAAGTCTGCATTGCGGTACAATTCCGTCTTCGTCATATCCGGGGATACCGTCGCCACGCGCACACCGTATTTTCGCGCCTCGTCAAAGAGGCTGCGTGAAAAACTGGCAAGTCCCGCCTTCACCGCGCCGTAGGCACAGCCGTGCGGATTCGACTGCTGCGCCGTCACGGATGCGATATTGACGATGCAGCCCTTGTTTTTCTTAAACCCGCGCAGCAGCTGCTGGCTTAATATCATCGGCACTTCCAGATCTGTGCGCACCATCTCCTGAATCTTCTTCGGGTTTAACTCCTCGTGCAGCCCGTAGTATGCGCTGCCGGCATTGTTGACAAGCAGCGTCACCTCGGCTTCCGCCGCGATTTCCCGTACCATCTTCAACATTTTTTCCGTGTCCAGAAGATCACAGACCACCGCATGAAACAGCGGATTGCCTGCAGCGTCCGGAAACTGTTCCGCAAAACTGCTGCCGAACGAGCGCCCGATGCCAAACACCTCATATCCCATTTCGCACAGTCTAGCACTGATCGCCGCCCCGATCCCGGAGGAAGCCCCCGTGACAATCGCCGCCTTGTTTTCTCTACACTGCTCCATGTACTCTCTCCTTATTCCTTCCATCGGAAAATCCGCTCTGCCGGAAGATAAGCGGCAAGTTTTTCCGTCATATACTGCTCCATCTCCTCCATGAGCGCCGCCGGATAGTGGTACACCCCGCTGTCATTCTGGTAGGGGAACTGCACCACCGCCGAATCCGGCTCATTTTTCCGCATCTTCTTCAAATAATCCTGGGAGATGCGGAAGGTTCCGACGCTGACATCCGATAGTTTTTCCAGATCCAGCGTGCCGCAGACCTGCGCAAGCATCGCGTCATAATGCTTCTCCCAGTCACTGCAATAGATCATCGGGTCAAAGCAGAGACGCACCGAAAAGCCGTGTTCCATCGCCGCCTTCGCTCCTGCCAGCCGCCCGGCGAGCGAAGCCGTACCGTGCTCATATGCATCAATCACCTGCTGCGGCGAGATGGTAAACGCACAGACAACCCCTGCCTCCGGCCGGACCGTCTGCCACAGGCAGCCTCCGGTTCCCTTGGTTCTAAGCTCGATGCGCAGCCGCTGCCCGGCGGCGTTCACCCTGCGCACAAACTCGATCCAACGCGCCGCATAGCCGGTCAGATGCTCTAGCGCCAGCAGATCCGTATCATAGGACACGCACAGGTAGACCGGGTGCGCGGCAAGTCTCTTTTCCACTTCCGCAAAAATATCCTCCAGATTGACGAACACCACCAGGTTCGCGGACGGATACATTCCCTTCAGATAGCAGTATTCACAGTCAAACACGCAGTTCATCACACAGGAGGTATAGTAAAAATGTTCATTTCCAAAGCTCTGGCAGACCTGCGCGCCCGGATAAAGCAGCTCACCATGCTTCGCCGCAAGAATCAGATTCTGCGCCGCATGCTGCCTGACATAATCCTGCCTGCTCCGGCAGAAAACGTCCTTATAGTGGTCGATGGCAATCACTTCCGCCTGCGGAAACTGCGCGAGTATCCGCTTTGTCTCCGGGTCTTCCGCCACTTCCCGCTCCACATAGATATGGGAAAACGGCGGGTTATAATAAGACCTGTTTAAGTTCTTCAAGCCGCACCTTCCCTTCCCGCCTGTCTTTGCACGGGAGCAGCCCCCGCGCATACCATTCTTTCAGTTCCACTTTCCAGTCGTATCCGGTAAGCGCCGCGTACGTGATATACTGCCGCACCGACGCCCGCATCGTCTGCGAGCAGTGCAGCGCCGCAAAAAGCTGCTCCAGCACCGCCTCGTCTTCCTGCAAAATGCCGCCGCTTCGCAGCGCCTCTTCCTCATCGGCCGCCTTCCACAGATTTGCAAGGAATCCCGCGACCGCCTTTACATTCTGCTCCAGCAGCCCCGCGAGCGTCTCCGCCGTCATTCTCTCCTGCCCCGCAACTCCGGAGTCCGATACCACCTTCAAAAAGATCATCCGGTCCGGAGAAAAAAAGCGGATGCCTGCCTGATAGACGGCCGCCGCTTCCATATCATATAAAACTCCCTGTGCCGCTGCTCTTTGCAGCGGCTGCATCCCGGTCACAAGTTCCCGTTCCTTCCACGGGTGCCGGTACAGAATATCCGGATAGAACGTTTTTCCGGTCGCCTGCTCTGTAATCTTGTGACATAAGTACAGGTCTCCGGTCTGCGCGGCGTTTGCCGCTCCGGATCCGCTGTCCATGCCACTGTCTACAGTTTCACAGCCACTGTCCACGCCAGCGTTTGCTGCCGCGCAGCAGCCGATATTGATGAGAAAGTCTGCCGCATCAGCTCCATCCCGCGCACAGACTGCGGCGACCACCGCGGCCGCCGCAATCTCTCCCACACCGGTCACAACCAGCCGGATGCCGGCGTTCTCATTGTCAAACACCTCAAATGGCGCATACGCCGTGTTCTTTTTTAATTCCAGTTCCCGAATGAATCCGTGTGCCTCCTGATAGAGCGCCGTCACCACATAAATCATCGTCTGTCTCTAACCTTTCCAATACGCCCGGATGGCGTCTTCCACAAGCTTCTCTCCGATCACAATCAGAACGTCCTGCCCGTTTGCAATCGGCTTTCGCGTGATCTCCTGCTGTGTTGCATTGATCTCCAGCCATGTGCCGTCCGAATTCTGCAAAAATCCCTTCACACGGAAAATATGTCCGCACGCCGGATCTTTCAACATCTTCTTCACCGCCGCCGTAACCGCATCTCCGTCCAGATGCATATCCAGAAAATACAACGACTCAAACGCCTGTCCCTTCGCAAAGTCCGGCTTCTCATAGCTTGCGATATAATAACCGCAGGAGAGAATCGCGGCAAACTCCTGATCTGGGAGCGGTTCTGCGCCCTCGCACAAGATTTTCTGATCCGCCCGCTGCTTGCAGCCGAGCGCCGCAAGCGACCGCTTCAAATGCGCGATCGTATTCTGCCGCTGCTCCTCTGTCGCCGTGTCGCACTTGCTTAAAATCATACAGCCGGCATTTGCCGCCTGCGACGCCAGCAGGTACTCCGCCTCCGGTGAAAGTGTGTCCTCCAGACGCGCGTCCACCACAGCAATCACATTGCCGATCTCGTACCACTGATCCAGCGGCTCCTCATGCAGCACGTCAAAGAACTCGTCCATGTCGTAGATTCCCGACGGCTCCACGAGCACACGGTCATACCCGCACATTCCCATGGCGATCAGCTTGGTGCGGAACCTTCTGCGGTGCGTCTCAGGATCGCAGCCGCCGGAGATCATCTCCAGCTCGCACTGCTCCCCCTCTAACTCCTGCAGTAACATCATATCGACATTGACCGCGCCGAAATCATTTTCCAGAATTCCGATATTCCGCCCCTGCTCCATCAGGCGCTTCGCATATTTTTTCAAAAACGTCGTCTTCCCCGATCCGAGGAAGCCCGTGATCAGATCAATTTTTACCATGGCAGTCCTCCCTATGCATCCGATCTGGAATATGCATTCTTCATCTGACTGCTGAGTTCAAATAAAACCTTGTCCAGGGTATCTGCCGTCTCCTTCTGCAGCATCTTCGCAATACTGCGGTTTGCCTCCTCGCGAAGTCTTCTGCGCATCACGGCATCCGTCTCCTTGGAGAGGAGTTCGTCGTAGTGATGGATCAGCTCATGTCCCTTTGCCATCACATGCTCCTGATAGCGCTCGATATGGAACACCGAGCTCCGGTAGGACGCGTCTGCCATCGCCGCAATCAGCCGGCTCGACCAGTAAAAGTTCTCCGTGGACACCTCGCCTGTCGTGTTCGCCAGATATTCCGGTGTCTCCTCCACATCGGCATAGAATGGCACCAGCACGTTAAATGCGTTTGACGCAAATGCCAGCCACTCGATCACGCCGTTCTCCTGCTCCATCTGCGGGCGCATCTGGATCACAGCGAGAAAATCGTTCCGGTTGATGCCGATCGAGCGGTATGCACCGCGCAGGGACTTATCCCCGTAAGCGGCATACGGGTCATACGGTGTTCCCTGGAAATGGGAGGACAAGACATATTTGACGTCCTCCACCGTCACCTTTTTCTCCGGTACCATGCACCACGGAAGATCATCCGAAACCGGTGTGAAATCCGCATGCGGTCCGTCCCACACCTTCGTGTGCGGATTCAGATAGCGCTCCATGAACCACGCACGCGGCGTGTTGTATACATGATCCGCATCGTCATGACTGCCGAACGCGTCGCGCGGATGAAACTCGCCATCCTGTGAGAGATCCAGGTGATACGTCTTTACGAATTCTTCCAGATCCGCCGAGCACATATATTCCTTCTGCTCCCCGAGGGCATCGGAAAAATCAAACCGGTCGATTCCAAGCTGGTTCGGCATGACCACATAGACATCATCCGGCACTCTGCGCGCCATCCAGTGATGTCCGCCGATTGTCTCCAGCCACCAGATCTCATCCTGATCCTGAAATGCAATGCCGTTCATCTCATAGGTGCCGTACTGCTCCAGCAGGCTTCCCAGACGTCTGACCCCCTCCCTGGCGCTGCGGATGTACGGAAGCACGAGACACACAAGGTCTTCCTCGCCGATCCCTCCGCAGATCTCCGGCTGACCGTCCTCTGCCTTCTGATACACCACCAGCGGATCTGCGCCGAGCACGCGCGGATTCGAGGTGATCGTCTCCGTCGCCGTCATGGCAACATGCGCCTCATTCACGCCGCTTGCCGCCCAGATGCCTTCCTCGTCGACCGCGTTCGGCACCGCCGTGTAGCGCATCGGCTGCTCCGGCAGCTCGATCTTCACATGTGAAATCACAGACTCATAATGTCGCGGCTGCTCCTGGGGCTGCACGACCACAAATTTCTTCGGTGTAAAATGTCCCGAACCCGAATCGTCGTTGCGCGCAATCATCGTTGATCCGTCATAGGATGCTTTTTTTCCCACTAAAATCGTTGTACAAGCCATTATCCATTCCTCCTTGGTATGTCTATCTGATTTTCCTGCCTCTTCGCCGGAAGCAGAAATTCCTGAAAGCATATTCCACATTGCATAAGAATCATAGCACTTTTCGCTTGTCTTCTACAAGTCCCATCTAGGAACCGGACGGAATCCGCACGAGAATCCGCTCCCCGCCGCGCTCCGCCATGGCAAGCACCGGCACGTGCTTTTTCCGGAGCAGATGCACCACCGGATATGCCGCAAATACATCCCCCTCGACGTAAACGGCCTCCGGCCGGCACTGCAGGATCTGTTTCACATAATCCTTGTTCCGGAGTTTCCAGTCAGCTTTTTCCAGCGCCACTTCACCGTAACTGCCGTCCTGTTCCAGTTCCGGCAGCTCTGGCAGCGGCATGTGATAGATCTGCGCTTCCGCCATCCCCGGCAGTTCTCTTAAAAGTTCATCCGCTGTCTCTCCGCCGCCCACGTTTACAAACGCCTTCTCCTCCTTAAAGCTGTCCAGACTGATCCGGCATGCCTCTACTGCATCGGAAAGTTCCCCGACCGTCATGAGAAATCCACCCTTATGGCAGAAAACGGCGCTCTCTAAACCTGATGCCTCCGCCAGTTCTTCCTTTTCCAGTCCGAGCCAGCATTCCGGGAAGCTGCACTTATAATGGAGAGAATACTCCCGCTTCTGCGGCTGGATACAGTATCCGCCCCGGTTCGACGGGAAAATCACAAACGCAATCCCGGTCTCCGACAGGCGTTTCTGGCACGGGATAAAATAGGGCAATATCAGAATCGCGGCATCGCGCTCCGCCGTCTCCCCGGACACTACGGCACGCTCATGCGCCGCCAGCACTTCCTCGATCTGACGGTCGGCGCGCTCATTTCCGCGATAGCGCTCGAATTTATTTTCAAGAATCATGCCCGCCACGCTGACCGCCTGAAAAAAGGCGGCGTCGCTTCCGCCCTGCGCATCCCATGCCGGGTTAAAATTGCCAATGAGCGTCGCCAGCTCGTTTTTCTCCCCGGTGTTGTCGTTATTATCCAACGGCTGTACAAACGCCTCGTCAAATTCCGCCGCCAGCTCCTCCCCGAGGATTGCTCCCCCGAGCTCCTCCCACAGCAGTCCGAACGCCGCATAGGGCACACCGTTCTCCCGCACCCGGCTGTCTTTCTGATGATGGTCGTACCGTCCTCTTCCGATGTCAAACACGATCCCGGCAAAATTCTCCGGCACCCTGTTGCCGCGCGTAATTACAATCTCCGGATTCAGGTAAAGCAGCAACGCCGCGGAAAACACATCGTCTGCATGAAATTTCCCTCCGTGTGTAAACGCCACCGCGTCTTTTCTCTGAATCTGTTCCAGTAAGTCTTCCGTCATTCTTTTTCTCCCTCATTCGCTTCTTCCATCACAACACTCGCCTCCGGCGCACTGCCCGCCTCCACATAATCGAACCGGAGCACCGCCTGCTGCCAGTTCACACTGACTCTGGCGCTTTTTCCCCGCTCCCTGCCGGCCGCGGAAATCTGTTCTAACAGTTCCCCCAAGACCTCCCTGGTGAGATACCCGCCCCTCCAGTGAAAGGTAAACGTTTTTCCTTTTTTGCTGTCTGAAGCGCACGTTTATAGACATCCTCCACCTTCGTGAAGGAAAGCTTTTTCTCCCGATAATAAAAATGCTGTGCATCCGTACATTCCGGCACAGGCGCGATCAGGGGCTGATGATCCCGGAATACGCTCTTGTCGCAGAGATTGAAATAATCGTACCGGATCTGTGCTCCCGCACCGAGCGTGTTGTCAAATGTGGCATCCAGATGATAATACTGCCCGCCGATTTTTACAATGTTCCACGTATGGCGGTATTTGATCCCCTTCTCTGGGCAGTTTCCGCACAGAGCAATCACGCACCAAATGCCAAGCGCATCGCAAAGCACCTTTACTGACTTTGCGATTCCCTCACAGACGCCCACACCCTGTCCGAGAGGACCTATGATCTCATGGGAATACGGCTTTTTCAGCTTATCGTAGTGCACGTTTTCGCAGATAAAGTCATGGACGTATTTTTCTTTCTCCCACTCGGAGAGATTCTGCGCCGCGCGCGCCAGTTTTTCCACCCGCGCCTTCATCGCCTTCTGGTGCTCTCTGATCTTGCCTTTTTCAAAGAGGTATTCCGGCAGGAACACAAGGTTCGCCGACTCCGGATAATACCGGTACTTGTAGCCGGTCGCCCAGAAAATCTCCGGATGATCCAGCCGCAGCAGGAAAAATACCTGATAGAGATCCTCCGCCTCAAGGCGCGGCATCGGAATGGAATCCTCCAACGCCAATAGTCCCTGCAGCATCGCATGATATGCCGCCTGCTTTGTTTTGTCCATTTTGCTGTAATAATATGCTTCCATCGTTGTCTCCGTGTAGTTATATGAGCTGGACTATGAGCTGGGGTTCCTGTCGGATTCCGGGATTGGGCTTTTGCCTCGATCCGGCAGAGTTCCGACAGATGACCTGTCACTTTCCACTGGGTTTCCTGGCTGATTGAGGAATCAGGCTTCCTGTCCGGCGAGCGCCTGACTTCTCCGGTGCACTCTCCGTCTCACAAAGTAAAAACAGATTACCTGCAGGACAATCGTGATAATCCACGACGCTGGATAAGATATAAACAGAATCGCCAGTGATCTGTGGTATGGAAAAATGCCAAAAATCCACACCACTCTCGTACCAACCGTTCCGATGACCGACAACACCATCGGCACCGCGGAATATCCCATGCCGCGCAGCGCCCCCGGGAACAAATCCATCCAGCCGCAAAGGAAATAGGTGATCGTCGTGTATGCAAGGATCTCCATACCGCACGCAATTACCTCGGCATCCTCCGTGTAGATCTGTAAAATTTTCGGTCCGAACCCATAGCAGATGCATCCCAAAGCTACAGCGACCACGACCGATAAGATCATGCAGTCTGCCAGCACACGATCCATGCGCTTTAATTTTCCAACGCCGTAATTCTGGCTGGTAAAGCTCATGCACGCCTGTGTGATGGAGTTCACCGAGACATACAAGAAGCCGAGCAGATTGTTTGCCGCCGTGTAGCCTGCCATCGCCGTCGATCCGAACGAATTGACCGAGGACTGCAGGAGCACATTGGAAAAGTTAATGACCGTACTCTGGATTCCTGCCGGAACGCCGACCGAAAAGATCTGCTTCAAGTAGTACCCTTTCATGCCAAGTTCAGAAAACCGCAGCCGGTAACTGCTCTCCGACCGGCAGAGGCACCGCAGCACCAGCACGCAGGAAATCATCTGCGAGATGACCGTGGCGATCGCCACACCGGCAACGCCGAGCTTGAATACAATGACAAGCACCATATTTAAGCACGCGTTGATAACTCCCGCAATCATCAAAAACAGCAGCGGACGCTTCGTGTCCCCGACGGCGCGCAGGATCGCCGCGCCATAATTGTAGAGCATGAAAAACGGCATTCCCAGAAAATAAATCCGCATATAAAGTGCCGACAGCCCGATGACGTCGTCCGGTGTCCCCATCAGCGCCAGCGCTCCCTTGGAAAAAACAAGTCCCACCAGCGCCATGACAATTCCACTGACCAGTGCCAGGGTTATCGCTGTATGTACGGTCTCAGACACCTCTTTCTCACGCCCCGCCGCATAGAAACGCGCCGTCAGTACATTTGCCCCCAGTGAAATTCCGATAAACAGATTCGTGAACACGTTGATGAGCGCACTGGTCGATCCCACCGCTGCCAGCGCCTGGCTGCCGGAAAACCTGCCCACCACGATAATATCTACCGCATTGAACATCAGCTGTAAAATGCCCGACAGCATGAGCGGCAGCGAGAAGGAAATCAATTTGTCCATAATCGTTCCGTTGCACATATCGATCTCATATTTATTCTTTTTTGCCGTTGTCCGTTCCACCTCTGTCACCTCTCCTGTTCTGTGTCTTATCTGTTTCAGCCACTGCCCGTTCTATCTTTTCTTAAATCCAGTTAAAGTCTCCGCCGGTAATCGCAAGGCTTAAGAGCGCATCCATTTTCGCCACTTCCTCCTCGCCCTCGATTTTCTGCAGAAGCACTGCCGCATCTGTCACGTCCGCGAGTGTTTCATCCGGCCCGATCTCATAATCAATCTCCGCAGCACAATCCGGGCAGGGAATCCGCGCTATCGTCTGCAAGGACAGAAACCGATTCCCGCACTTTTTACATTCATAATATCCGCACTGCTTTGTGCCATCCGGTACATAATACATGGTAAAACCTCCTTTTGCCTGTCACTATGTATCCCATTTTAGCATGATGGCTTTTAAAACACAAATGCAGGGTATGTCTTGAAGCAAGACATACCCTGCAGGGGGGAATAAGGATTAAAAATTTTCAAACTCGTTTTTATTAGCTTCTATTATAGCTCCTCACCTTTTCACTTTATTTGCATATTTCATTTTTTGTTTGCAAAGTTACTGTTGTAAATATGTTGCACAATGCAGATATGGGCAGAATCCGGAAAATCGGCTCTGCCCATTTGTAACTATTCACAAATCTTATATCAGTTTTTAACGTTTACACAAAACTTGAAACGGTCTCCAATGAAAATCGAAATGATCTCATAAGCCGTCATCGGCGCTAAGCAAGCACCCCCAGACACTTAACGCCCTGTTATGGGTACTTTCCTTAAAGAGTACCCTAACATATATCATATGTTTTGCAAGAACAATTGTAATATGAATCTTATTTTATAGACTCATCCCCTATAAATATTTTAATACATCAGATAAGTTATTAATTTCCATATCAGCTTTTTCACTCTCATCTGTTATATTCCACAAACTTCCAAATCCCTGTTTTACCCATATAGTTTTCATCCTTTTCATCCTTTTCATCCTGTCTTCATAAACTTTGCTTTCATCAACCAATGTCGATCCAACATCAAAAAATAGCTATTTTATTTCGTCCTTTTTGGGGCAAAATCCTCTTTTTCTTGCTTCTTCTAGCAGTTTGGGTTGAATTTCTGGGTAAGTCCAATTAATCGGTAGTTCATCCATAATTGCTATTTTTTCAATTTCACTGTGAAGCTCTTTTTCAAATGTATGTATATCTGAGAAGAATAATTTTCCAAAAGTCTCCATTCCATCGAAATTATCTGGTGCAGTCACAGAATATATACAAATTGGAGTAATATCAAAAGTTATTGCTCCTGTTTCTTCATATAGTTCTCGTTTGGCTGTTTCAAGAATATCCTCACCATCTTCTCTATGTCCCCCCGGTGCCTCCCATGTATTTCTTTCCTTGTGCTTGCAAAATACCCATTTACCATTATGTCTGGCAATAATAACTGCAAACTTCAGCATCGAATCATTAATACTATCATAAAAATTCACTTTCGTCATATAATGCTCCTTATTAGATTTCATCTATTTTCTTGCCATTATTGTTCTCACAAATAGAGCCAAACTAGAGCCATTTGATAAAACAAATGCCGGAAGCCCGCATAAATACAGGATTTCGACATTCTAATCCGTTATTCAAACTCTTTTTCGGGTTCGATTTTTCATGTTAATCTGATGTTATCATGTATCAAAATCGTATCATTTTGATACGTTTTTATTTTTTGTTAATGTGGTTTCAAAGCTGCTGTACCCAAATTGTACCCAACACCTTTTCAAAACTATTTTGAAGTATTTCTCTGCAAAATTAGAGGTATTATTTAACCATTCTTGTCTTGATGAATCAATCATATCCCGGACTTCTTCGTGCCTCAAAAATAAGACTGCATATGTATAGGATTCCCATCTTGGTCGGTATAATTATTAATTATCCCTATCAACAAATCAAATTGGCACATATCAT
>SKEL01000234.1_pt1 | contig 62252 bp, 60 predicted proteins | sample 4826741 | NCBI WGS metagenome assembly SKEL01 (sample SAMN11008810, study PRJNA524170) | human gut metagenome | biome: Human fecal sample; material: Feces; isolation source: fecal sample from pouch patient p33 | host: Homo sapiens | place: Israel: Tel-Aviv | collected 2016-03-22
TAATTGATTTGTGTGTATTGATCGTATTCACGGTATGTGTATGGATTTTTGCAGGAACCAAAAAGAAAATCGGAAGAGTCGAAGGTTTCTGTATGGTCGCATTTTATGCCGCATATGCCATTTATATTGTTGTGAGATAAGGGGGAATGGAAAATGGTGTTATTTCTAAAGGTATTTCTTACCGAGTTCATTGCAGAGATGGGCGATAAGACGCAGCTCATGCTGATTGCGCTTACTTCGAAGTACAAGCTGAAAGATATTATCCTGGGAACCGCAGCCGCGATTCTGGTACTGAATGGAATGGCTGTTCTTGCAGGCGGACTTGTCAGCGAATTTATTCCGGACTGGCTGATTAAGACGATTGCAGCACTCGCATTTCTTTACTTCGCAGCATCTACCATTTCCGGTGATGATGACGAGGAAGAGGAAGAAGGAGGCAAATCCAAAATTCAGTTCGCACCGCTCGCCGTTTTCTGTACTTTCTTCGTAGCAGAGCTCGGAGACAAAACACAGCTTACCGCAATCACCTTTGGTGCAAATGAAGGTATGGGAGCCGCATTTGTCGTATGGATCGGATGCTCCCTCGGACTTTTCGCAGCGGACATTCTCGGAATGCTGGTCGGCTATCTCTTAAAGAGCAAGACACCGGATGGGCTGCTGAATACACTGGCGTTTGTCATCTTTTCAATTTTCGGTGTATACACACTTTACCAGGGTCTGAAACTGATCAGCGCAAGCGTCTGTCCACTGCCGGTATGGCCGGTACTGATCGCTGCAACAGTTGCATTTGCTGCTTTATGCGTCTGTCTTTTTATGAAAAGAGAGAAGAAAAAAACGAAATAAAAACTGCGCGCCGCAAACTCATGATTTTGATGAGAAATGCGGCGCGTATTTTTTATGCGGTAAAATGAAAGTTTACCATTGAAGCATTTATAGGGTATAATGTTTTCAAATGATTATTTACGAGTATGGAGGAGAACAGCATGTCTGATTTTGGCATGAACGAGATGCAGGAGATGCAGAAAGCGTTGCAGGAAAAATACAAACAAAAATGGGAACCCATCTGCCCGGCAACAGGACAGAATAAATTACTTTGGATGATTGGGGAAGTCGGCGAAGTGATCGATATCGTGAAAAAGAACGGGGCGGCAGATGCGGTAGAGAAAGAAGATCTGAGAAAACACCTCGTGGAGGAAATGGCGGATGTTCTGATGTATTACAACGACGTCATGCTCTGCTATGGAATTACGGCGGAGGAATTAAAGGCGGCGTATACGGAGAAATTTGAGAAGAACATGAAGCGGTGGTAGAGGTATGAATGCCGTTGGAACATAAAATTATGTTATGAATGACATAAATAGAGGAAAATATGTTATATGTGACATAAGGGGAGAATAATGTATGAAATTAAAAATAGCCTTTTTACAGTTGCAGCCTGCTGGAAGTATCGAAGATAATATGGAAAAAGGAGTAAAAGCGTGCCGGGAAGCGAAAGAGAAGGGTGCGGATATCGCGTTGTTTCCTGAAATGTGGAGCACGGGATATGTTTTTCCTCATGATAAAGAATGGCTGGAGCAGAACTCTGCTTCTTTAGACAGTAAATATGTAAAGCGATTTTCTGCACTTGCCGCGGAACTGAATCTGGCGATCGCGGTAACGCTGCTGGAAAAGCATGAGCCGAAACCGCGAAATACAGTCTGCCTGTTCGACCGCCATGGAGAACGGATGTATCGCTATTCGAAAGTACATATCTGCAATTTTGGCGAGGACGACGATGAGGGCGTTCTGGATGCCGGAGATGACTTCTGCGTTGCGGAGCTGGATACCGCCAAAGGCAGAATAAACGTCGGTTCGATGATCTGCTATGACAGAGAGTTTCCGGAATCCGCCAGAGTGCTGATGCTGAAAGGCGCCGAACTCCTCCTCGTCCCCAATGCCTGCCCGATGGAAATCAACAGACTCTCCCAATTGCGCGGCCGCGCATACGAGAATCAGATCGCGATTGCAACCTGCAATTATCCTGCATCGCACCGCGGCTGCAATGGACATTCCACACTGTTTGATGGCGTAATCTATCACACAGAAAACGGCACACCCCGTGATATGCTCGTGTGTGAAACCGGAGAAGAAGAGGGCATATTTCTGGCAGAACTGGACGTGGATCTGCTGCGGGAATACAGAAACCGGGAAAAATGCGGACTGAAAAACAGAAGACCGGAATTGTATGGGATTCTCACAGGAGGACGAAAGTGAAAAACCGGAAGCTGCGCGGGAAAATCCTGTCCTTGTGATAGTCAGAGGGATCAAGTATAATGAGTCATATAAAATGTTGACGGGAGGGATTTGCATGGGAAGTTATCTGAATCCGGGAAATGAAGCATTTGCGGTTGCATTAAATTCTGAGATTTATGTTGATAAAACAGGACTGCTGACTTATACGAATAAAGTCATGAACACTCTGCAGGGATATATCTGCAACAGCCGCCCGCGGCGGTTTGGAAAATCAATTACGGCAAACATGCTCACCGCGTATTACAGCAAGGGCTGCAGTTCGAAAGAAATGTTTTCCGGGCTGGAAATCAGCAGGGCAAAGGATTTTGAAAAACATCTGAATCAGTATGATGTGCTCCACTGGGATATCCAATGGTGTATGGAACCGGCAGGCGGACCGGAGCGGATTGTTTCTTATATCTCAGAAAAAACGATTTCGGAGTTAAAAGAATATTATCCCCATATACTTCCAGAAGAAATCCGGTCACTGCCGGAGGCGCTGTCGCGGATCAACGCGGCATCCGGGACAAAATTTATTGTGATAATAGACGAATGGGATGTTCTGATTCGTGACGAGGCGGCGGATCTCAAAACACAGGAAGAATATATCAATTTTCTGCGGGCGATGTTCAAAGGGACGGAGCCGACAAAATATATTCAACTGGCATATCTGACAGGTATTTTGCCTGTAAAAAAAGAAAAGACACAGTCGGCGCTGAACAATTTCAAAGATTATTCGATGCTGCATGCCGGGCCGATTGCACCATATGTAGGTTTTACAGAAACAGAAGTTCAAAAACTATGTGAAGTATATGGTCAGAAGTTTGAAGAAGTCAAACGATGGTACGACGGTTATCAGATTGGGAAATATCATGTATACAATCCAAATGCCGTTGTGAACCTGATGCTCGAAGGCGAATTCCAGAGCTACTGGTCCGGAACCGCATCCTATGAGGCGATTGTTCCGCTGATCAATATGGATTTTGATGGCCTGAAAAGTGCCGTAATCGAAATGCTTTCAGGAGATCATGTTCCGGTTGATGTTACCTCTTTTCAGAACGATACCGTTAGCTTCGCCAATAAAGACGATGTGCTGACGTATCTGATTCACCTTGGATATCTGGCCTATGACCGGACATTTAGAACTGCTTTTATTCCGAATGAGGAAATCCGTCAGGAATTGATTCTGGCAACGAAAAGGAAAAAATGGAATGAGTTGATTGTATTTCAAAAAGAATCAGAGCAGCTTCTGAAAGATACAATTCAGATGAATGGAAACGCAGTAGCAAAAGAAATTGAAAAAATTCACAGGGAATATACTTCTGTGATTCAGTATAACAATGAAAACTCACTCAGCAGTGTTCTGTCCATTGCCTATTTGAGTTCCATGCAATACTATTTCAAACCAATCCGCGAATTTCCCGCGGGTCGTGGATTTGCAGACTTTGTGTTTATTCCAAAGCCGGAGTTTCAGAATTATTACCCGGCGCTTGTTGTGGAACTGAAATGGGACAAAAGCGTCAGAGCAGCATTAGATCAGATCAGAGACAGAAAATATCCGGAGTCTGTTGCATGCTATGCAGGGGAGCTTTTGCTGGTGGGAATTAACTACAATGAAAAAACAAAAGAACATGAATGCCGGATTGAAAAGTATGAAAAATAAGGGAGTATGTTCGTAAAAATAAAAACGAAAGATCAATATGCTAATATATGATTTGAGATTTGCGAATTTGGCGTAAATGGCAATGAATGGATTGCCGATTACCACAGATTAAGAGCAATCACACATATTTCAATTTCAGTTTACAGAGATAAAAGAGTATACGTATCCTGACAGGGACAGCATACTTTATCTGTTGGATTTGTAAATACAGATATAAAAGTATTTGTATATGACGGAAGAGGTGAAGAAATGATTGAATTGTATAAGCCGGATGTGAATGACTTGTGGTTTAGGAAAAGAATGATGAGCGATGAGCAGACGATGTCTTACAACCATGCCAGCGGAGGAACCATCGCATTTCCTGAAGAATGCTGGACAGACTGGTATGACAGATGGATCACAAACTCCAATGGCCAACGTTTTTATAGATATATCAAGGAGAATAACTCTTATATTGGAGAAACCGCATATTATTTTGATGCAGAAAGACAGATTTACATCGCGGATGTTGTTGTTTATGCTCCGTATCGTGGAAAGGGATATGGTCGTGAGGGACTTTTGCTTTTATGCGAAGCGGCAAAAGAGAATGGTGTAAAAGAACTCTATGACGATATTGCGGTTGATAATTCGTCCGTTTTGTTATTCCTGAAATGTGGTTTTGCGGAAGTGCTGCGGACCAGCGAGTATATTTTGGTTAAAAAAGAATTATTCTGAGAATAGTATAAAAATATGAGGATAAAGGGACAGTAAAATGGAATATAAAGAAAACATAATTTTGAAAAATGGACAGGACTGCGTAATACGAAATTTTGCTTTCCTATCCGGAAGAACATTGTTTTGATACAAAGAGTGAGAGTGAATTTCTTCAAGCAAGAGCCGAAAGCGATCGTGAAGTAATGCTGTTGGCTGTTGTAAATGACAAGATCGTTGCAACAGCGGGAATTTCTGCAGTTGGCAATAAGCATAAAGTCAGACATCGTGCCGAATTTGGCATTAATGTTGTGAAGGAATACTGGGGACTTGGTATTGGCAAAGCGATGATGAAGGCCTGCGTGCAGTGTGCGAAAAATGCGGGATATCAGCAATTAGAACTGGTGGTTGTTGCAGATAACCAAAGAGCTTTCCATATGTATCAAAGCATTGGATTTGTGGAGTTTGGACGTAATCCGTTGGGATTCATTTCAAAGTATTCTGGTCCGCAGGAGCTTGTATATATGAGAATGGTATTGTGAAAATCCAGAGTATGCTGCATGTTACGTGAGCGAACTTTTGGTGGATAAACTTATGGAGGAAACAGAATGATTATTGATTCTTATGATATCAACAGCGAACCGATTGTAAAAATGGAGAATTTCTATGGAGAGAAGCGGCATCTGGTAAAAAAATGTATAGTCGTTTTTTCAAAAGTAATATATGAATACATACTCGAAAATTTTCCATGCCGGCAGATTGCAGAAGTAGGTGCATGCAATGGGAATATACCGGTCTGGACCTTATCATATGAGAAAGAAACGATTGCTTTCTACCTGACTCCAATTGGCTCGGCTCTTGCCGCAGGGACGATTGCCGAAGTCAACCATTTGACAGGCGCATCCATCTTCATCATGTTCGGTTCCTGCGGCAGTCTGGACAAAGAAGCAACCGATGGAAAGTTTATTCTCCCGACGGAGGCATACCGGGGAGAAGGACTGTCCTATTATTTTGCAGAACCGCAGGACTACATAAAAATAAAAAACACAGACAAACTGGCTGAATTTTTTGCGGAGAGAAATCTGCCTTACGTTCAGGGAAGGGTATGGACGACAGACAGTATGATTCGGGAAACGGTAAATCTTGTAAAAAAACGAAAAGAAGAAGGCTGCATCGCCGTGGAAATGGAACTCGCAGGCGTTCAGGCGATCTGTGATTTTTATGGATTTGAACTTTATGATTTTCTTGTTTCAGGGGATGTGCTGATCGAAGGAAACTATGAAACGGATGGATTATCTGCCGCCAACCACGATCTGGACAAGCTGTTTCTGGCGCTGCAGATAGCGAAAAGTGTATAAAATAAAATTACAATTTGGGGAGGAATAGGATGGATAGACCAATCACAACTCTGTTTATGCTGATGTCCGTAGATGGAAAGATAAGTCCCGGTGCATCAGATGATTTAGATGTAGATCAGGATTTCCCGAAGATAGACGGGTTGAAAGAAGGGCTGCACCAGTATTATGAGATCGAGCAGACAACTGATCTCTGGTCTTTTAATACAGGACGCGTGCAGGAAAAGATGGGGGTCAATAAAAAGCCTTTTCCTGATAAGAGTCCCGTTTCCCTTGTTTTACTGGATAACAGCCATTTAACGGAGCATGGTGTAACATATTTCTGCAGGAAATCCAAAGAATTTGTGCTGATTACATCGAATAAGAACCATCCTGCCTGTCACGTGAAGGAAAGGAATCTCCATATTATTTTTCAGGAAAAACTGTCGCTGAAAGATGCTTTTCGGGAATTAAAAGAATCGTATGGATGCGAGAGATTAACAATCCAAAGCGGCGGAACGGTGAACGGATTGTTCCTTCGGGAAAAGCTGTTTGATTATATTGATATCGTTGTAGCTCCGGTGTTGATTGGCGGGAAAGAGACTGTTTCTTTAATAGACGGAAGTTCCATTCTTGCAGAAAATGAACTCTCTCGGCTGGGAGTATTGAAGCTCATAGACTGCACCGTTTTAAAGGACTCATATATCAGAATCAGATATCAGGTGATGAGCTGAAAATTACTATTTCGAGGATGGATAATGGACGATTGCTTACAGATGAATAAATTAATTGTTTTAAGAGGAAATTCCGGCAGCGGAAAAACAACCATTGCGAAGGAACTGCAGCAGATGTTCGGAAATAACACGATGCTGATCTCGCAGGATGTCATCCGAAGGGACATACTTAAAGTCAAAGACGGAGAGAATACAAAAGCACTGCCGCTGTTGGAAGAGCTTCTGCGGTATGGAAGAAAACACAGCGAGATTGTCATTCTGGAAGGGATTCTGAATGTAGAATGGTATCGTGCGTTATTTGAACTGGCAGTAGATTTATATGGCAAAAATATATACGCCTATTACTTCGACATCCCCTTTGAGGAGACCGTGAAGCGTCACAAAACAAAGCCGAACTGCAATGATTTCAGCGCAGAAGACATGCGGAGATGGTGGAACGAAAAAGATTACGCACCTGTTCTGCAGGAAACCAGAATAACGGCAGATCAGGATAAAGAAAGTATTGTTCATGAGATCTATCATACCGTGGTATCCGATGGAAAATAACAATGGCAGAGTTATAATCGAAAGGGAGCAGAGTGTCATATGATTCGAAATTTAAAAAACAGTGATTTGTCTTCCATTATGCAAATATGGCTTACGTCTAATACAGAGGTACATAATTTCGTCCCGGAAAAATACTGGACGGATCATGTTGAAATGGTGAAGGAAATGCTTCCGCAGGCTGAAATCTATGTATCTGAAAATGAAAATATACAACAAATAGATGGATTCATAGGGGTGAATGAGGATTACATAGAAGGAATTTTTGTGAAGAAAAGTATGCAAGGGATAGGAAAACAGTTATTGGATTACGTGAAGAAAATAAAATCGCAGATCAGCTTGAGCGTATATCAGAAAAATAAAAAAGCAATTTCCTTTTACCAAAGAGAGCATTTCACGATTGAGGGAGAAGGTATGGATGATGATACCGGAGAAAAAGATTTTTTTATGATCTGGCGCAGGAAAAGGAACACACCTGTTTTAGAAACCGAACGCCTGATTTTAAGAAAATTTACAGAAGAGGATATGAACGCACTTTTTCTGATTTTAAAAGATGAAGAAGCGAATCAATTCCTGCCCTGGTATCCTGTGAAAAATCTGGAGGAAACGAAGAGTTTTTTTGAAGAAAGATATGCTTCCAGATATGCACAGCCGCAGGCCTATGCGTATGCCATCTGCCGGAAGGAAGATAACGTTCCGATCGGATATATGAACGTCGCGACAGAGGAATCCCATGATTTCGGCTATGGAATCCGCAGAGAATACTGGCACCAAGGGATTGCCACAGAGGCCGGCAAAGCCGTAGTGGAGCAGGTGAAAAAAGATGGATTGCCTTATATTACGGCAACGCATGATCAAAATAACCCAAGAAGCGGAAAGGTCATGCAGAAACTGGGCATGAAATACTGCTATTCCTATGAAGAATAATGGCAGCCTAAAGATTTCCTGGTTATCTTCCGAATGTATCAGCTTAATTTTACGGCGGATGATGATTTTGTGTATAAAAATATTGGAACGAATCAGAGAATCACTTTATAGAAAAAATGTGATAGAATGAAAAAAACAGGAAAGGAAGCGAGCTCATGAAATCAGTAATTTCCATTGGAAATCAGGATTTTGTATCCATCAGAAAGAATCACTGTTTTTATATTGATAAGACGGATTTTATCAGGGAATGGTGGGACAATCAGGACAGCGTTACCCTGATCACCCGTCCAAGAAGATTCGGCAAGACCCTGAATATGAGTATGGTCGAATATTTCTTTTCTGTAAATCATTCCGAATGCAGTCAATATTTTGAAAACCTTGCCATTTGGAAAGAGGAAAGATTTCGCAGACTGCAGGGAACGTATCCAGTGATTTCACTCAGCTTTGCCGATATTAAGGCAACCACGTATGAATCTGCAAGAAGAGCAGTTATTCGTAAGTTGGTGAAATTATACAGCACTTTTGAGTTTGTCAAATCCAGCAAAGTATTGAATGAAAAAGACCGTGCCTATTTTGATTCCGTTGAGGAAAATATGTCGGATGATGCAGCAGCTGTAGCCATTAATTATCTGTCGGATTATCTGAGCCGCTATTACGGAAAAAAAGTGATTATTCTTCTGGATGAGTATGATACCCCTTTGCAGGAATCGTATATTCATGGGTATTGGGAAAATCTTACCGCGTTTATCAGAAGCCTGTTCAATTCCACCTTCAAAACGAATCCCTATATGGAACGGGGGCTTCTGACAGGAATTACAAGAGTCAGTAAAGAATCCATTTTTTCGGATCTGAATAACCTTGAAGTTGTAACAACAACGTCAGAAAAATACAGCGGTTCGTTTGGATTTACGGAAGAGGAAGTCTTTCATGCGCTAGAGGAAAATGGGGTGTCCGATGAAAAAGAAACCGTCCGTTACTGGTATGATGGATTTTCCTTTGGAAAACGGAAGGATATTTACAATCCGTGGTCCATCACAAAATATCTGGATACGGGAGAATATGGAACGTACTGGGCAGACACCAGCGGAAATATGCTGATTTCTAATCTGATCCGCCGGAGTCCTGCAAAAATCAAGACAGAAATGGAAGATTTATTAAACGGCGGAGTGATCTGCACAGAACTGGATGAGCAGGTAGTTTTTGAACAGCTTGGAAGAAAACGGGGAGTCATCTGGAGCCTGATGCTTGCAAGCGGCTATCTGAAAGTGGATCAGTATGAAATGGACAACAGAACAGGAAAGCGTCAGTATGATCTGAAAGTGACAAATCATGAGACGATGCTGATGTTCGAAAAGATGATAGAGGACTGGTTTACAGAAGAAGAGTCTGCGTATGGCAATTTTAAAGATGCTCTGCTTGCAGGGGATCTGGATTATATGAACCAGTTTATGAATCAGGTAGCACTTCAGACATTCAGCAGTTTCGACACGGGCGGAAAACCATCAGAGGAACTCGAACCAGAAAGATTTTATCATGGATTTGTTCTTGGCCTGATTGTCGATCTGGCCGGAAAATACAGAATCACATCCAACAGAGAAAGTGGATTTGGACGGTATGATGTAGTAATGGAACCACTGAAAGAAAATCTGGATGCGATCGTAATGGAATTCAAGGTTCAGAATACATCAAAAGAAAAGTCGCTGGAACAGACGGTGGAACATGCACTTCATCAGATTCGGGAAAAACAATACGACACAGAACTGCTTGCCAGAGGAATTGCAAAGGAACGGATCCGGCATTATGGATTTGCGTTTCGGGGGAAGGAAGTGTTGATTGGTAGTTGAAGAGAAAGGGCAGTTATGAGTGTCGAGGTAGAAATAAAATTAAAAATTGAGGATAAAACACAGATTCTGACTTCTTTGAAGCAGCTTGGTTTTGAAAAGAAAAAGCTGGTTATGGAAACAGACACCTACTACACAGCCGAACATCACGATTTTGCCAGACTAGATGAAGCGCTTCGTGTTCGGAGTATTGAGAATCTGGATACGGGAGAAAAGACGGCGGCGATTACTTACAAAGGGGCAAAAATGGATACCGTTTCCATGACACGAAAAGAGCTGGAAACGGAAGTCAAAGATGCGACAGTCTGCAGAGAAATCCTGGAAAACATTGGATTCCAGCCAGTTCCGAAAGTGGAAAAACAGAGACAGTATATGCAGAACGGAAACATAACCGCATGCGTAGATACCGTAACCGGCCTCGGCGAATATCTGGAGCTGGAAATCCTGGCAGAAAAAGAAGAAGAGCGGGAAGCTGCGCTGAAAGAGCTGGAAGAGATTCTTCAGAAATTAGGGTATTCCATCAAAGATACGATAAGAAAATCGTATTTGTCGATGCTGCTGGCGAAGAGCAGTGCGATGTGATAAAAATTTGAAAGCTGGAGGAATGAGTGGGGAATGGAAAAAGAAAAATTAAATGAACTGTTCGAAAAATGGTGTAAGAAGCTGAGAATTGTTCCTGCATGGGATGTAAAGCTGGAATTTGTTGATGATCCTGAATGGAGAAAAACCGGAGATTTCAAAATAGACTGTGATGACAGAAAAGCGATACTGCTGCTGAATACAGGTAATCCCAAACAGGAGAATCTCGAAGAAGTTATCGTACATGAACTGATGCATCTCAAGATGTATCCTCTTGACCAGGTGACAGAGTCCCTTATTATGAATACCTTCGAAGAAGGCAGCGCTGCAAGTAATTTTGCTTATCAGCAATTTTTCTGCGCACTGGAACAGACGGTGGAAGAAATGGCAAAATGTTTTCTGCTTGAATTTGGAGAAAATAAGAATTTGTCATATGGCAGATGCAGTGGGATGAAATCTTTTGATGAATTATACGAGGGATTGAAAAATATAGATTGAAAAATCCGGGTTAAGGAGGGAGATATGTCTATTACGATCCGAAACTATCAAGTATCTGACTGGAATGCGATCCAGAAGATTCATGATGAAAGCAGAAAAATTGAGTTGAAACTTGCGGGATTGGAAGATGCATTTTTGCCGCTTTGTATTGCGGCAGAAAGGGAAAATCTTTTTGATTATCCAGGACTTTTTGTTGCGGAAGAGGATGGTCAGGTTGTTGGCTTTGTAGCCTGTTCGGAGGAAGAACTGGCCTGGCTGTATATTGATCCTGCCCATATGAGAAGAGGAATAGGAAAGAGACTGACAGCTTATGCAATGCAGATGTTTCCTGAAATCCATTCTATTGAAGCTTTGGTGGGAAATGAGCCGGCGAGAGCACTTTATGAATCCATGGGATTTGAAGTGACCGGCATAGAAAGCGGGAAAATGCCGGGGAATGAAGAGTTTGCTGTAAAAGTATATTTGCTCGAACGCAGATGAGGGAGGAAAAACGATGTTAGAGACCGAACGATTAATTTTAAGAAAATGGACCGACGCGGATGCCGAGAGTCTGTTTCATTATGCAAAAGATCTTGCAGTCGGACCGGCGGCGGGATGGCAGCCACATCAGTCAGTGGAGGAAAGCCGGAATGTGATCCGGAATCTTTTGAACGGGGCAGAGTGCTATGCGATCTGCGAAAAAGGAAGCGATGAAGCAATCGGTTCCATCGAGCTGCGGTTAAACGGACATACCGATATGACCGACCGCGACGATGAATGCGAGCTTGGCTACTGGCTGGGCAAACCATTCTGGGGCCGCGGCTATATGCCGGAAGCAGCAAAAGAAATCCTGCGTCATGGCTTCGAGGATCTTGGCATGAATGTCATCTGGTGCGGTTATTACGACGGCAACCAGAAGTCAAAAAGAGTACAGGAAAAACTCGGATTTACCTATCACCACACTTGCCAGAAAGTCCCAGTGCCGCAGATGCACGAAGTCCGGGTCGGCCATACGAACCAGATGACGAAAGAGCAGTGGGAAAAGGTGCGTTAGAAATTTGAGGAGGAATCCTTATGAAAAAAAACGATGCACAATCATAGCAGTAATCATCCTTCTGGCGGCAGCGCTGTTGGCGGTATGGTATTTTCTTCCGACGACATTTTTAAAAGGAGTCGCCTCATCCGACGTAACACTGATTTCCGTTTTCGACGGCAATACCGGCGAAAGCTTTGAAATTTGTGACGCAGATGAGATTCGCTGTATCGTAGAAAATATCCAGAACACCAAAATGAAAAAAGACAAACTTTCTCTGAACTATACCGGCTACAGCTTCCGCATGAAATTCTGCAGCGAAACAGGAAAAGAACTCGCCAGCTTTATCCTGAACAGCGAAAGCACCATTCGCAAAGACCCATTTTTCTACCGCTGTGACGGCGGCCTGTGCTATGATTATCTGAAAGAACTGGAGGAGAAAAGCTGAGAAGATCTTTCTAGCATATGTTTAGAAAAAATGTTACACTATAAAAAATAGAAAGGGGATGCAGCACATGCCGGAGATATCATTATTTTATGGGATTCGGGTAACAATGTATTATAAAGACCATATGCCTCCTCATTTTCATGCAGAATATAATGGGAATAAAGCATTGGTCGACATTAATCATATACAGGTAATAAAAGGATCATTGCCAAATAAGCAATTACGTCTGATTTTGGCATGGTGCACCATTCACCAGGATGAGTTAATGCAAAACTGGGAGCTGGCAAAGGATATGAAGCCTTTAAACAGAATTAATCCACTGATATAAGACGTGAGGTGAAAGTCTATGAATGAATATTTTCCTACGGTTGTACAGGTGATTCCATTAGATAATTTTCATGTACAGGTCTTTTTTGATGACGGAAAAATCGTTGATTATGATGCAACGGATGATTTGAAAGCAGAGATTTTTGCACCGTTAAGAGAAATTGAGAAATTCAAAGATGCATGTACCGTTATGAATGGAACACTCGCCTGGGATATTTCCGGAGAATGGGATGAAACAAACTGTATAGATATTGATCCATTTACATTGTATGAGATGGAAGCAGTGAATGATAGGATTGCGTAAGAGGAGAAAATCATGAAAAACGCATACAAACTGATCGCCGTAGACATGGACGGAACGCTGCTGCAGTCGGATAAGACAGTTCATGAGGACACCGTCAGAGATATCCAGGCGGCGGTCGATGGCGGGATTCCGGTTGTGTACTGTACCGGCCGGGCGGTGGTGGAGTTGGAGCCGTATTTTGCGGTTCTGCCGATGATGCGCTATGCGGTCTGCTACAGCGGCGCACTGGTGTATGACAGCGCGGAGAGAAAGGCCATTTACCGGGCGGAGATTGCGCGGGAATACATAGAAAAGATTGTGCGAACGGCAGCAGAATACAAGGCAATGCCGCATATCCTGACGGAAAACGATTCGATCGTTTCATCCAGTGATATCCAGCATATGGACCAGTTCCGCATGGGGGGTTATCAGCCGCTGTTTTTAAAAGTGGCGACGCAGGTCGAGAGCATGGAAGAGGAAGCCAAGCGATACGATTCCGTTCCGAAAATCAACATCTATTTCCGTTCCGAGGAGGACCGGAGCCGGGCGTATGAGAAATTAAAAGCCCTGCCGCTGACCTTCGTATTTGCCGAGAAAACGTCACTGGAAATGACCGCGGAACATGTGACAAAAGAAACCGGCCTTGCGCAGCTTGCAAAGCGTTTGGGCGTAACCCTCGGCGAGACTGTTGGTATCGGTGATGCAGACAATGACCGCGCTGTGCTTGGCAGTGTAGGTTTCCCAGTTGCGATGGGAAATGCAAACGATGAGATCAAAGCAATTTGTAAATATATTACCGCCGATAATGACCATAATGGCGTTGGAGCAGCAATCCAGTATCTCATGGGTGAAGAAAAATAGTTTACGAAGCAGCCGGCCGCCCCGAAACAATCATTTCCGGGTAGTCGGCTATTTTGCGTTTTTGTAGAAGAATACTCAGCCTCAGGAAACAAATTTGGATTCAAGTTGCTTTTTCCATTTCTCCCGTTATAATGAGAGTTAGGAATGTATAACTGAAATCTGGATTTGAAAAAACGAGGGCGAATAATATGAAAAAACAGTTTTTTGAAACAGAAACAGATGGCTTCTACGCAACCTATTATGAAAATCCAAACGGTGCCGACCATGCCGTCATCGGCCTGTTCGGGGATGATCCGAATGACTACATGGCGAAATGCGGTGCAAAATGGCTGCACAGAAATGGCGTGAACGCGCTCTGTGTATCTCCCGGAAAGAAAAATTACAGTCATGTCAACTATCCGCTGGAGCGTATCGAGTCCGCGATCCGTTGACTGAAAGCGCATGGAAATAAAAAAATCGGTATCATGGGAATGAGCACAACGGCAATGGTTGCGCTTGCCGCCGCATCGTATCTGCCGGAGCTCACACTGACCGTCAGCTTTACCGGCAGCGATTTCGTATGGCAGGGTTTTGAGCAGGGCAAGCGGGACGGCTGCCGCGAATGGCCGGTTCCGAATGCATCGACGATTTCCTGGAAAGGCGAGCCGCTTCCTTACATGCCGTTCGTGTACGAGCATCCGACCTACTGGCACAAAGTTGAGGAAGAAACAAAAGGCTCCGGAGATATCGAGCGGTCAACATGTCTGTTTATCGACTCTGAAAAAGTAAGACCGCACACCGAGGAAGAAATGATCAAAGTCGAAAACATTCAGGGAAAACTGCTGCTGATCGGCGCAGACGACGATTCTTTCTGGGAAGCTGGAAAATACGTCCGCCGCATGGACAAGCGTCTGCAGGAGCGCCCGCACACCTGCGAATACGAAGCACTCGCCTACGAACACGGAACCCACTTTGTCCTGCCGGAAGGCATGCTCCGCATCGCACTCCCGATCGGCCTGAAATTTGTGATGCGCTTTGTATTCAAAGCCGCAAAAGATTATCCAAAGGAATGCGAGGCAACGCGAAAAGACATCGATCGAAGAGTTACGGCAGCACTGAAAGAATGGACAGCAAAATAAAGACAAAAGTTACAGAATGAATAGGTGGGTTTTATGCAGGATTAGCAAAAATCTGATGGGAAAGGGAATGATATTTTGAACAACGGCTTCGAACTGAAAGCCGTGGAGGAAGCCATGCCGCCGGAGGAGATGATGGACATCCCGGGGATGAAGGATGAGCTGCGCTGGCCGATGATGTTATTGGTGAAAGCAGTGAAAAAATAAAGAGAAAAGAACATGGGAGGATTTTACAATGAAAGATTTTAGACAGGAAGACTACAAGGTATTTGAAATGTTCGACAAACAGTGGGCACTTGTCACCGCCGGAGGAATGGATCATTTTAACAGTTGTACGATCGGCTGGGGAAGCCTCGGAAATATCTGGGCAGCCGACCGGAAAACCATTTCAACCGTAACGGTTTACGTACACCCGGCGCGCTACACAAGTGAGTTCCTGAAAGAAAGCGACACCTTCACCGTGAGCTTTTACCCGGATCAGTACCGCAAAGCGCTGGGCTACATGGGCGGTCACTCCGGCCGTGACGGAGACAAAGCTGCCGCCGCAGGCCTCACCCCGGCTGCCATCGGCGACGGCGTAACATACGAGGAGGCAAACCTGACATTCCTCTGCAAAAAACTGTATCAGCACCAGTTCGCCAAAGAAGATCTCGCACCGGAAATCCAGGAATACTACGCTTCCATGCCGAAAGTCTACCCGGATTTCAAAGGCGGCTGGCAGCCGCACATCGTGTTTGTAGGACAGATTCTTGGCGTGGAAGACAAACGATAAAAGGCGGTGAACCATGGGATTTCAACTTGGGGCAATCGCAGTTTTGCTCGTATTTTATGGATGCTATCTGGGAAAAATGATGGCACAGAGACGCCAGGGAATCCAGACGGATCAGATGGGAAAAGGAAAAGCAGGGAAAACAAAAGCGATTGAGCTTACCATGAAAACCGCTACGTTTCTGGTGCTGATCGTGGAAGTCATCAGCATCTGGCGCAGTGCCTCATCCATGCCGCCTGCTATGCGGGTGATCGGATTTGTACTTGCGGTCTGCGGCGATGTGGTTTTCATCGTCTCCGTTCTGACCATGCGCGACAGTTGGCGTGCGGGCGTATCCGAAACAGACAAAACAGAACTCGTTACCGACGGAATTTACCAGATCAGCCGCAATCCTGCATTCCTTGGATTCGATCTGGTCTACCTGGGAATCCTGCTGATGTTCTTTAACTGGATTTTATGCGCAGCATCCATCTTTCCAGCTGTGATGTTCCACATCCAGATCGTGAACGTCGAGGAGCCGTTCCTTGCGAAAGCATTTGGAAAGCCATATGAGGAATACAAGAGAACCGTAAACCGCTATCTGGGCCGGGAAGTGATAAAAAAAAATAAGAACAAACATCCTACGTTTGTGGCTTCTTAATAATTGACACCTGCCGAAATTGTGCATAGTGCTGGAAATAACAAAAGCAATTGACAATTTATTTGGCAGGTGTTATATTTTAATCAACTTAAACATCCTACGTTCTACGTCATACGTAGAACAGAAAACGAAAGGAGAAGGAAAGAGATGAATGGGAAATGGAAGAAGATAAGACGATATCTTCCACTGTATCTGATGGCATTTCCGGGGGTTCTTTATTTGTTCATTAACAACTATATTCCAATGGCCGGAATCACCGTAGCGTTTAAAAAGTACAACGTGCGAAAAGGAATCTGGGGGAGCGACTGGTGCGGCCTGAACAACTTTAAATTTCTGTTCGCAACATCGGACGCCTGGACAATCACCCGAAACACAGTTCTCTACAACGTAGCTTTTATTTTAATCAACATGGTGGTGGGAATCGCCTTTGCAATTTTCATCAGCGATGCAAAAAACAAACGGGCGCAGAAAGTATACCAGAGTGCAATCCTGTTTCCGTATCTGATGTCAGCCGTAATCCTTGGCTACATCGTATATGCATTCCTCAGTCAGAGCACCGGTATCGTAAACAATTCAATTCTTCCGCTCTTTGGAAAAGAAGCGATCAACTGGTATTCGGAATCAAAATACTGGCCATTCATCCTGGTCTTCGTAAATACCTGGAAGGGAATCGGCTATGGATGCCTGATCTACATTTCAACGATCAACGGTATCGACCCGACACTGTATGAAGCAGCAATGCTGGACGGTGCAACAAAATGGCAGCAGATCAAAAACATCACACTTCCGTCGCTGGCACCGACTGTAATCACACTGACCCTGTTGAATATCGGAAAGATTTTCTACTCCGACTTCGGTCTGTTCTATCAGGTACCGAGAAACTCAGGACTTCTGAATTCAACAACAAACGTCATTGACACCTATGTATACCGCGGGCTGATGGAGCAGGCAAACGTAGGAATGTCTGCGGCAGCAGGATTCTATCAGTCAATTGTAGGATTTATCCTTGTCATCACCGCAAACACCGTAGTCCGTAAACTCAGTCCGGAAAATGCACTGTTTTAGGAGGAAAGAGTAATGAAAAAGAAAAAAATTTCAACCTATGACATCAGTACAAATATTATTATGACAATCTGGACCATCCTGATTATTCTTCCATTTTTACTGCTGTTCATGTCATCCATCACAGATGAGAATACGTTGATTGCCAATGGATATTCTTTCTTCCCGAAGAAGTTCTCACTCGGAGCATACAAATATATCATTCAGTCCGGCGAGAAAATCCTGAGAGCATATGCTGTCAGCATCGGCGTTACCGCAGTCGGAACGATTGTTAACATTTTGCTCTCCGCACTGCTTGCCTATCCGCTGACCGTCAAAAACATGCCGGGAAGAAAATTCCTGATGTTCTATGTATTCTTTACCATGCTGTTCAATGGAGGTATCGTTCCTTCTTATATCATGTGGACGGGAACGTTCCATATTAAAGATACGATTGCAGCGCAGCTTCTGCCGAATCTTCTGATGTCTGCATGGAATGTCATGATGATTCGTACCTATTTCCAGAACAGTATTCCGGACAGTCTCTATGAGGCAGCAAGAATCGACGGTGCCTCCGAGTTCCACATCTTCTTCTCCATGGTACTTCCGCTTGGAAAACCGATCCTGGTGACGATGGGAACTTTCGCAGGTCTTGCTTACTGGAATGACTGGACCAATGGTCTGTATTATATCGTAAAAAATCAGGATCTCTACAATGTGCAGAACCTGCTGAATCAGATGGTTTCCAATATTCAGTATCTGGCACAGAGTACCGATTCCAATGTAACAGCCGCCGCATCCGCGATTCCGGCGACGGGAATCCAGATGGCAATCGCTCTTGTTGCGATCCTGCCGATCATGTTGATTTTCCCGAGATTTCAGAAGTTCTACGCCAAGGGAATTACCCTTGGCGGTGTAAAAGGTTAAATAAAAGGAGGATATTTCTAATGAAAAGAAAAGTAGTAGCAGGCATGTTGACAGTAGTTATGGCAGTGTCGATGCTGGCAGGCTGTGGAAGTTCTGATAGTTCAAGTAAGAGCAGCACTTCCGGAAGCACAGCATCTTCCTCAAAAAGCAGTGTTTCTGGAGTGGAAGACAAATACAGTGAGGAAGATCCATACCATCTGACCTTCGCCTATCTTGAATTTTACGAGCAGGATGATGCAGCACGTGATGCCGTGCAGGATGCCATCAACGACTATATGATTCCGAAATATCACATTGAAGTGGAACTGCTTCCGCTGCAGTCAGCAGACTATCAGAAAAAAGTGCAGCTGATGCTTTCTGGCGGAGATGCGCTCGATGTATTCCCGATTCAGGCAACTTACGCAGCAAGCTGGATCAACATGGGCGGTGTCTATGATATGAATGAATTTATGGATACCGAAGAAGGAAAGGCTATTGAAGATGCACTGGGTGAAAATCTTACGTATGCAGGTAGCATGAACAATATTCTTTATGGATTTCCAGCCAACAAAGAGTATGTAGAACTCGGCGGCCTTTGCATGAGAGCAGATATCTGCGATGAACTCGGCATTACAGAGGAATATGGACTGGAGAAAAATAAGGATGAATATGACGGAACGATCTATAACTGGTCGGTAGCCGGAGATATCTTCGAAAAGGTCAAAGAAGCATATCCGGATATGGTGCCGCTGTACCTGAATCAGAGCAGCCAGATGAACAGATTCACCCATTTCGATACCCTTGGAGACAACTTCGGTGTCATCGACTGGGAGAGCGATCATGATTCAACGACCGTTGTCAACAAATATGAGACAGATACATACAAGAATGCTGTAAAAATGCTGGCAGACTGGTATGATAAAGGATATATCTACAAAGATGCACAGACCGATACCAGCGGTTCTTCCACAATGATGAAAGCAGGAAATACCTTCAGCTATGCAACGGCAATTAAAGCAGGCATGCTGGTAGAAGCAGAAACTGCAAATGGAATGGATTGCTATGCCATGTACTTTGGAACTGGAACGGAACCGACCAGCGAGGAAGGAACAAGGAGTGTACTCTTTACCGGAAATGCGTGCCTGTACAATACCGGAATTGCTACAAACAGTGAAGATCCGGCGATGGCATTTAAGTTTGTCAGTGCCCTGTATACAGATCCGACTCTGATGAATCTGTGGCAGTACGGAATTGAGGATATTAATTATAAGAAAAATGAAGATGAAACCATTTACTATGCAGATGGCGAGGACGGATCAAATCACAAATATCATCAGAATACCGGATGGAGTATGGGTAACCAGATGATTTCCTATGTGTGGAGCGATGGCTCCAAATCCGCAGATTACTGGGACAAACTGAAGGCACACAATGCATGGGGAGATGTCAGCCCGACGTTTGGCTTCAACTGGGACAGTACGGAACATTCTACAGAGTTGACTGCACTCAGCAATACATTAAACAACTACCGTGCAGCACTTGAAACCGGAAGCGTTGGTTCTGCAAAAGTAGAGGAAACACTGGATTCCCTGAATAAGGCACTGTATGACGCTGGCCTGCAGGATGTCATGGACGAAAAACAGGCACAGCTTGATAAGTGGTTGGAGGAAAAATAAAGTTCCCAAATTTCGGCGTGTGTACAAAGAAGGAGGAACGGGAAATGAAAACAGTATTAACGATTGATGGATCAAAATTTAGGATCAACGGAGTGTTAACATATAGGGAGATTGAAAACTGCCCGAAAGAGCGGCATGGAATGCTGATGAATCAGAGAATGATTCAGGGAGTGTTCGATGATGCGGAAGATGTGAAACGGTTCAACCGTTTCGGAAGAACATTTGATGCGGAAAAGAACACTGAAGATCTGATCAGGGCGCTGCCGGAATGGTATGCGTACGGACTGCGCGCCATCACCGTTGGCTTCCAGGGCGGCGGCCCATGCTTTACGATGAACAGCATGACGATCAACAATAATCCATACAGCCCGGACGGAAGAAGTATCGACCCAGCCTATCTGAACCGCATGAAAAAGATCATAGATGCAGCGGATGAAATTGGCATGGTTGTCATTGTAAGCTGCTTCTACGGACCGCAGAGCCGCTTCTTAAAGGATGACCGCGCGGTCATGGAGGCAACCAAGACAACCGCAAACTGGCTGCGGGATCAAAAATTTACCAATGTCATCATTGAGATTGCAAATGAACACGACATTGAGCCATACAAAGTCCACCCGATTCTGTTTAATGACAGCGGAATCGTGGAACTGATCGAAATTGCAAGACGTGAGTCCGGGGGAATGCCGGTTGGATGCAGCAGCACGGGAGCTTATTTCCTGCCTGATATTCCAAATGCATCGGATGTTGTGCTGATTCATGGAAACAATATGCCGCGACAGATCTTTTACAATCAGATCTGCCAGGTGAAAGAAGCGGCAGGTGAGAAACCGATTGTGTGCAACGAGGATTCACAGGCACTCAGCAATTTCCAGGTAGCGCTCGATAACGATGTTTCCTGGGGCTACTACAACAATATGACAAAGCAGGAGCCGCCGACGGTGTGGGGCATCAAAAACGCCGAGGATCGTTTCTTTGCGGAGCGGATGGCCGAGGCCGTTGGCATTCAGAAGATCAACCGAACCATTGACGAAAGCTTTGAAATTCAGGGGCTGGATGACGAGCAGTTTGAGGGAAAACGATGGCTTCGCATCGCAAGCGTTCACCCGGAGATGGTACAGCACGTAGAGTGGTACCGGAACGGGGAACTAATGGCGAGAGCATACGATGATCCGTTTTCCATTCACTTTCTGTTTAACTGGCTGCAGCTCCCGGTCGAGGGAATTGCAGCCGGCGAGAAGATCCGTGCAGTGATCCGGCTGGTGGATGGAAGCGTGGTAGAAAAAGAAGCGATAGCAGAGTAGAGAGGAGATGTTCCAAAAATGAAAACATTATATACAATCAACACGGTAAACAATTTCATGGGCATGATTTACGAGCCGTTTGGAAAGGTATTTGAGGAAAAAAATCCTGACGTAAAAATCTATAACATTATGGATGACAGTCTTCTTGTAGACACCAGAACATACAACGGCATGACGCCGACCATCGCATCCAGAATGCTGAATTATGCGAAAGCAGCAGAGGCTTCCGGAGCAGACGGTGTGCTGGTAACGTGTACTTCGGTCAACGAGGCAACGAAATTTATCCGTCCGCTGATGAATATTCCGATTCTGAACATCGAAGAGCCGGTGGCAGAGATGGCAGTAAAGAATGGAAAGAAAATCGGTATTCTCGGAACAATTCCGACGAGTCCGGCAGCACTTGGCCGCGTGGTACAGGAAAAAGCGGCTGAGCTTGGAAAAGAAATCGAGCTGGTTCCGGTTGTTGCAGAAGGAGCATTCGATGTTCTATGCGCAGGCGATGTGAAAAAGCATGACGAGATGGTATGCGAATCGCTGGAAAAGCTGGCAAAAGAAGTAGATGTTATCGCATTCTCTCAGATTTCCATGAGTCTCATTGATCTGCCGGAAACAGAAGTTCCGGTATACCGCATCGGCGAGTCCGGATTCCAGAAGATCAAAGAGATGATGGATGCTGCGAAGTAAGTGTCAAAATAATTTGGCTGCTGTGCTGCAGACATGCTCTAGGTGCGAGGAAGAAAAACAGGTTTTAGGACGAACTTATTTGTGCTATAATCAACTATAAATAGGCCCAGAAGAGGCAATGACAGAAAAGGCAGGAAACCTGTATGCGAGATAAATTTGAACCAATCAATAAAGAAAATGTGGTAGATCAGATCATCAGTGTGATCACGGATTCTGTAGTAAAAGGAAAATACAAACCTGGTATGAAGCTGCCGAGCGAATATGAACTGATCGAGGAACTGAAAGTAAGCCGAAATTCTCTTAGAGAGGCAATGAAAATCCTTTCGGCGATGGGAGTTGTGGAGATCAAGCGGGGTGATGGAACGTATATCTGTTCCGAAATGAAAACGTCCGTGTTTGATAATGCAGTGTTTGGCATTCTGTATGAGATGAGTACGGATGATGAACTGCAGGAGCTGCGTCAGATTGTGGACGAGGAAGTTGCAAGGCTGGCAATGCAGAAAGTGACGAAAGAGGAAATTAAAGCACTCCGCGCCAACATCGGCGAAATGGAGCAGGCGTTGCAGGCCGGTGATTATGATCAGACGGAAAAACTCGATTTCACGTTTCATCAGATGCTGATTGATGCATGTAAAAACAAATTTTTTATCCGTCTGATGCAGGGCGTATATGCGATCTTCGAGAAATCTATTATAAACACGGTGGAATATGAAAAAGAAATGAGCCGTGTGGTAGAACACCATCAGAAGATTCTCCGCTGTGTCGAGGAAAAAGACACGGAGCATATCGCGCAGGTCATTGCCGATTCCCTGTCAACTTGGAGAAAAAAAGACCGGAACTGAAAACGATTGAACTCTGTGCATCCTTTATTTTCATGTACTTTACCTTACCTCCGCAAAAAGGGGATGCGCAGGGGACGAACGTTTTCAGAAAGGTAAAAATTTTTTAAAGTTTTAAAGGTAGGATGTACTACGTAGAATAAAAACAACCGGGAAAGGTGGTAATAAAATGGAAGAAATGTTACTTTCGGGTGATGAATTAAGAGAAAAAGCCAAAGAGCTGAGAAAAATGCTTCTGACCATGATTTATAAAGCACAGTCAGGTCATCCGGGCGGATCACTGTCGGCGACAGATATTGTCGCATCGCTGTATTTCCACACACTGCGGGTTGATCCGAAAAATCCCAAATGGGAGGATCGTGACCGGTTTGTGCTTTCCAAAGGACATGTCTGCCCGGTTCTGTATTCTGCATTGATTATGAGAGGTTTTATCAGCGAAGATACAATCGGAACGCTTCGGAAACAGGGTTCCATTCTTCAGGGTCATCCGGACATGAAACGCTGCCCGGGCATCGAAATTTCCACGGGTTCTCTGGGACAGGGCATCTCCTGTGCGGTCGGAATGGCAATCGCAGGAAAAATGGATGAAAAGGAGTATCGTGTTTACACCCTTCTCGGCGACGGCGAGTGCGATGAGGGCCAGGTATGGGAGGCTGCGCAGGCGGCAAACAAATATCAGTTGGATAACCTGACGGTGATCATCGACAACAACGGTCTGCAGAATGATGGCTTTGCAAAAGATATCATGCCGACACTGGATCTGCGGGCAAAATTTGAAGCGTTTGGATTCCAGGCAGTCCGCATCGACGGCCATAATGTCGATGAGATCACAGCAGCGCTTGACTTTATGAAAACTCAGAAAAACGGAAAACCGAAATGCATTGTCTGCAATACCGTAAAAGGAAAAGGAGTTTCCTTTATGGAGAATGTAGCAATCTGGCACGGACTTGCGCCGAACGACGAACAGTATGCGCAGGCAATGGAAGATGTAGAGGAGGGATTCTAAGTGAAGAAGGCAACGAGAGAAGCTCTGGGAGCAGAGATTTTAAAACTGGGAATGGAACATGATGATGTATTTGTAGTAGACTGTGATGTTGCAAAATCCTGTAAAACACTGGATTTTGCGGAAAAACTTCCCAAACAGCATATCAACGTCGGTATTTCCGAACAGAATGCCATGGGCATCGCGGCAGGACTTGCTACGGCGGGTAAGATTCCATTTGTAGTAACGTATGCGATTTTTGGAAGCCTGAGAGCCGTTGAACAGCTCCGCCAGGAGGCATGCTATACGAAGCTGCCGGTAAAGGTGCTCTGCTCACACGGCGGACTGACCCCGGCAAATGACGGAGCATCCCATCAGTGCATCGAGGATATGGGAATCCTTCGAACAATTCCGAATATGACGGTTATTATGCCTGCGGACTATGCATCTGCCTGCAAACTGATCGAACAGGCTTATGCGTATCCGGGACCGGTTTATCTGAGATTTACACGTGACGCAATTCCATGTATTTATGACGAGGACGAGACTTTTGAGATCGGAAAAGCAAAGAAAGTAAAAGCTGGTTCCGACCTGACCATTTTTGCAAACGGTGATACCCTTTCTCTTGCAGTTGAGGCAGCAAAAGAGCTGGAAAATGACGGTATTTCCGCAGAAGTTTATGATATGCATACCATCAAACCGCTGGATGTGGAAGCTGTTCGGGGTGCCATTGAAAAGAGCGGAAAGATCATCACCGTGGAAGACCACAACATCATCAACGGACTCGGCTCTGCGGTGTGTGAAGTTGCAGCGGAAATGGGAAAAGGCCGCGTACTGCGCGTCGGTGTACAGGATCAGTTCGGCGAGTCTGCGCCGTATGAAAAACTGCTGGAGAAGAACGGCATTACGGTAGAAAACATCTGCGCAAAAGCAAAAGAGCTGATGTAAAAACGGAAGGGGAAAAGGAATATGAAAATCGTAATCTTAGATGGATATACAGAGAACCCGGGAGATTTAAGCTGGGAAGGGTTTGAAGCACTCGGAGAGGTAACCGTTTACGACAGAACACCGTCGGAGAAGATTGTGGAGCGTATCGGGGATGCGGATGCGGTAATCGTAAATAAAGTGCCGGTCAGCGCAGAAACACTGGCAGCATGCCCGTCGATCAAATATATCGGTGTTCTGGCAACCGGCTACAATGTCGTCGATGTGGAAGAGGCAAAAAAATGCGGAATTCCGGTATGCAATATTCCAACGTATGGAACAACAGCGGTTGCACAGATGGTATTTGCCCTGCTGCTGGAGATCTGCCATCATGTAGGAGCACACTCCCAGGCAGTCAAAGCAGGAGAATGGAGCCGGAATGAGGACTGGTGTTTCTGGAATTATCCGCTGATTGAGCTTGCCGGAAAAACGATGGGAATCGTTGGCTTTGGAAGAATCGGACAGGCAGCGGGAAGAATTGCGAAGACATTCGGCATGAAGGTTCTGGCGTTCGACAATTATCCAAATGAGGCCGGAAAAGAGATTGCAGAGTATGTTTCTCTGGATGAGCTGTATGCGAAATCCGATGTGATTTCCCTGCACTGCCCGCTGTTCCCGTCAACTGAGGGAATGATTAACAAAGAAAGCATTGCGAAGATGAAGGATGGAGTTATCCTCATTAACACAAGCCGCGGCCCGCTGGTTGTGGAAAAAGACCTGGCAGAGGCCATGCAGTGTGGAAAAGTATACGCCGCAGGCTGTGATGTCGTTTCAACGGAGCCGATTCAGGCGGACAATCCGCTGCTCGGCTGCTACAATACGATTCTGACCCCGCATATCGCCTGGGCACCAAAGGAAAGCCGTCAGAGACTGATGGATATTGCGGTAGACAACCTGAAACATTTTGTGGATGGAACTCCGCAGAATGTAGTAAATCAGTAAACATGCAGCAAAAAAGTCTTACTGTGACGGGCGGTAAGACTTTTTTGATTTAAAAATCATCTGTAAACGAAAAAGGCCTGGTGGACCTTTTTCCGTTTCAGAATTTCAGGATTACAGATGGATCTGCAGCAGGCGGAAGACCTGTTCGGCAGTATCTTTCATGTTTTCCGATGCTGTTTCGGAGCTCATAGCTTCCTTGAGGGAGACAACGCTTCGAAGAATCGGGAAGAACGCATCGATTCCAGCAGCATTGCAGGCAGAAGCATCGCGGGTGACGCAGCCGGAGAGACCGACAACCGGTTTTCCGAACTGTTTGGCAAGCTTCGCGACACCGATCGGAGCTTTTCCCATGACCGTCTGACCGTCGAGTCGGCCTTCACCGGTGATGACAAGATCGGCATCTTTCACATCATCGCAGAGCCGGATTTCGTCGAGAATGATCTGAATGCCAGGTTCCAGCGAGGCGGAAAGGAAGGTGAGAAAAGCAAATCCAAGTCCGCCTGCGGCACCCGTTCCGGGAACTTCCGGATCGGCATTCGGGAACTGTTTTTGGCAGAGCACGGCGTAGGAGGCAAGGGATGTATCCATACGTTTGATCATGGCAGTGTCCGCGCCCTTCTGCGGTCCGAAAACTGCGCTGCAGCCGTTGGAGCCGCAGAGCGGATTGGTGACATCACAGGCAATGCGGAAGGTGCATTCCGAAAGCTCCGGCAGAACGTGGTCTGTCGTAATCGCGGCAAGAGATTCCAGCCCGACAGCACCGAATGGAACCTGTTTTCCATCTGCATCAAGCAGTCCGAAGCCGAGTGCCTGCAGCATGCCGATGCCGCCGTCATTTGTGGCGCTTCCGCCGATGCCGATGATAAAACGGCGGCAGCCGTTGCGGATGGCATCACAGATGACTTCGCCGACGCCGTAGGTTGTGGTGTACAGCGGATTTTTCTCTTCACCGTGCACCTGTGTGATACCGGCGGCCCCGGACATCTCGATGATGGCGGTTTGCGTCTGATCCAGGATGCCATATGGGCAGTCGACCGGTTTGCCGGCGGGTCCGGTTACCGGAACGGTGACAAAACGTCCGCCAAGCCCTTCCGTCAGAGCCTGAACGGTGCCCTCGCCGCCGTCTGCAAGCGGACGTACCACAGTTTCCACAGCCGGATCAACATGATGAATTCCGGCAGCAGCAGCCGTTCCGGCTTCCAGAGACGAAAGGCTGCCTTTTAAAGAATCAATAGCGATTACAACTTTCATAAAAACCTCCCAGCTTTCTTGCTTTGTCCTGTTTTTGTTACTTCCAGTATAGCAGGAAAAGGCAGAGAAAAAAATGGTACGGATAACAAAAATGAAGAAAAGAGAGGAGCAGAACGATGGAAAACGAACTTCTTTTGGAAAATATTTCAGAACAGGTCAAAGTATTTTATATTGAGAAAGTGCTTGGAAAATTAAAACCGGAAGACTGTGAACTGCTGCGCTGCTACTTTGGAAATGATATGTCCCTGCAAAAAACGGCACAGCAGATGTTCCTGCACAAAAACAGCCTCCAGTACCGCCTGAACCACATCTGGAAAATCAGCGGCTACAATCCAAGAGGGTTCCGCGACGCAGTTGTGCTGTATGAGGCGGTGAAAATGCAGGCAAGTACATAAAAATGGCCCGACATACGCAGAGAATGAACTGCAGCGTAGGTCAGGGCACTTTTGTAAAAATTTTATTTCAAATATTTTTCAATTCGACACTCATGCACCTTCGTCTTCTTATCATAATTAACACCAACCAGCAGAATATCCCCCGTATAAGATGCAATGGAAGCCGGGTAGTGCTTTTTCTTAATCTGATCCAGTGCCGTTTCCGCATTCTTATTCCATTTCAGTTCCACTACAAGCGCCGGAAAATCGTATCGGTATTCCGGCTTTGGCAGAAAGACAAAATCGGAAAAACCGCGCCCGGTCGGAAGTTCACGAATGGGTTTGAAGTAATATTGCATCGTACTTAAATAAGCAATCGTGAGGACACAACTGAGCGAATTTTCATTATGATACTGAATCACGGAAGTATATTCCTCATGGACCTTTTCAATTCCGGCAGCGACAGCATTTTCATCCATATCGAGCGTAGCATCTAAAAGATCCGCAGATTCCTGCTGGAAAGCGAAAAGTTCATTCCAATGATTGGAAGTCACCGCAGTCAGAAACTCCCTGCGGATTTCTTCGTTGGGAATATATGCCATCTGTGTCTGCTGATTGTAGGCAAGATAGCCCAAATGAATCAGCAGCGTCAGAACATCATCTTTATTTACAAAGCTGACCATGTCATTTTTAAAAGAGGTAACCATGACAGGAACTGCGGCGCCGGAAAGCATCTCCAGAATTGCTGTTTTCAATCCGTCAAAATCCATATTGATAAAAGGAACCATCGAATCGTATGTGCTCGTCTCCGACCAATAGCTTTGGAATGTCCCATCCAGAAGCAGACTTGTCACCGCGTTTGGATTGTATACATGGTAATTTCCAAGCAGATAGCCGTCGTACCATCGTCTGACTTCCTCAAAATTTTGTCCGTATTTCTGACAGAGAGCGGAAACTTCATCTTCTGTGAATCCAATATAGGAAGCCAGCGGGCCTGGATTCAGCATGGAATACTGATGAAAATTATTTAAGGCAGACTGCGTTTTCAATTTTTTGATCGGAAGAATACCCGTGAGAAACGCAAGCTGGATATATTTCGTCGGTTCCGTCCCTTTGAACATTCCACGAAGAAAATTAATGTAATCATCCTGAATTTTCTGGTTGGAGGCCTCATCACGAATCAGGACATCCCATTCATCAATAATAATCACAAATTTCTGTCCGGTCGCCTCTTTGATCCGGGACAGAGCGTCGGGAACGGTGGAAACTTCCGGCGGAAGCTGATCTGCATAGATGGTACGCAGCTCGGCCAGTGTACATTCTGTAATGTAGGCCACAATCTGTTCCGGATCGCTGACATTCGAAAGAAACCACTGGATATCCAGATGAATCACATCGTACTGGTTCAGATGCTTCTCAAAGTCTGCCGTCTGGCTGATCGCAAGGCCAGAAAACATCTTTCTGGAATCACAGCCTTTGCTGTAATAGGCCGCCAGCATATTTGCAGCAAATGATTTTCCAAACCGCCGCGGGCGGCTGTTGCAGATATAGCCCTGTATGGTGTCCAGAACTTTGTTGGTATACGATAAAAGTCCTGTTTTGTCCACATAGATTTCAGAATTGAGAGCAACCTGAAATGCACTGTTGTCCGGATTCACAAATCTTCCCATGATTTCACTTCCTTTCCGTTTTTTGATTATACCCCGATTTTACCATTCCCCCATCCAAATAGCAACGCACACCCCCGAAAATCCCGTAAAATCGCGGAAAAGAACCGATAAAATATGCTTTCCACTCTTGACAACGCTTACAGCCCCTAGTTATAATAAGGCATGAAAAACGATGACGAAGACAGTAGTCTGCGCGTGAACGGTCTGTGGAAAGCGAGCCGGGGATGGTGGGAGTCCGGTACAAGTAGCGGCAGGTGAACATCACTTCCAAGTTGCAGTTCTGAATCTGCGTACCCGGCGCATAAAATATAGAAAGCCGGAGAGCAGTGGTAAGAAGTTGCCGGCCGTTCCCCGTTACAGGAAATGCATATGATGGTATGTAACAGGTGGTTACGATAAGTACAGCTTTCGTCCTATTACAGGGCGGGAGCTTTTTCTTATTTTACGCGAACAAATCAAACGAGAAACTTAAGTTTCAGGAGGTACAAGCATGTACAAGAAAGTTTCAACCGACATGAACTTTGTCGAGAGAGAAAAACAGGTTGAGAAGTTCTGGGAAGACAATCAGATCTTCGAGAAAAGTATGAAAGTGCGTGAAGGAAATCCGTCCTACGTATTCTATGACGGACCGCCGACCGCAAACGGAAAACCGCACATCGGCCACGTAGAGACCCGTGTTATCAAGGATATGATTCCGAGATACCGTACTATGAAAGGCTATCAGGTACCGAGAAAAGCAGGCTGGGATACCCACGGACTGCCGGTAGAGCTGGAAGTTGAGAAAAAGCTCGGTCTGGACGGAAAAGACCAGATCGAAAAATACGGCGTAGAGCCATTTATCGAGCAGTGTAAAGAAAGCGTATGGAAATACGAGGGAATGTGGGAAGACTTCTCCCATACCGTTGGCTTCTGGGCTGATATGAAAAACCCATACGTTACGTATCATAACGACTACATCGAGTCCGAGTGGTGGGCATTAAAAGAGATCTGGAAGAAAGGTCTTCTGTACGAAGGACACAAAATCGTTCCTTACTGCCCGCGCTGCGGTACCCCGCTTTCTTCCCACGAAGTAGCGCAGGGATACAAAGATGTCAAAGAACGTTCAGCCGTTGTCCGCTTTAAAGTAAAAGGCGAGGACGCTTACATCCTGGCATGGACCACCACACCGTGGACCCTTCCGTCCAACGTTGCACTCTGCGTCAACCCGGATGAGGATTATGTAAAAGTAACAAGCAAAGGATATACCTATTATATGGCAGCTGCTCTGGTAGACACCGTTCTCGGTGAGGGCGCTGAAATCCTGGAGCATTATCAGGGTAAAGATCTCGAGTTCAAAGAGTACGAGCCGCTGTTCCCGTACGCTGAGAAGAGAATCGGAAACAAAAAAGCATACTATGTAGTCTGCGATACCTACGTAACACTGACCGATGGTACCGGTGTTGTTCATATCGCCCCTGCATTTGGTGAGGACGACTCCAAGGTTGGTCACAGATACGATCTTCCATTCGTACAGTTAGTAAACGAAAAAGGTGAGATGACCGAGGAAACTCCGTGGGCAGGCACTTTCTGCAAGAAAGCAGATATGGCCGTTCTGCAGGCACTCGAGGACAAGGACCTTCTGTTTGATGCGCCGCTGTTCGAGCACAGCTACCCGCACTGCTGGAGATGCGATACTCCGCTGATCTACTATGCACGTGAAACCTGGTTCATCCGCATGACTGCAGTAAAAGAGGATCTGATCCGCAACAACAACACCATCAACTGGATTCCGGAGAGCATCGGAAAAGGACGCTTCGGCGACTGGCTGGAAAATGTTCAGGACTGGGGACTTTCCAGAAACCGTTACTGGGGAACTCCGCTTCCGGTATGGCAGTGTGAATGTGGCCATCAGGACTGCATCGGCAGTATCGAAGAGCTGAAAGAAAAAGCCGACAACTGCCCGGATGACATCGAGCTTCACCGCCCATACATCGACGCAGTGACCATTAAGTGCCCGAAATGCGGTAAAGAGATGCACCGTGTACCGGAGGTTATCGACTGCTGGTTCGATTCCGGCTCCATGCCGTTCGCACAGCATCACTATCCATTCGAGAACAAAGAAACCTTCGAGAAACAGTTCCCGGCACAGTTTATTTCCGAGGCTGTAGACCAGACACGTGGATGGTTCTACTCCCTGCTTGCAATTTCCACTCTGCTGTTCAACAAAGCACCGTACGAGAACGTTATCGTTCTTGGTCTGGTACAGGATGAGAACGGACAGAAGATGAGTAAATCCAAAGGAAATGCGGTAGATCCGTTTGACGCACTGCAGACCTACGGTGCCGATGCGATCCGCTGGTACTTCTACACCAGCAGTGCTCCGTGGCTGCCGAGCCGTTTCGCAGGCAAGACGGTCGTGGAAGGACAGAGAAAGTTCATGGGAACCCTGTGGAACACCTACGCGTTCTTTGTCCTGTATGCAAACATCGACAACTTCGATGCAACAAAATACAGTCTGGAATATGACAAACTGGCTGTTATGGATAAATGGCTGCTGTCCCGTCTGGAATCCACTGTAAAAGCAGTAGACGACAACCTGGCAAATTACCGTATCCCGGAGGCAGCAAAAGCACTGCAGTCCTTCGTGGATGATATGAGTAACTGGTATGTACGCCGCTCCCGTGAGCGTTTCTGGGCAAAAGGCATGGAGCAGGATAAGATCAATGCTTACATGACTCTGTACACCGCACTGGTGACCGTTGCAAAAGCAGCAGCTCCGATGATTCCGTTCATGACAGAGGATATTTATCAGAACCTCGTAAAGAGCATCGATGCAAGTGCACCGGAAAGTATCCATCTGTGCGACTTCCCGGAGGTACATGAGAACTGGATCGATCCGAAGATGGAAGAGGATATGGCAGACCTGCTGGAGATCGTCGTTATGGGACGTGCCGCAAGAAATACTGCCAATATCAAAAACCGTCAGCCGATCGGAACCATGTACGTGAAGAGCGAGTTCCAGCTTTCCGAATTCTACAAAGAGATCATCGAGGACGAGCTGAATGTCAAAGAAGTTGTATTTAAAGATGACATCGCAGATTTCATCAGCTACAGCTTCAAACCGCAGATGCGTACCGTAGGACCAAAATACGGAAAACTCCTGAACAAGATCAAAACAACCCTGTCTGAGCTGGATGGAAACAAGGCTATGGCAGAGCTCAAGAGCACCGGCGAACTTAAACTTGACATCGATGGACAGGAAATTGTATTATTAGAGGAGGATTTGTTAATTGACATGGCACAGATGGAAGGCTATGTATCCGAATCCGACCATACAATCACCGTTGTTCTGGATACCAATCTGACTCCGGAACTGATCGAGGAAGGTTTTGTTCGTGAGCTGGTAAGTAAAATCCAGACCATGCGTAAAGAGGCCGGCTTTGAGGTTATGGACAAGATCAGAGTATATGCAAAAGACAACGACAAGATTGTAAGCATCATGAAAAACCATGGTGATGAAATTAAATCTGAAGTTCTGGCAGAAGAAATCGTGACTGGAGAGACAAAGGGCTATGAGAAGGAGTGGAATATCAACTCCGAAAAGGTTACCATGGCAGTAGAGCGTATCTAAGAATACTTCTGGATGCGTTTCCACGACGATCGTTAATATAAAAATCAGCCTGCGAGCGGGGATGCAGACAAGCTCTCCGCTCGCAGACTGCTATTGAGGAGGACGCAGATGTTAAACGCCGAGTTCAACAAAGAAACTTTTAAGAACAGTGTCAAAGAAAACGTAAAAATGCTGTACAGAAAAAATCTGGAAGAGGCTTCCCAGCAGGAAATTTACCAGGCAGTCTGCTACGCAGTAAAAGACGTTATTATTGACAACTGGCTGAAAACCCAGAAAGCAATGGATGAGCAGGATCCGAAGATTCTGTACTATATGTCCATGGAGTTCCTGATGGGACGTGCGCTGGGAAATAACCTGATTAACCTGACTGCATACAAACAGGTACAGGAAGCTCTCGAGGAAATGGGACTGAACCTGAACCTTCTGGAGGATCAGGAGAGAGATCCGGCTCTTGGAAACGGCGGTCTTGGCCGTCTGGCAGCATGCTTTCTGGATTCTCTGGCTACCCTTGGATATCCGGCGTACGGCTGCGGTATCCGTTACAAATACGGTATGTTTAAACAGCAGATCCGCGACGGTTATCAGGTAGAAGTACCGGATAACTGGCTGAAAAACGGCTATCCATTTGAGCTGAAACGCCCGGAGTATGCAAAAGAGGTAAAATTTGGCGGATATGTGGCACAGGAGTACGATGAAGCTACCGGACGCGTAAACTTTGTACAGAAGGATTACCAGTCTGTCAATGCAATTCCTTACGACATGCCGATCGTAGGATATGACAACGACGTTGTAAACACACTGACTATCTGGGATGCAGAGGCCATTCAGGACTTCTCACTGGATTCCTTCGACAAGGGTGATTACCACAAAGCTGTTGAGCAGGAAAACCTTGCAAAAACCATCGTAGAGGTTCTGTATCCGAACGATAACCATTACGAAGGAAAAGAGCTGCGTCTGAAACAGCAGTATTTCTTTATTTCTGCAAGCGTACAGAGAGCAGTTGCAAAATATAAAAAACATCACGATGATATCACGAAGCTGTATGAGAAGGTTACCTTCCAGCTGAATGATACCCACCCGACCGTAGCTGTTCCGGAACTGATGCGAATCCTGATGGATGTGGAAGGCCTTGGCTGGGATGAGGCATGGGAGATTACGACAAAGACCTGCGCATACACCAACCATACGATTATGGCAGAGGCACTTGAGAAATGGCCGGTTGACCTGTTCTCCAGACTTCTTCCGCGTATCTATCAGATCGTAGAAGAGATCAACCGCCGCTTCCTGATCCAGGTAAGAGAGCAGTACCCGGGTGATGAAGAGAAAGTCCGCCAGATGGCAGTGATCTACGACGGACAGGTTCATATGGCTCGCCTGGCTATCGTAGGCGGATATTCTGTCAACGGTGTTGCAAAGCTTCATACCGAGATCCTGAAAAAACAGACCTTAAAAGACTTCTACGAAATGACTCCGGAGAAGTTCAACAATAAGACGAACGGTATCACACAGCGTCGTTTCCTGCTTCACGGAAATCCGCTCCTGGCTGACTGGGTAACTGAGTATGCAGGAAATGGCTGGATTACCGATCTTCCGAAGATCAAAAAGATCGCTGAGCTTGCAGATGATACACAGGCACAGAAGGAATTTATGGAGATTAAACACAAAAATAAAGTTCGCCTGGCAAAATACATCAAAGAGCATAACGGCATTGATGTAGATCCGAACTCTATTTTTGACGTTCAGGTAAAGCGTCTGCATGAGTACAAACGCCAGTTTATGAACATTCTTCATATTATGTACCTGTATGACCGTCTGAAAAAGAACCCGGATATGCCGTTCTACCCAAGAACCTTCATCTTTGGAGCGAAAGCTTCCGCAGGCTATGAGCGTGCAAAAGCAATCATCAAACTGATCAACTCCGTTGGGGATGTCGTAAACAACGATCCGACCATCAAAGGAAAGATCAAAGTCGTATTTATCGAGGATTATCGTGTCAGCAACGCAGAGCTGATCTTTGCCGCTGCCGATGTTTCCGAGCAGATTTCCACCGCAAGTAAAGAGGCTTCCGGTACCGGTAACATGAAGTTCATGCTGAACGGTGCCCTGACTCTTGGAACCATGGACGGTGCAAACGTAGAGATCGTTGAGGAAGTTGGAAAGGAGAACGCCTTTATCTTCGGACTTTCCGCAGATCAGGTTATCGAATATGAGAACAACTACACCTACGATCCGATGAGCTACTTCATCCACGATCAGGACATCCACAACGTAGTGATGGATCTGATCAGCGGAAGATACTCAAACGGCGACACCATGATGTTCCGTGATCTGTATGACTCCCTGCTCACACCGAAGAATGCTCCGCGCCCGGATATGTACTTTACCCTGGCAGACTTCAAGTCCTATGCGGCAGCACAGGAGCGTGTTGAGGATAAATACAGAAATACTTCTGCATGGGCAAGAAGCGCGATCCTGAATATTGCACACAGCGGCAAATTCACATCCGACCGTACCATCCAGCAGTATGTAGATGATATCTGGCATCTGGACAAGATTACTGTCAGAAAGTAATCGGAATCAAATATAAGTAGTTAGGGGACACCTGCTTTTCCGGGAAAAACCGGAGGGGCGGGTGTTCTTTTTTTGATGCCCGCTGGAAGGATTTGAATCCCGAAAAATGCCTGCAAAACAGGCATTCTTTTGACATTCTACGGGGAGTGTGGTACACTGTTCGTGTCTATGAACTAAAACAATCTGAAATGTATTGAGGTGAAAAGATTGGATAAAGCTGAATATCAAAGCCGGCTGGAAGAGCTGAACAGTCTGGTAAAAAAAGAGGACTATGAGGGGGCACTTGCAGTTGTAGAAGCCGTTGACTGGCGGCGTGTCAAGAGTCTGCGCACGCTCGGCATGGTAGCGGATGTCTATGAGGCGAACAAACGATATCCGGAGGCGAAGAAGATTCTGCTGATGGCGTATGACCGTTCCTCCATCGGAAAGGGCATTCTGTACCGCCTGGTAGAGGTCTCCGTAAAAATGAAAGACTTTAATGAGGCGATTGACTTTTACAACGAGTTTGAAGCAGTCGCACGTCACGATAATTCCCGGTATCTGCTGAAATACAAGATTTTAAGAGGACAGAAAGCGCCGCTTGAGGAGCAGATTTCCCTTCTGGAGGAATACAAAGAGCGGGAATTTACCGAGAGATGGGCATATGAGCTGGCAAACCTTTACAGCAAAGCCGGAGAGACGCAGAAATGCATCGATGCCTGTGATGAGCTGATCCTGTGGTTCAGCGAGGGCAAATATGTGACAAAGGCAATGGATCTGAAAATGAAGTACGAGCCGCTGTCACCGTCCCAGCAGATCAAATACGAGCATCGTTTTGACTACAAAAAGAATGAAGAGCCGTCCGAGGATCCGGAAGCACTTGAAGTGCGGTTAGCCGGAGAGAGCGGAGCCGGTGAAATGGCTGCGACGAAAGAGCCGGCAGAGACGCCGGAAGTAAAACCGGTAAACGGCGGTGTGATGAGCCAGTATGTGGCCGGTGAAGAAGAAAAAGAAGCCGGTTCGCCGTACGAAGCATATGAGAAAACACAGCAGGCCGAGGCAGATGCAGAGCAGGTGCAGGAGTACGAAGCACTGCAGCAGACAGAGGAGCCGATCGAGGAGATTCCGGAAGAGCAGGCGTATGCAGACAGCACGCCGACGTACCTTGGAAATACGATCGATCTTCACGCAGAGCTTGCAAAGAGCATCCGCGATGTCTTCTCCTTCCGCGGAAAGAAACAGGAAGAGACGGCAGTCGAGGAAGAGACAAGCGAAGAGCCGGTACAGTACGAAGTAAAAGATCTGGAGCCGGAGCAGCTTGATGTAAACGTAGAGGTATCCCCGGATGCCAACACGACAATCAAGACAAGACCGCAGCCAAAACCGAAGGAAAAAGCCGAGCCGGTAATGCCGAAAGCACCGAAGCCGGAGAAGAAATACGAAGAGCCGGCCCTCGAAGCACTGTTCCAGGAGACCGCAGCAAACCTGTCGGAGGAAGTTGCGGAGGAAGAAGCAGAAGAGCCAGTGGAACCGGCAGCAGAAGCCGAAACCGCAGAGCAGCCGATGGATCCGGAGTCCGAGGCAGAGGCACGGGAAACGGCAGAGGAGCCGCAGGCGGAAGCTGAGCCGGAAGAAGATGCAGAACCGGCAGATGAAGCGGAAACCGAAGAGATCACAGAACCGGCGGATGAGGCTGAAACCGAAGAAGCTGCAGAGCCGATGGATGAAGCTGAGATCGAAGAGATTATAGAACCGGCAGCCGAGGCTGAAATCGAAGAAGCAGAAGTTACAGAACCAGCAGTGGAAGCTGAAACAGAAGCAGCCGAGAAGGCTCAGGCGGAAGCCGAAATTGAGGAAACCGTAGAACCGGCGGAGACACCGTCCATGGATGCAACGGTTGTCATCGCGGATCTGAAACCGGCAGAGGAGACACGGCCGACCATCGATTTTAGTGAGCTTCAGGCAGCGCTGAACGCAGAAGTGCAGGAAGCTGAAAAAGCATCGGAAATCGAACTGCCGGACGAGCCGGAAACTGCGGAAGCAGAACCTGCTGACGAGCCGGAAAGCGAAACAGAGCCGGAAACCCCGGCCGAGACTGAGCCAGCCGATCCGTTTGAGCCGGCAGGAACCCAGCCGATCGAGATTACCCCGGAGGAAATCGAAATCGAAGTTCCGACCGAGCCAAAGCGTGAGCGCGTATCCGATGCGACGATCAACATGAGCATCGAAAAAACAACGGATGCCACCGTTCAGCTGATCCGCGACAACATTCCGGAAGGAACTGTTGCGAAATCGATTGAAGAGGTGCTCCGCGAGGAGACGCCGGAGGAGGCAAGACTCCGCATCCTGAACGACACCCAGCCGGATAAGCTGAGTGATGAGCAGAAAGCGCTGTTTACTTACTTTGCGAAAGTTCCAGGCATGGATATCCAGATTCTGGATGCAATGCATGGTGTTTATCATTACGCAGGCGACCGTACTTCCCGTCATGGAAACATTGCCATTATGGGCGGATACGGTACTGGAAAAACGAAGCTGTCGGAGGATCTCGTCCGTGCAATCTGTGCTGACTTAAAACTTCCGGCAACGAAGATGGCCCGTCTGGATGCATCTGTTCTGAACAAAAAGGACTGTGCGCAGATTGTTTCAAAGCTGGCGGGAGGTTTCCTCCTGATCGAGCGTGCCGGTCTGATGTACCCGGAGACGATCGAGAAGCTGTCGCAGGCAATGGATTTCCGTACCGACAGTCTGGTTCTGATCATCGAGGATGAGAAGGTCAGCATGAGAGGTCTTCTGCGGAATTACCCTGATTTTGCGAAGAAGTTTGAGACGGTCATTTCGATTCCTGTTTTCACGAACGACGAGCTGGTTACGTTTGCCCGCACGTATGCGCGTGAGAATGGATACAAGATGGACGAGATGGGTGTGCTTGCTCTGTATACACAGATTGGCAACAATCAGAAGGAGGGCGAGCCGATGACGATTTCACAGGTCAAAGATATGGTGGATCGTGCCATCGCCCATGCAGAAAAGGGAACCCGTAAATTCGGAAGACGCATGTCCAGAAAGCATACCGATGCGGACGACCGCGTGATTCTTTACGAGAAAGACTTTGAGTTCTAAATACATGGAGAATTTATGGAGAAAGTAAAACCGTGGCTCGGGGAGCCGCAGAATACAATAGCCGTACTGCAGAAGTACGGCTTTGTATTTCAGAAAAAGTATGGTCAGAATTTTCTGATCGATCCACATGTGCTGGATAAGATTGTAGCCGCTGCAGGTATCGGACCGGACGATTTTGTTGTGGAAATCGGACCTGGTATCGGTACGCTGACGCAGTATCTTGCGTATGCTGCGCGGAGTGTGTGTGCGGTGGAAATTGACAAGAATCTGATCCCGATTCTGGAGGATACGCTGTCGGATTATGATAATGTTGAGGTTATCAACAATGATGTTTTGAAGGTGGATCTGGCGGCGCTGGCGAAGGAGAAGAACAACGGACGGCCGATCAAGGTTGTGGCGAATCTTCCGTATTATATTACGACGCCGATTATTATGGGATTATTTGAGAATCATGTGCCGGTGGATTCGATTACGGTTATGGTTCAGAAGGAGGTTGCGGACCGGATGCAGACGGGGCCGGGATCGAAGGATTACGGGGCGCTGTCGCTGGCGGTGCAGTATTATGCGGAGCCGTATATTGTGGCGAATGTGCCGCCGAACTGTTTTATGCCGCGGCCGAAGGTTGGAAGTGCGGTGATCCGGTTGACGCGTCATGAGGTGATGCCGGTGGAGACGAAGGATGAGAAGTTGATGTTCTCCATTATTCGGGCGTCGTTTAATCAGAGACGGAAGACGCTGGCGAACGGACTGAAAAATTCGGAGCTGCTGCATTTTTCGAAAGAGGAGATTGAGGCTGCAATCACAGCCTGCGGCTGGCCGCTTACGATTCGTGGGGAGGCATTGAATTTACAGGAGTTTGCGCGGTTGACGGATGAATTGTGTAAATAGAGGGGACGCCTCGCCGCCGCCCGTCCGCCCTTGCGTGATGCGCATGGCAGCGGTGGAAAAGCGGGGAAAAGGGCATGAAAAAAAGCACCGTTGGCGAAACAGTGCTTTCTTTCATTTTTATTTTTAAAGGAAGGAGAGCCGATTTTCTAATCGGCAATATGAAAAAGAAAATTGTGTAAATAATGTTGGCATTCATTATTTATGCTTTTAGTATACGGGTAAATTATGTTGAAAGCGTGTTCATGTTGTAAAAAAATCATGAACAAATTGTGACTATTCAGAGCCATGCGAAATTTCAGAACAAATTGCGAATCATGCTTGCATGAATGAGCACTTTTTTCTGAAATTTCATATGGCGAGAAGCCACATCAAGATGCAGCGCAGCGGAATCGAGATGGGGCTCTGAACAGGGACTTATTTCTGAGTTACAGGTCCAGCAGCTTAAAGGTGGAAATTCCGAGGAAGTTCCGGGAGCAGAGGCTGATTCCGCCCATGAGGACGGAGACATCCTGCAGGTGAGCCGGGAGGACGTGGAGGTACCAGCGGAGGCGGTTCTGGATTCCGGAGGTGATTTCGTCGATCAGACCCGGGATGTAGTTGGTGAAGGAGCTGTTGATGACGATGACGTCCGGGTTGAAGGTGTGGAGAACCGTGTTCAGGCTGATTCCGATGTAGTGGGTGAAATCCTGCATTACTTTGCGGGCGTTGGGGCTGCCTTCCTGGTAATACTGGATGAAGCGTTCGACGGAGACGTTTTCTAAGCCTTCGGCGGCGGCAAAATCGTTCAGGACGGCGGCTTCGGAGATGTACTGTTCGAGGCAGCCGTGGTTGCCGCAGGGGCAGGGCCGGCCATCGGGGAAGAGGATGGTGTGGCCGAATTCGCCGGCGTAGCCGTTTTGGCCGGTGTAGAGTTCGCCGTCAATGAGGATTCCCATGCCGACGCCTTCGTGGATGTTCAGGAAGATCATATTTTTAAAGTGCTCTGCGCAGGCGGCTTCGCCGATGACGGAGAGGTTGGCTTCATTTTCTACGATGACAGGGACCTGAAATTCTTCTTCGAGGTAGTTTTTCAGGTTGGAGTGTTTCAGATCGTAGTAGGGTGTGAATAAAACGAGGTCGTCGCAGACGACGCCGTAGATTCCGATGGAGATTCCGACGAGGCCGCACGGGGTCTTGGGGAGGTCGGATTTGGTTTTGTGGAGGAGGGAAATCAGGTATTCCTCCAGGGAGAGGGATGGATCAATCGGGTATTCTTTTACAGTACATGATTTTCCCTTCAGATCTCCGGTGAGAATGGTGATCTTTTTTACGCCGAGATCGACGGCGATGATGGAACCGCAGCGATTATTAAAAGTAAGCAGAATCGGTTTTCGACCCATGGAAGTTTTTTCGGCGCTGCCGAGTTCTATGACGAGCTGGCGGTCGAGCAGTTCCTGGACGATGGTGGATACGGTTGCTTTTGTCAGATGCAGCATTTTCGCCAGATCTGCGCGGGAAAGCGGCGGATGGTTGGCGATTGCCTCGAGAACCAGGGCGCGGTTCATGTCTCGTATATATTCCTGATTTCCGGTACTCATAAAAAATCCTCCATTCTGCCGCATTGGCTGTACATCAATCTTAACATAAATGAGAGAGAAATGACAGGGAAAATCGGGGATGGGCAATACGAATAGAAAAATTAACGGAGAAAAACGATTTCTAGACAGAGTAGAGAGTAAGGGACAGAATTAGAAATAAAATATGTGATAAATACACAAAGAAAGTATAAAATAATTCTAAAAAATGTACATATTCACAGAAGATTCACTGCACGTTCATAATTTGTTCATAATTAATTGGTATAGTTATCTCAGTTCCAAAGGAACAGCGTGTATGCAATCACTACACAATTAAGATTTTTTCATAATAATAGCCCAGGCGCCGAGAGGTTCCTGGGCACTCCTCGTTTTTGGGAAATTTTTGATCTTGGGACAGACGGAAATCTGTGTAGACAGGGTAGTGATCTTTTTCTTGACTTTTGCGAGAAGCAGCCTTATAGTATAAATATAATAACAATTACTGTTATCGAAAGATACGAAAGGAAAAAAACTATGTCAACACTCAAGTATAGCAGACAAAGAGAAAGCATCAAAGTCTGCCTTCAGGGGCGAAAGGATCACCCGACCGCAGATATGCTCTATACCGATGTACGGAAAGAATTTCCCAATATCAGTCTTGGCACAGTATATCGGAACCTGTCTCTTCTTTCTGAATTAGGAGAGATCAAGCGTCTTACAACAGGAGATGGCCCGGACCGGTTCGATGGAGATACTTCCACGCATCACCATTTCATTTGCAGAAAATGTCACTGCGTGACAGACCTTACAATGCGTGACATCAGCGAAATCAAGAACGTAGCAGCGGAAAATTTCAGAGGTACGATCGAAGATTACTCTGTGAATTTTTACGGCATCTGCGAGAACTGCAAAAATCACCCGGGGAACGTATAGCATCCCCAGGAAGAAAGAAAAAATTAAAAATAGGCATTGACAAAAAGGGAAGCTTATGCTAAAGTAATATCAGTAACAGTTACTAATATCAAAAATAAAAAACTGTTATAAACCACAAAATTGGAAATGATAAAATTAAATACACAACAAAAAGAAAGGAAAGAAAGACTATGAAAAAATTTGTATGCAGCGTATGTGGATATGTTTATGAAGGAGCAGAAGCACCGGAAGTCTGTCCGATCTGTAAAGCACCGAAAGAGAAATTTATCGAGCAGGGCGGGGATCTGACCTGGGCAGCAGAGCATGTAGTTGGCGTAGCATCCGACGTTCCGGAAGATATCAAAAAAGACCTGAGAGCCAATTTCGAGGGCGAGTGCTCTGAGGTTGGTATGTACCTGGCAATGTCCAGAGTAGCATTCCGCGAGGGATATCCGGAAGTAGGTCTGTACTATGAAAAAGCAGCTTACGAAGAAGCAGAGCACGCAGCAAAATTCGCAGAGCTTCTCGGCGAAGTCGTAACCGACAGCACCAAGAAAAATCTGCAGATGCGTGTAGAGGCAGAGAACGGAGCAACCGCTGGCAAAACAGATCTTGCAAAACGTGCCAAAGCCCTGAATCTTGATGCAATCCATGACACCGTGCATGAGATGGCAAGAGACGAAGCTAGACACGGAAAAGCATTCGCTGGTCTGCTGGCTAGATATTTCGGTAAATAATCAGGAAACCTTTTTGGGGGGCGGAATAAAATCTGCCCTCCTTTTTCCGTTGTTTACAATTTTTACTTGGGATTGCGAACTTGTTTCGAATTACCTGTTGTTTACAAATGAACATAGAAAGAAAAAGCGAGGTTTTCACCATGGAAAAACAGACAGGCTGTGTCCACATCTACTGTGGGGATGGAAAAGGAAAGACGACTTGTGGTATGGGACTCTGCACGCGTGCGGCAGGGTATGGATACCGTGTTTTGATTTATCAGTTTATGAAAGATAACAGCACGAGCGAGCGGAAGGTGCTCTTACTGTCGCCGAATGTGACGTTTGTGCCGGGGCAGGACAAGATAAAGTTTTCGTTTCTGATGACACCGGAGGAGAAGGCAGAGCAGAAACGGTATTATGAAGAGCAGTTTCAGAAAGTGACAGAAAAAGCAGTTCGGGAAGAATACGATGTACTGTTTCTGGACGAGCTGGTTTATACGATTGGAAGCAAACTGTTTGATGAGCAGCTCCTTCTGGATTTTCTGGATCACAAGCCGGAGAAGCTGGAAGTGATTCTGACCGGGCAGGGACCGTCGGAGGCGCTGATTGAGCGGGCGGATTATGTTTCGGAGCTGAAAAAAATCAAGCATCCGTTTGACAAGGGTCTTGCGGCAAGAGATGGAATCGAGCGGTAACGCTGAAAAAACAAGAAAAAAGATACTGTTTTGCGGGGAAGATGATTCCATGCAGAACAGTATCTTTTTCTTGATTTTGCGGGCAATGAACCAAAATCTGTGATGGAACAAGTTTTTGGTGATTGCCGCGATAACCTGAGAAGTATCTGGAAGCCGCTGTAAGACAGAAAATAACGTTATTATTTCGCACCGCGATCCGCAATCATCTTCGTAGATTTCTTCACGCAGTACAGACATGTCGGTGCGATATAGCAGCAGACGGCGAGCCATGCAGCCTGGTCCGCAAAGCAGATTGCGGTGAAGCCAAACGCACCGACAAATCCCAGGCAGACAATCGTTCGTGCCAGCATCTCCATTACGCCGGAGAAAACGGCTCTTCCCGAGTAGCCAAGTCCCTGCGTTACCATACGGCAGACATTCAAAATACCAAGCATCCAGTAGAAAAATCCGAGGCAGCGCAGATATTTTGCCGAAGCGTTGATTGCTTCGAAAGCAGAGCTGACAATAAAGAGCTTTGTCAGCGGCAGTCCGAACAGAATCATGATGACACCCGCAAACGCACCATAGCCGACACCGACAAGCACACCCTGGCGGAGTCCCTGATGGATTCGCTTTGCCTGGCCTGCTCCGAGATTCTGACTGCAGAAAACGGAGGCCGCGGTACTGATCGCATCAAACGGGCACATCATAAACTGTTTGATTTTCATAGCAGCTGTGAACGCCGAAACATAAACACTGCCAAGTCCATTATTCGCTGACTGCATTACCATACTGCCGATCGCCGTGATCGAAAACTGCAGTCCCGTCGGAATGCCCATTGCGAGGAGTTCCTGCGCGGCATCCTTTCGCAGAGTGCGGTTTTCTTTTGTCGGAAGCAGGAGCTTTACCTTACGGGAAATAAAAAACAGACATAAGAGTCCGCTGATCGCCTGGGCGGAAATCGTCGCAATCGCCGCGCCTGCGCATCCCAGATGCAGAATGACAATACAGAACAGGTCGAGGAAAATATTCAGAATTGCCGAAAATGCCAGAAACAGAAACGGTGTGCGGCTGTCCCCGACGGCACGCAGGATGCTGGAAAGATAATTGTACAGAATCGAAAACGGAATCCCGAGGAAAATCACAAGCTGATATGCGTAAGCATCCGCGAAAATATCGGATGGAACCGACAGCAGGTGCAGAATCGGTGCACAGAGTAAACTGCAGAGTGTGGTCAGAATGGCCGCAATCAGGACAGCAAGTGCAGCACCATTAAAAATATAATCGCGCATTTTATCAAGCTTTCCGGCACCGAAATACTTTGCAACCGGAACACTGAATCCCGTGCAGCTTCCCATACAGAAGCCGAGCACCAGAAACTGTACACTGCTGCTTGCACCGACGCTGGCGAGCGCCTCCGGGCCAAGCGTCTGGCCGACGATCGCCGCATCAATGATGTTATACGTCTGCTGCAGCAGATTTCCGATGAGAAGCGGAAAGGCAAACTGAAGCATCAGCTTCATCGGATTTCCCTTCACCATAGATGTTGCCATAAAAAACGCCTCCCCTGCTTAATATGCACGTGAATTATAAACGAGTGCCGTCTTATTCAGGTTCTGGATCATGAAATAGTCGGCAACGAGCTGGCCGATGCCGCCGGTCAGGTAGCCAAGCAGCGTCCACAGAAGAATGGCGGAACCGTTTTCCTCAATCATCACCCCATAGCGGTCGTAGGATTCGCGGTACATGCGGTTCGCCTGTTTGTAACGCCAGTAAACGCCGTAAATTCCACAGGTAACCCAGGACAGAAGCAGCACAATAATGTAGTTCGGGCTGTCTTCGCCGTCACCGTAAAAGATGGTGTTCAGGTCTTCCACATAAACATACCAGAAGTAGATCGAGTAGAGTCCGCAGGTGACAATCGAAAGCAGAAGATAGACCCAGAAACTGCGGTTGTCTTTTACATTCATTTGTAAATACCCCCTTTAATTAAGATAGAACCATTGTAGCACGCGCCCGAGAGAGGGGTCAATAGAAAGGAGCGGGTCGTGGTAATAAATGCGCCAGGCATAAACGGCGAGAAGCAGCACGACAAGCACCGTAATGATCCCTTTTTTAAAACGCCGAAGTCCCGCCGTCTGTTCCGGCCCGAAGAAGAGCCAGACACCTGCGGGCAGCACGGCATAGACAAGCGGATGCATCCGAAACGCCGCCTGAAAATGACCCGAGAGCAGAAGCAGTACCGCACGGCTCATCCCGCAGCCCGGGCAGGAAATGCCGGTGGAAAACCGGATCGGACAGCCGATGCCTGTGAGGGTGATGAAGGCGACGTAAACGCCGAGGAGCAGGCAGAAGAAAAAGAAATCGCGGCAGCGTTTCTTCAGAAAAGAAAGATACGCGCTGCCGCGGCCGGGATCACGTTTCATGGAGTTTGGTGACGGCGTATTCATACAAAGCCTCCTTGCGTTCGCTGTCGGTCGTGAGAAAATGCGAGTACAGAACGTCGATCATAACGAGAATCGGGAACTGCGGAGAGATCGCGCCGCCGTTCTTCAGATGCTCCTTGACTGCAAGCAGCAGCACCTCATCGCAGAAGGCATCGTAATCGCTCGAACTGCGGGAGGTAAAGAGAATCGTCGAGGCCCCCTTTTCCTTTGCAGCGCCGAGTGCCCGCAGCACCTCCGGCGTCCGTCCGCTGACGGTGATGCCGATCGCCGCACAGCTCTCATCAAGCAGAACCGCGTTCATTTTCATGATGTGAATATCGGTAATTGCTTCAATATCCACGCCCGCAAGCATAAACCGCAGCTTCATCTCCTGCGCAGAAAGTCCCGAGCTTCCCAGACCGTAAACATACACCCGACGCTTCGAAGCGAGAATATGGCAGATGCGGTCAATCTGCGCGCGGTCGGCGAGCGAGTAGCTTTTATTCAGCAGCTCCTGATACGTATTCAGCACCTGTTTGATGTGATCGTCCGTGCCAGGCAGTGCGGCGTTTAGACCTTCCTGGTAACGGTAGACAAATTCGCGGTAGCCCGTGTAGCCGCATTTTTTCGCAAAGCGGGAGAGCGAAGCCTCCGAAACATAGAGCAGTTCCGAAACGTGGCGCGCGGACAGATCCGACTCGTCGGTATTATGAATAAAAAAATCTGCTACCGTCCGTTCCAGGGGAGTGAACGAGGGATAGACAGACTCAATGACAGGAATAATCGATTTTTCAAAGTGTTCCATGGAACGTAAGTCCTCCTGGTATCTGTAAATATCTGAAAAAAATTCAGATCAGTTCTTGCTTTATTGTATCATAGGCAGAGTGGTGAATCAACTTTCAATTGTGTGTGAATTGCACGGGAAAGCGGGCGGAAAAATGGAAAGAACTTTAATAACGTGAAAGTAATTTCTAAAATATAAAAATAGTTGAAAATAAAATCAACATAAATTATAATCAGAACAGATCAAAGAAAGAAGGCAAGACAATGATTATCAAAAACGGACGTGTATTTCAGGAAGACGGAACGTTTGCGGAAAAAGATCTTTATATAGAAGGAAAACGTTTCGTTTCCACAAAAGAAGAAGTGATCGATCAGGAAGTGATCGATGCGAAAGGCATGATGGTTCTGCCGGGACTGGTTGACGTACACAGCCACGGCGCTGCCGGACATGATTTTTCAGACGGAGACGTGGAAGGTTTAAAAGAGATCCTGCGCTACGAGAAAGCGCACGGCATCACCTCTTACTGCCCGACATCCATGACACTGCCAAAAGACGATCTGCTGAAAATCTTCGGAACCATCGAAGCAATCAAAGATGAGCCGGAAGCAGAAGTGATCGCCGGCGTCAACATGGAAGGACCGTTCATCGATCCGATCAAAAAAGGCGCACAGGCAGAGGAGAACATCGTGGCTCCGAACGCTGAGTTCTTCCGCGCATGCAATGCGGCGAGCGGCGGAAAAATCCGTCTCGTAACCCTGGCCCCGAATATGCCTGGCTCACTGGAATTTATCAAAGAGGTTTCCGATGAAGTCATGGTTTCCATCGGCCATACGACAGCAGATTATGACACCGCGCTGGCTGCCATGAAAGCAGGAGCACACCATGTCACCCATCTGTACAACGCCATGCCGCCGTTCGCACACCGTAACCCTGGTGTCATCGGCGCCGCATTCGACGATCCGGAGTGCCGCATGGAGCTGATCTGTGACGGCTATCACATTCACGGTGCGGTTGTCCGCGCGACCTTCTCCATGATGGGAAGTGAGCGCATGGTTCTCATCAGCGATTCCATGATGGCAACGGGAATGCCGAACGGAACGTATTCTCTCGGGGGACAGGCTGTCTGGATGAAAGACGGAAAAGCAACACTGACTGACGGCGAGACGATCGCGGGTTCCGCTACGAACCTGTACGACTGCATGAGAAAAGCAGTTTCGTTTGATATTCCGCTGGCAGATGCCATTTTTGCGGCAACAAGAAATCCGGCACAGAGCATCGGTATCTACGATGAAGTAGGATCCATTGCACCGGGCAAAAAAGCGCATGTACTTCTGGTGGACGACGAACTGAACCTGAAACAGGTTATTATGTAATTTATTATTATAGAAGAAATTTGGAGGAAAAACAAATGTTATTAATTGAAGCAAAAGATTACAATGATATGAGCAGAAAAGCAGCAAATATCATCTCCGCGCAGGTGATCATGAAACCACACGCAGTGCTCGGCCTTGCAACCGGATCTACCCCGGTCGGCGCTTACAAACAGCTCGTTGAGTGGTACAACAAAGGCGACCTTGATTTCGCAAATGTCACCAGCGTAAACCTGGACGAGTACAAAGGACTCTCTCCGGAGAATGATCAGAGCTATCGTTACTTCATGAACACCAACCTGTTCAATCATGTCAACATCAACAAAGAACGCACCTTCGTTCCGAACGGACTGGAGCCGGACAGCGAAAAAGCATGTGCAGCATACAACGAAACCATCCGCAGCGTCGGCGGCATTGACCTGCAGCTTCTTGGACTTGGAAACAACGGCCACATCGGATTCAACGAGCCGGGCGCAGCATTCGAGAAAGAGACACACTGCGTTGACCTGACCGAGAGCACCATTCAGGCAAATAAACGTTTCTTTGAAAAAGTAGAGGATGTTCCGACCCAGGCATACACCATGGGAATCAAGAACATCATGCAGGCAAGAAAAGTTCTGCTGATCGTCAGCGGCGAAGGAAAAGCAGAGATCCTCGACAAAGTTCTGTACGGACCGGTTACTCCGCAGGTTCCGGCTTCCATCCTGCAGCTTCACAACGATCTGACAGTTGTAGCAGATGAAGCAGCAATGTCTGTGATCAAAGCAAACCACAGATAATTGTTACGATGAATGAAAGGTCCGCCGAATGGGGAGAATATGAAAAAATCCCCGTACGGCGGGCTTTTTTGCGGTTTACAAATTGATGTAAATGTGTTAGCATAAAACCAGTGCATAAAAACAAAACACAGTGACGAAGAGAGTACATCTGCATGTGCGAATTTACAGAGAACACCCCCGAAAACCATTCCGGTTTTGCAGGCTGAGAGGGGAGGAGGAGCGGCAGATCGAACATGGCTTCCGAGAGGCGCACCGAACCGTGAGAACAACAATCTGAAACGGTAAGGCTGCGACAGGTTCCGCCTGTTACAGCGGAGAGGTATAGCACATGTACCTGCAGAGGTTTCTGCCGTGAGGCAGGGACGAAAAGAAGTGGTATCACGGGTAAACAAACCTGTCTTCTTCCGACTACAAGAGAGCGGAATAAGGCAGTTTTTTTATTTGAAAGGAGAAATGAAAGCAATGGAAAAAATCAGACCAAAATATTATATCACCACGGCGATTGCCTACACATCCGGCAAGCCGCACATCGGAAACACCTACGAGATCGTACTCGCGGACAGCATCGCCCGCTTCAAACGTCAGCAGGGCTACGATGTATTCTTCCAGACCGGAACCGATGAGCATGGCCAGAAGATCGAGCTGAAAGCAGAAGAGGCAGGTATCACGCCAAAAGAATTCGTAGACAACGTATCCACCGAGATCAAGAGAATCTGGGATCTGATGAATACGTCCTACGACAAATTCATCCGTACCACCGATGCGGATCATGAGGCGCAGGTACAGAAAATCTTCAAAAAACTGTACGATCAGGGAGATATCTACAAAGGATATTATGAAGGTCTTTACTGTACACCGTGTGAATCCTTCTTCACCGAGTCCCAGCTTGTAGACGGAAAATGCCCGGACTGCGGACGCCCGGTTACCCCGGCAAAAGAAGAGGCATATTTCTTCAAAATGAGCAAATATGCACCGAGACTGATCGATTATATCAACACCCATCCGGAGTTCATCCAGCCAGTTTCCAGAAAGAACGAGATGATGAACAACTTCCTTCTTCCGGGACTGCAGGATCTCTGTGTATCCAGAACCTCCTTCACCTGGGGAATCCCGGTATCCTTCGATCCGAAGCACGTTACCTACGTATGGCTGGACGCACTGACCAACTACATCACCGGAATCGGTTATGACTGTGACGGAAACAGCTCCGAGCAGTTCAACAAGCTGTGGCCGGCAGACCTGCATCTGATCGGAAAAGACATCATCCGTTTCCATACCATTTACTGGCCGATCTTCCTGATGGCACTCGATCTGCCGCTTCCGAAACAGGTATTTGGTCATCCGTGGCTGCTGCAGGGCGACGGCAAGATGAGTAAATCCAAAGGAAACGTGATCTACGCAGACGATCTGGTAGACCTGTTCGGCGTAGACGCTGTCCGCTACTTCGTTCTGCACGAGATGCCGTTTGAGAACGACGGTGTCATTACCTGGGAGCTGCTGGTTGAGCGTATGAATTCCGACCTTGCCAATACTCTTGGAAACCTGGTAAACCGTACCATCTCCATGAGCAACAAATACTTCGGCGGCGTTGTGACAAAGACCGGCGCAGCAGAAGAGGTGGATGATGATCTGAAAGCAGTCGTTACCGCAACAAAAGCAAAAGTTGCTGCAAAGATGGAAGAGCTGCGTGTGGCAGATGCGATGACCGAAATCTTTGGTCTGTTCAAACGCTGCAACAAATACATTGACGAGACGATGCCGTGGGCACTGGCAAAAGACGAGGCAAAGAAAGACCGTCTGGAAGAAGTTCTGTACAACCTGGTAGAGAGCATCACCATCGGCGCATGCCTGCTCGAGTCCTTCATGCCGGAGACCACCGAGAAGATTCTTGCTCAGTTAAATGCAGAAAAACGCAGCTACGAAGAGCTGGATCAGTTCGGACTGTACGTATCGGGCAATCAGGTAACCGATCAGCCGCAGATCCTGTTCCAGAGACTCGACGTCAAAGAGGTTATGGAAAAAGTAGAAGTGATCCAGGCAAAACAGAAAGCTGCCATGGCTGCCGCATCCGGAGAAGAAGAAAAAGAAGAGGAGGCAGTGATCGACCTTGAGCCGAAGGAGGAAATTACCTTCGAAGATTTCGGAAAAATGCAGTTCCAGGTAGGTGAAATCATCTCCTGCGAGCCAGTGAAGAAATCGAAAAAACTCCTCTGCTTCCAGGTTAAAGTCGGAAGCCAGACAAGACAGATCGTCTCCGGAATCAAAGCATATTACAAACCGGAAGATACCATCGGAATGAAGGTTATGGTCCTGACCAACCTGAAACCGGCCAAACTGGCAGGAATGATGTCCGAAGGAATGCTTCTCTGCGCCGAAGACGCCGAAGGCAACGTATGCCTCATGACCCCGGAAAAAGCAATGCCGGCGGGTGCGGAGATCTGCTGATGGATTAAAAGAAAAATAGAGTAAATAGAGAAATCCCTTTCCATGCGTGATGTGTGGGGAGGGATTTTTTGCGTTTTAAAAAGTTAAGGAAAACGTCATATAAAGATTCTGAATCTTATGATAATATAATGATAAAGAGAGAATATTTGAACGGGTTTATCGAATATGACAACAGGAAGGAGGAGCGTTGTATGAGAAAAATGCGGACGTTATTTCTGGTTTTACTTTGCTGCGGACTGTCATTGTATGCGGGGGTATCTTATGTGAAGGCAGAGGAAAAGGTTCCTTCTGATTACGATGCTTATTTGCAGGAAACAGGGATGCCAGAGAATGAGATACAAAAGCTGGATGAGCATGTGAAGCAGTTTATCGTCGATGATTTAAAAAATGGGGATGGAAAATTTGAGTATATGAAAATCGATGTAGGAAAACAGGCGATGAATGGAAGAGAGGAAGATTTCGAAGGGATTGAATTTTCTGCATCAGCCTTCAAAAATGGTTCGACGATTTATGTTTATCCAACGTATGAATTCACAGAGGATAAAAAGCCATGTGGAAACGACAGCTTTTCGTTTTTGCTGGGAGAGGCGATAAGACCGTATAAATTTGGCGGAACCTTATGGTACAAAAACAGCAAAATGAACGACTGGGAAGTCAGTGGAAATCTTGTCGCAAATAATCAACAGCTAAACGGCGCCAGCTATTCCGGAAGCCAGTTGGGAACATCAAATTCTGCAATGAAATTTATGGGAACCACATATTGCCATGCTACAGTGGGGACGGGGGATGATAACAGAATTTTGATGGGGTATTCGTATCAGCCGAAGAAAGCAAGGGTTGAGTTATTTGGATGGGAGCTTTCAGGAAGGCAGATGATTTTTGTGCTGGCGGGAGGAATTGTTGTGGGGATCGTATGGTGGTGGAAAGAGAAAGTTTTAAAATAAGTGTCGAACGTAAAATACAACCAAAAAGAAACACTATAATATAACCGAAGAGAGTAAATTTGTTGTTGAAAGCTGATTGTGAAGAGGATATAATAAAAATATGGGTGCTATCAAAACGGTAGGCGGTTAGTCCTTCGACAGAGGGTTGCTGAGTGCCGGTGGCACTCGTTTAGCAACGACCGAAACGAAGTGTAGACCTGTGACCCTCTGATTACATAGAAACTCGAAAGAGAATCTTTTGAAAGGAGGGCTAAGCCAATGAGTATTATGGACTTTCTTGCAGTAATGAGCTTCGGCTTAACCTGCTTTAGTATCGGATATACGCTTGGCAAGGATAACAATAAGACACAAAAATAACCGCCATACAGTCTGACAAACGTTGCGGTTATTTTTGCAAACTATATCGGACTAACCGTCTACCGGTAGCACTCTTTTTCAATATCATAGTATCACGCTTTTGTGAAAATGTCAAAAGTTCTTTTTGCTTTGTTTTGAAAAAAGTTTGGATGAGGAGATGAAACCAGATGATCTATGCTTACGATAAATTATATCTTTCTGTTGCTCAAAAAAATCTTGCCTGCATGCTGGATTATATGGTGAATAATTTAAAATATCCATTGGAAACGGCATGGCAGTGGTTTTGCATGAGTAATACAGCATCGCGGTTTGAAAGAGGTGACTGCTCTATAGTGGCTGGAAGATCGGGAGTTGAGATTGCATATGAAGTATTAAGGGAAACTGGAAAACCACATCCGAAACAAACACCTTCATATTCCTACAATCGAAGCCCTGAATACTGGATCGGCTGGGCACTGGCCTATTATCAGTGGAGTACTAGTTTATCCTTTGCGGAAATAAATCAGGCCATCCCTGTAACTGAAGTACGAATGCTTTACACACCATACCATGAAATGGATATACGCCAGTTTGTGGACAAAATGAATGAATTATATCGTGAAGCAAAACCGGAGACGAACCTGAAAGAATTGCGTACCTTTGCAAATTTAAGTCAGAGTGAACTGGCACAGCAATCAGGTGTTTCAGTTCGTACTATTCAGCAGTACGAACAGCGAAGAAAAGACATTAACAAGGCGCAGACAGAAACGTTGTTGAAGATTGCACGGGTGTTAGTATGCAAGGTAGAAGATCTGGTGGAAAAAGTTCCGATGTAAGAAGAAAAATGAAAAAAAGCAGAGGCCATTTCCAATGAGGAGGTGAGCCTCTGTTTTTGCGTGTTGGAACTGGTAATCATTTGAAGAAGATAACAAGTTGCAATTAAAATAGTAACAAAAAAGAAAAGGAAAATATAGGAAAAGTGCTGCATTGTCTGGGAAAAGCGGGATCAGATATAATAAAGAAAAAAGGGAAGAGATGAAAAGGGAAAGGAGGGCGTTGCATGAAAAGAAAATTGGGAATATTTTGGGGACTGGTTGGTGCTGTTGCAGTATCAGCAATGAGTGTTTCTGCATCAACATTCGAAACATTGCCGGATTCCGGAGACTATGAAAAAATTGTGGCGCTTGCAGATGAAATTGTGTCTTCTACGAATGGCGGGCCTGTTTACGACCCGTTTTCAGAAGGGGTGACGGTCGATGATATTGATTTCGACAATGCGCTGAAAGAGTATATTGACACGCCGCTTTTTACTTCCGAGCTGCTTTCTGTTTCGGAAGTCGAAACGGCACTGGAAGAGAGTGATTATATCTGGATTGTTCCGATCAAAGCTTATGGTCATTTGTATGAGGCGTGCGCAGTGAGAGCTGATGGAGAGGATGGAAAGCCGGGCGATGCGTGGCACATCAGCGGCACTCGAGGGTATGAAAATGACAATACACCTACCTATATCGAGCAGTTAAAGACTTCGCTTGCTGCAAATCCAGACGTTGCGTGGGAAGATTATCAGTTTCATCTGGTCGGTGGAGCAGATCCCATCCGTTTTCCGATCTGGATTGCAATGAATGAAAAAAGTGTAGAATATCTGATCCCGGGACGCGAAGATGCGGCAGGCTGTCTTACCGACAGTTCACGGGCGGAAAATAATACGAATGATATGTTTGTGAAGCAGACGGCATTTCCGGCATACAGCTATCCGTCGGTTGTAGCCGCTGTTGCAGATTCCACTTACATAGAGCTGGAAAATTCCCTCGGAGGAACTAGCTCGGTTCTTGATGTAGCGGCACAGCCGGGGAAATATCAGCATAAAATGATGTATCGTATGTTGATGACGGAGGGGGGAGTTTTAGCAGCGATCATAGTATTGGGAGTGGTAGTTAGAAGAAAAAGTAAGAGAGAAGATGCATGAAAATCCAACCTGCCTTGGCGTATGGAAAGAAGTCTTTTATATAAAGAAAAATGTAAGAAGAATTTTAAATAAAATCATAGATTTTCAGATAATTTAGGCGTAATATGAACTTACTAAAAGGTACGTGAACACAACAACAAGAGATAAATTGCCAGAAGAAACACAGAAGCAGAAAGAGGACGGCGATCTTTCCTATTTTGGAACAGGAGATACCTACACGGTAGACGATGACAACACAGAGGCTGGAATTTACATTTCCGCAGATGATAAGGCAGCGAAGGTAGACATCAACGTGCGGCAGTACATTTACCGTCCTATGATGGGAAATCATTCCGGTACGGTGGAAGTGTATGAGGAATCTGAGAGCCGAGAAGGGTATTAAAAGCAAAGGTTTTGCTAGAACATAGAAAAGTCTCAGTGAAAGTGAGGACAAAAAAACATAGAAGAGATGAAAAAATAAATGGGAAAAGGGAAATTATGAAATTGGTGTGATGATTCGGAAAAAAAGAGGGCATAGTTGCAGAGCAAAGGAAGGCTTCGGTTTACGCTGGGGCCTTTTTTACGCCTAAGATAATCTTATACGTTTAAAAGAATGAAAAATTACACTTTTATTGAAAAAAAATGAAATACGTTGTTTTGTACAAAGAAAAGCACACAAATATGTATATAATTTCTCTTGTTGTTGCAAGAAATGAGAATTTATAATAGAAGGAATGATAATATTTGTAGTTTTGTCAAAATAAATCAAAATGTAACCAAAAGTATTACGAGAAAATTATGAAATAGACAAAAAAATCGGGCAGTTGTTGTGGACGTTAAGAGAGAAGGAGTACGTACGCCAGATTTAGTTCAAGTTAGCAAAGAATTGATTAGTAAATATGTAGAAGAACGAGATATAATAAAAGTCAAAAAATATAACATATAAAAGAGGACTTATTGAGAAAAAATGAAACAAATGCAAGGAATTGGACAGCTACTGTGGAAACTACGAGAAAAAGAAGGAATACGCCAAAAACAATTATGCATGGGAATTTCTTCTTTGTCGAAATATGCAAGAATTGAAGCGGATCAGCAGGAAATAGATTTTTTCCTGATTGATCGAATTATGGGGCGATTAGGAAAATCAGTAGAGCGACTTACTTATATATTGCCGATGGATGTTTATAAAATTTATGAATTACGACAGGAAGTTCAACAAAAAATATGTCAAAGAAAATGGGAAGAAGCAGAACAATATCTGGATGAATATGAAAAGAACAAACGGGCAAAAGAACCATTGCATCGACAATTCATAGAACAGGAACGTGCGCAGATTGCGTGGCTGCGCGGAGAATCGGTAGAACTGGTTTGTGAGCATCTGGAAACGGCAATTCTACAAACAATGCCGGAGGCAGAAAACCAAAGAAAGACGGGAGTTTTAAGTGCTGAGGAATATAAATTACTTCTTTTTAGGTGGGAAGTCTGTCAAGAAACAGAACAAAAACGAGCCAAAGATGAAATTAAAGCGTTAGTAGAAGAAATTTTCCGAAAAAATTTTGAAAAGACAGAACGAGTAAAAATAATTCCGTACGCAGCACTTTTAATAAGTAAAGTGATAGAAGAGGGTGAAAATACTACATATATAAAAATGAGAACAGAAGAAGCGCTGGAAGCGTTAAGAGACGAAGGAAAGCTACTTTATATGCCGGAAATTTTAAGTCAGTATATACGAATTTTAGAGAAAGAACAGTCAAATGCGGATTTTATTGAAATATTACGTCAGGAACAAAAATGCATATTAGAGGTAGAACATGATTATAATGTGTCGTTTGAGAATTATCGTTTGTTTGAACATGTAATTCGGAATTTTGAGGTGGATGCCGAATTAATTCGAAGAACGAGAAGAGCATCCAAACTCACACAAGAATCGTTAAGTGAGGATATTTGCACACAGGAGACACTGGCGCGGATAGAAAACGGAAATCAGCAGCCGCGAAGTGAAAAGCTTTGGCAAATTATGGAAAAAATGGATAGAAATGGAAAAAGAATTGAGACAGGAATTCAGGTAGAAGAATATGAAATATTAGAATTAAAAATAGAATTTTCAAAATATATGCATCGTAAAGAATATGAGAAAGCGGAAAAAATACTTTTTGAGATTGAAAGTAAGATAGATCGTAGTGAGCCAGAAAACAAACAGTATGTAGAAGTTGGAAAAATACAATTAAAATATCATAAACATCTAGGCAATTCAGAAGAACTTGTACAGCAACTAAAAGCATTGTTAGAGATAACATTGAAATTTGAAGATGTATATAGAACAGAATATGTATTGAATCGCCAGGAAATCAGTGTTTTGACAGAAATAGCACTTATTTATTGGGGGAAAAAAGATTATCAAATGGCGTTGGAAATCTATCACTTTATAGACGACAGATATAGTGATAGCTGTATAAAGCCAGTATTTCATATGTTAGATTGGAATATGAATATAGCGAATTATGCAAGAGCACTGGATGAATTAAAATATTTTAAGGAGGCTATGTGCACATGTCAAAAAGCTGTTCAGCAGATGCTGTATGCAGGCAAGGGTGCATCTTTAGGATATTGCTTGATGATTCAGGCGTGCATTATGGAAGAAGAAGGAAAAGAAGTATGTAAAAAATATTTTAAACAAAACTTGAATCTGCTCAAGCTGTATAAAATGGATGCAGATTACAAGGTAATGAAAAATTATGTAGAGGAAAGAAATTTGTTAAATTAATGATCATTATCATTTGGAGGGAGTGGAGCTGAAGTTGTTGAAAATGGTGGAAATTTGGGTGCAGGAATAGTAATAGTTATATGAGAAAATATTAGGAAGATAAGTAATAATTTTTTGAATGTTTTTTTCATAGAAGATCTCGCTTTCGTTAAGTAAAATAATATATCTATAAAATATATGAAAAAAAATAAAAAGTTTATGATGTTAGATGGTTTTTTTATTTTATAGAACATCATAAACTTTTTGGGCTTTTAAGTGTAATATAAGACTATAAAGAAATGTGAAAAACTGAATCCAGGCTTTAAATGAGCCTAGGCTAACAGGCAAAATGAAGGAAGGAGAAAAGTCCAATGCAGAAGAGAATTAATAGCAGTGATTAATTTTGCAAATCGAAAGAGAGGGAGTTATTTATGCAAGAAAGATTGAAAAATGCGTTAACAGCAATCGGCTTCTGTATGTTAGCTTTGGTGATGACTAGTGTATTTGCTACAACAGTAAAAGCAGAAACAAATGCAGAATTAAAAAACAGAGTGTATGAAGAGGTTTTAAACAATCACATCACGAATGAAAGTGACGTAATTAAGGTTGCAATTGAACAATATCAGGAAAAACAGATGAAGACCCGCGCCATTGATGCAAAGCCGGATGATTATTTGTCAATCACACAGGTAGTGGATGAAAATGGCAGCGAGCAGGATATTATTTCAACGGGTTTGTTGATTGTAGACGAGCATCAGCAAAGAGTAGCAATCACTGATATTGTAAGCAATACGGGGCAGCTTAGCCAGTACAGCATTTATGCAACCATGAAAGTATCCGTGACAAATGACCGTCAGGCATTAAAGGTACGAATTAATTGGTTTGAAACAACACTGAACTACGGAACCTCTATGAAAGCAAGTAGTTTAATGCAGACATCCAAATATTCACCAGAGGTGGGATTCCAGTATGATGATATTACAAAAACAATTTCAAATCCTGCTGGAGGAACCCCATATCACTATACTCCAAATAATACGCAGATGATTACATATTCGACTTTAGAGTGTGGACGGTCCTGTCGTTCGTATATTAAAGCTGGAACCTCAAGTTTGAATATTGCTTATTGTGTTATATCTTCAGCCCCGGGAGGCCGCTGGGAGAGAGCTTAAGCAAAACTCGATTATCAGAACAAGCGAACTAATTGAAAATAGACGCTCCCCTTGCGTTATAGATACTGGGGGAGCGTTTTTTTAATAGCGGTAGAGAATTTCTATAAGGGATGTTGTTGCTTTTTCTTTGATTTAAATCGAATGCATAAGAAAAATGTAAGAAAATTTTCACCAAACGTCATAGATTTTCAGAAGAATATATGGTAGTATAGGGCTAACAAAAAAAGTATGTGAAAAAAATAACAAAACGGAAAGGAGATGCAGGTGTATGAATAAAAAATTAGCAGGTATTTTTGCAATATGCGCTCTGTTGCTGACTGGATGTCAGGGAGCGAAAGAGAGCAGCAAGGAAATTACGCCGCCGGATACCGGATGGGGAAAAACAGTGGATGAAGTGCTTGCCGACTGGAATTTAGATCGGGATCAGGTGGAAATTTTCTCTGAGACCGAAAGTGCAGCCGCGATCGCAGTAGATACAGAAGCCACTGTTTTCGGCGAGAAAACTTCCAGAGTCATGTTTCAGTTTATCAACCTCGATCAGACCGGAGCGACGGGAAAACCGGTATTGTGCGAAGTAGACATCACCTACCCGGATGATGCCGATATGGATACCGTGAAAAAAGAAATGGAAAAATCCTACGGAAGTTCCAAAGACTCCATTACCCGCTACGAACTGTACCAGTCGCTGGGCGACGATCAGCTCCCGGAATACACTTACAAAAAAGCAGATCAGCTTGCCGTCTGGTCCGGCGAGAGCCTGAAAGATGCGATTCCTTCCGATAAGAGCACCGAATACGAAACCGCCTGGGAAGCATACCAGCCTGGCCTTACTGCCGACAACTGGGAGAACTACACCGAACAAGCAAGCATGGCAACCGCCGTATGCGCATCCGGCGCAGAAGCATTTCCAATGTTTGAAAAAAACGGTGTCAGCCTCGAAGCTTATCCGGGACTGGTATATGAGCAGGTGAAAAGTAATATGAAATAAGAAAGCCATAAACTCCCGGCAGTGCCGGGAGTTTTTCCGTGCATAGGGAGAAGGAAAAGAGTGTGTCCCGGAAAAATTCATGATATACTGAAAAGAGAAAATTCAACTTTTGGAAGGTTCCCGGAATGTCTGTTTTGGAAGAGAGGTAATTTCCTTGAAACGTATGAAAAAGAGAAAAATCACTGTGTTAGCTGGAGTGATCCTTTGCGTGATTGCAGGATGTCTGGTAAAAAGAATGACGGCGGTGTATACACAGAAAGAAAATCCCATTGGTCCTGAGCGGGGTACGACAGATGTTTTCCTGACGGCAGCAGATTTCATCTCAGAAAAATCGGATCAGGAACTGTTGCAGGAAATCGAAACCTTTGATACGGACAAAGCCGAGATGATTTATCTTTATATCCCGGAAGACACCGGAGCCGGAATGTCCTTTGCGATCACGCGCGAGGATCATCCGGAGGAGATGGACGAAATTCTCTCGACCATTTACGGAGAAAAAATTTCCTGCCAGAAGCCAAAACAGGTATTCAACATGACAGAGAGGATTTTGTATGATTATAACTGGTATGTTCTGATCTACGATCATGAGATGAATCAGATGGCGCTTGTATTTCTGTATTCCGATGATGTGATTGTATACAATGGTCATGTACTTCAGACAACAGAAACGTATGATGAAAGCATTCGCCCGTGTATTTTAAAACTGAAAGAGGAGAATCAGGAAAAACTGAAAAGCGGAGAGGCAACACAAAGAAGGGTTGCGATTCCATAGAAAAATAGAGAAAAGCGTGCCTGGAGAACAGACACGCTTTTTAACGTCATGCAGAATGAAAAAGTCTGATGAATATTTGGAAGTACGATTTTAATTTGCACAATTCCGCTCACACAGGAACGCCAGCCCTTTCAGCAGAAGGTTCGGGTCATAGATATGAGGATGTAAAACGAGCGGTTCGACGAAGCGTGCCGCGCCGCCGGTGAGGATGAGGGTGGCGGGGGAGCCGAGTTCGGCTTCGATGCGCTGGACCATTCCGTCGAGCATCGCGGCCATGCCGACGATGGTGCCGGAGAGAATGCATTCTTCGGTGTTTCTGCCAATGATGCGTTTCGGGATCTGGAGGTCGAGCCGCGGGAGCTGGGCGGTCCGCTCGGAGAGGGCGCCAAGTCCCATATCGAGTCCCGGTGCGATGGCGCCGCCGCAGAAGACGCTGTTTTCCCGGATGACATTGAAGGTCGTCGCTGTTCCAAGATCCACGGTGATGACCGGCAGCGGATAATGTGCGGCGGCCCAGGCTGCATCAACGAGGCGGTCGCGGCCTACTTTTTCCGGTTCCGGGATGGAAAATGTCATGCCGAGATCACTTTCGGATGTGACGAGCAGCGGTTCTGTGCCGAACAGATTACGGACACATTCCTGCAGAAGCGTCAGAACCGATGGAACAACGCTGGAAATGATGACGCCCCGAAAGTCGGACGGGGAAAGATTCTTGTCTTCAAAAAGCTGCTCGATCGCAGATTCATACTGGCTGGCAGACCAGGTGTGGTTGATGTCAATCCGGGCTGTGAATTCGAGGGAATACGCTTGCTGCGGTGCGATCCGGACGCCGCCGAGCGTAACGGTTGTGTTCCCGATATCAATGGCTAAAATCATAAAAATACCTCGCGATTATTTTAAAAGTAGAGCTCTTTTGTACTTTTATTATAAAGCCTTTTTGCATCAATGGCAAACAGGATTGGTTGTAATCTGTTTTTCTGTCTGCTATACTTAAAACTATCATAGGAAAAAAGTTGCTTCGAGGCAGCAGAACGGAGTTACAATGGAAAATCTTGACGGAAAATGTGTTGTACTTGGTGTGACAGGCGGAATTGCCGCCTATAAAATGGCAAATGTGGCGAGCGGTCTTCGGAAAGCCGGAGCAGACGTGCATGTCATCATGACCGAAAACGCGACGCAGTTCATCACCCCGCTGACGTTCGAGACGCTGACCAACAACCGCTGCGTGGTCGATACGTTTGCGCGTGATTTTAAATATGAGGTGACGCATATTTCGCTGGCAAAAGCGGCGGATCTGATTATGATTGCCCCGGCTACCGCCAATGTGATTGCAAAAATGGCACACGGTATTGCAGATGATATGCTGACGACGGTGGTGCTCGCAGCGAAGTGCAAAAAACTGGTCGCACCGGCGATGAATACGGCGATGCTGGAAAATCCGATTACACAGGATAATCTGGCGACGCTGAAAAAATACGGTTTCGGCATCATCGAGCCGACCGTGGGAATGCTGGCGTGCAAGGACGTCGGAAAAGGAAAACTGCCGGACCCGGAGGTGCTGCTCGATTATATCGCGATGGAACTTGCCCGCGAAAAGACGCTCGCTGGTGTGCGTGTCACCGTGACTGCAGGCCCGACGCAGGAATCCCTCGATCCGGTGCGGTATCTGACGAACCATAGCAGCGGCCGCATGGGATACGCGATTGCGCGGGAGGCGATGCTCCGCGGCGCGCAGGTAACGCTGATTTCCGGCCCGGTTTCATTAGCCCCGGTTCCAGGCGTTGCGATGCGACCGGTGACGACGGCGAAGGACATGCTGGAGGCGGTGCGGGAGACATTGCCGGAGACGGATATTCTGATTAAGGCGGCCGCGGTTGCTGATTACCGGCCTGTGACGGTGGCGGATCAGAAAATCAAAAAGAAGGACGGTGACATGAGCATTCCGCTGGAGCGCACCGACGATATTCTGGGATGGGTGGAAAAGAACCGTCATCCGGGGTTGTTTGTATGCGGCTTCTCGATGGAAACCGAGAACATGGTGGAAAACTCGCGTGCAAAGCTGGAGAAGAAGCATCTGGACATGATCGCGGCAAACAATTTGAAGACAGAGGGTGCCGGCTTCGGTGTGGCGACGAATGTGGTGACGCTGATCACGAAGGACGGCATCAAGGAGCTTCCGCTCATGGGAAAAGACGAAGTGGCGGGCTGCCTGTTGGATGAGATTGCGGCGCGGCGGTGATCATGTTGAAGTGTGACTTTTTTTCGTTTCCTGGTTGACGCGGGAAAAATGAATGCGTTATAATAAGCACAGGCGCAGCGGCGCACTTTACTTTT
>SKEL01000240.1_pt1 | contig 61589 bp, 58 predicted proteins | sample 4826741 | NCBI WGS metagenome assembly SKEL01 (sample SAMN11008810, study PRJNA524170) | human gut metagenome | biome: Human fecal sample; material: Feces; isolation source: fecal sample from pouch patient p33 | host: Homo sapiens | place: Israel: Tel-Aviv | collected 2016-03-22
CAGAGCGCTTCCAAAGGATTCAAATGACAGTTGCGTTGCTTTTTGACGATAAACCATGATCAATTCCTCCGATAGGTCAGCGATAAGTGCAAGGGTAAATCCCAAAGCATAGGCATTTCGGGCAAATAAGGGTTGCACTTATTATACGCCGAACTATTGGTAAATCCTATTATTAAAGTACTTTTATAGTTTTTCACCATCCACTAATTAGCAAAGTCAAATGTCGGAATGAAATTGGCTTCAGACAATGCGGATCTGATTTAGTCACTGTGATTAACTCTTTAAACCCAGATTTTTGCGCAGTGAATTGCGGTAAGTGGAAGAGCATGCGGTTTAACTTACCATTATTGACTTGAGCGTTATTTATTATAAATGCTCATAAAACTACGTGAGCGATTTATACACTGAGCTATCCCCTTAGCGCGTCAGAAATCAATTTATAAGCAATGACGATCAAAATGCAAAAACTACCAAGGCCGAAGATTACCGATATCGCAAGGATCGCACCACTGCCAATTTTCGCATAAAGTAGGCCGAGAAATAAAGCTGCCAAGAATGTTACAAATTCTATAATCCATAGTTTTAGCAAATGTATCCAACCTCCAGTGTTACTTTGTAAACAAGCTGTTCTATGCTATACGGCATGAACAGTTGAAATTGATCATGGTGCTAATTTTAAACTAGATCACCGGTAATATGAATGACTTCTGAAACTTGAGTTATTTCTGACGCGCTCAGACATGATCAAAAGCGGCTACGTAAGGCATTTTTCTGCAATTACAAAAATGTCTTACGTAGCCGAGTAGTTCACGATTTCGGATCAGACTTTTGATCCGGTTCTGGGTCATTAGCGCGTTCTGGTGGGCGTTGAGAAAAACCGATATCACGAGTGATGAGCGGGTGGCCTTGCCAGATGAGGTGTTCCAGCAGCGCCATGGTGGTTTTGGCATCACTGAGCGCGGTGTGGGAGGGCAGGTCGATTCCGAGTGCTTCTTTGTAATGTTGCAGTGACGGGGTGTGTTTTTTGCCGATACCGAATGTTTTGCGCGCCAACACCGCAGCATCAAACGCTTGAATGGGGTCAACTTTGATGGCTAGGCCGGATTGCAGGGCACGAAGATCGTTGCTTAAGGCGAACCCGACAACTAATTCATGCCGCAGCAGCTGTTGCAGTGCAGTTTTAACAAGTGGCAGAGATTGGCCGTATTTTGCCAATAAGTCGTCGGTGATGCCGGTGATTTTAACCGAGAATGGCATGACGTGATGGCCGGCTGGCAGTTGCGTGAAAATATCGAATGTCTGATCAATCCGATGTTGGCGGACGCGCAATAAGCTGATTTCGGTTAAGTCAAGCTGATTGCGATCGGCGACGAATTCGGTGTCGATGACGACATAGTCACCGTGAGCAAGGCGGTCTATGACATCGCGCTGGGTTGTCAACGCTGGCTGATCTGAGGCAAGCTCGGTTACTAAAGTGGGGTTAAGTTGTAATGATTTAGCTGCACGACGCTGGGCTGCTTGAACTAGGGGCATCTCTTCGCGGGCGAATTTTGCAGCAAGCCGCGCCATCAGTTGATCTGCTTGAACTTGCCGCTGATGTTGTAGTGAGACCAGCGATTGATCCGCCGTGCCAAGGGTAATATCAAATAGCCGCGCGAGCCAGATTGCTGCATCAGAAGCCGGAGCGGTAGTGACATACACCCCGTTTATATCGGACAGTGCGAATGCCACTTGCCCGTTTTCCGCCCAGTTGGTTAACCCCAAGGCGAGTAGATGAACCCAATCGCGAAAAGGCCGCATGAAGGCAAACAACTGGCGCTGGCGGTCTAACCGATCTAGACGCTTAGCCGCGGCGGACACAGCTGCGGCCAATTGCAAGGCGAGGCTTTTGCGATGATTGCCAAAGTCTTTGAGCTTAAACTTGACTGGTAAAATGGCACTGCGCGGGCGCAACATATAACGGAGACGGCCACCTTCCGGGAACCAGCGGGCTAGATCAAAGCTGACATCGCCACGAGGAGAGACCTGATTAACGGTGGCCGGCTGTTTAGCAGTTGGGGTACGATGCTGGAGAACCGCCATCAGTTCGTTGAGTCGGGTGCGAACCTCGGCGGCGTTGCGCGGCTTGGTAATCGGATCACGCAGTAAATGATTCAGCTGCCGGCGAGCTTGACGTGGTGAGTGATTTGACTTGCGATGTGGTCTGGACTGCGCCATGATGACAGCCTCCTTTCTTAGCGAAATTAAAGCTAAGAACAGTATACCAAGTGTGGCGGGGATTTACATTTTTGGCTCTTGAGTGATGGTTGAGCAGACACAATGAAAGTACAGATTGGTTTTGCGTATGTTAAAACAAAAACAGCCATCTTCGAACTGAAAGTGAGTCGCGGATGGCTGTTTGGATTGTCTCGTAAAGTTTAAATGTTTGACGAGTTTGATCTTACTCAATGTTCAATGTATCGCGGTGTGTGCCTGTTGCAAGAAACATTAAAATTAACGCTTCAGCATCGACTTTATAAACGAGAAGCCAATCAGGAGCAACATGCAATGCTCGTTCGCCGCTGTGAGCACCCTTTAAAGCATGGTCGTGTAAAGAAGCTAATTTTACACGATCTTGACGCTACAAAGTTGTTGCCTGTCAATATGCATGCAGTTAACCGTCAACATCACTGTATAAATCCTTCATCAAAGCACCAACAGTCTTGAAGCTTTTTATTCGCCCCGCTTTAACATCTGCTTCTGCAAATCGAAGCTGATCGGCGAATGACATTTCAAGTGTAAATGGCAATGCACCGGTGTCACCAATCCGTTTCCAATACATGTTAATAGCCGAGAATCTCTCTAGTCCCAGACGATTAAGAACATGGAGAGCTCGTTTTCTGGTTATTGTGTTAATCCAATTGCGGATACGGGATTCTTTTGCCATGATGATTATCTCCTCCGGGTTATATTACATGAATTGTCGCCAATGAGCTAACATTTTTATCTGACTAAAAATCTCCCTTGTATTGAACCCAAAATTATGCGATAACTGTTGTATGGATATCAAACAATCAGTCATTACCGAGAATTTTAAACAACGGTTGTTCTTTGCGCTGTCTGATCCCGGTCGATATAAAATTGTCCGCATGCTTTACCACGTGGGCCACGAGATGGGCTGCAACGAGTTGAACGAACACGTGGAGATTGACAAATCAACGATGTCATATCATTTGCGAACACTTCGAGAAATCGGCATGATCACCACGCGAACGCAGGGACGGCAAAAGTTTGTCACGTTGAATCGAGAAAAAATTGAAGCAGCGTTTCCGGGATTACTGGAAAGGCTTTAAAAATAAGCAAATCAATGCTTATTTTTTAGCGGTAATTGTTTGATATTTTTAAAACTATAAAATGAACTGGGGGCTTTTTGCATGAAACATCGTCAACTATCTTTACTTTTCTTCTTAGTCATGTTTGTGATCGGGACGGACACTTTCTTAGTTTCACCGCTGTTACCGACACTGACACGTTATTATGGCATTACGACCAGCCTTTCCGGGTTTATTGTCAGCGCCTATGCCATTGGATATATGCTGTCAGCACTGTTGATCGGCCCGATTTCGGATCGCCATGATCGTAAAAAGATCCTGGTTGGTGGATTAGTCGTCTTCACCGTGGCGACTGCGAGTTGTGGATTGGCGAATACCTTTGCGTGGATGTTGATCACGCGCTTTGTTGCCGGAATTGCCGCTGCGACTGCCGGGCCACAGATTTGGGCTGCGATCCCTGTTTTATTCCCGCGTCAGCAAGTGGTTAAAGTGATGGGCTATGCGACCGCTGGCTTGGCAGTGGCGCAAATCGTTGGCGTCCCTTTAGGCAGTTACTTAGCAGTTTGGTCTTGGCGGTTCCCGTTCTTTTTCGTCGGAGCCATTGCGTTGATCCTGACGCTTTTGGTTATGCGCCTAATGCCTAGTTTGAATGACGCAAAAGCCGCACCGGCATCCGAGAGTATTTATCGGCAGCTCATCGGCAATCACCCGGTTATGAAGTTGTTAGCGGCGTACTTATTGTTCCAAACGGCCAATTTCTGCGGCTTTGCGTTTATCGGTACGTGGTTTGCTAAAAGTTTCAACTTATCCGTTGGCGCGATTGGCAGCTTTATTCTGTTAATCGGCGTTGGTCAGTTTGTAGGCAGCCTTCTTGGCAGTCGGCTTGTGACATGGTTAGGTCAACCTCACGCCTTTTTACTTGAATTTATCTTGTTTATCATCGGTTATGTGGTGCTACCGTTTGCCAACTCACCACTTGCGGCCACGATTATTCTGGCGCTCATTTATACTATTGGCGGGGCTTTGTTGCCGCTGTTTATGAGCACGTTACAGGAGCATGCCGGTACAGCTCGCAGCACGATCTCAGCGTTGGCCAATGCGGTGATGTATTTAGGCGAAGCAATTGGCGGCGTCATCGGTGGCGTTTTAATCAAGCAGTTTGCCGGTTTTTCCGGAATCGCAACGTTTACGGCAGTGGTCGCGGTGTTGGCAATGCTGTTATATGCACAGCAGGGATATTTTAAGCAGTTACAGACAAGCAGATAACTTAACTTGCATTGGAAAATAATTCGTCAAGCCCGGTTTCGACATCATTGTTTTACAAATCACGCGTTGACAAGTTGGCGTTGTTTTAACCTGACAGAGATTGTATAATTACAAGGTAGAACATACGTTTGTGTCTTGAGAGGGGAATGTCAATTGCCAGCTAATAAACAAAGATGCGCGTGGGCGGATACCACCAATGATTTAATGCGTCAATATCACGATACCGAATGGGGACGCCCGAGCCATGACAATCGTCACTTGTTTGAGCTGTTGTCACTTGAAATTATGCAAGCAGGATTGAGCTGGCAGACCGTATTAAACAAGCGGGCAGCATTTAAGGCGGCGTTTGCTGATTTCGATTATCAACAAGTCGCACAAATGACGCCGCAAATTCCTATGCTTTTGAAAAATGATCAAATTATTCGGAATCGAATGAAAGTGACGGCGATGATCAAAAATGCCAATGCCGTTGAGCAGTTAGTGGCCAATGGTACGGATTTTGACCATTATGTTTGGAATTTTGTCAGTAACCAACTCATTCAACATCATATTGAGCGGCATGAACAGGTACCGAATACAACCGATTTGGCCAAACGGATGAGTAAGCAGATGAAGAAGGATGGCTTTGCGTTTACCGGTCCGGTGGTTGTGTATTCGTTCATGCAAGCGGCGGGGTTGGTTAATGATCACGAAATAGGTTGCTTTGTTTATCAGCAGCTTGGCCAATAACCGGGCATTCAGATTTTGGATTGACGGAACCATGATTTCACAGCCTTCAAACGGGGAGCGTATTTGATTAAAATACAATAACCCATTTATACTGGTCTAAAACCAAAAAGAGGTCTGATCAATGGAAACGACAATTTGTAAGATTGGAGATTCGGTTGGCGTCATTTTTCCACGAGCATTACAAGCTGAAGTTGGCAAAAAATATAAGATTTCTAAAGTTAAGGATACATTTGTGCTGACACCGCTGCGATCTGATTTATTTGCCGCTGCCGCTGATTGGCAAGGATTCAGAGATGCTGTGACTGATGAAGACCGAGCATGGGATGAGATAGAGGACTAAGCTTACGTCATCCTAAATTCAGTCACAGCGGCAGCACTTATCCTTAACAGCTCAAGTAACGAGAGACGAAAAGAACCCACTCGCAATTTTCAGCGAGTGGGTTCTTTAAATAGTCTTTGATTAAAAAATTAAAGTGCTTCAGGAACCATCTTAACTGGCTTGTTGCCAATCCAGCCGGTGATTTCCTTGAAGGTATCGGTGATCGCATCGGTGCCTGGCTTGAGCATCTTACGAGGGTCAAAGCCCTTGCCTTGTTGATCCTTACCAGCTTCGATGTATTCACGTGTTGCCTTAGCAAAGGCAAGTTGGCATTCGGTGTTGATGTTCAACTTGGAAATGCCCATGGTGATCGCCTTTTGAACTTGTTCTTGAGGGATACCGGAACCACCGTGGAGAACGAGCGGCATCTTAACGGCATCGTTCAATTCTTGTAAGCGGTCGAAGTGCAGACCTTTCCAGTTGTCTGGATATTGGCCGTGGATGTTACCAATGCCGGCTGCCAGGAAGTCGATCCCGGTAGCTGCCAAGGTCTTGGCTTCTTCAACGTCAGCTAATTCACCTTCGCCGACAACACCGTCTTCTTCACCGCCGATGGAACCAACTTCAGCTTCAACGGAAATGCCCTTGGCGTGGGCCAGCTTAACGATTTCCTTGGTCTTTTCCAAGTTATCTTCAAAGTCGAGGTCGTGGCCGTCAAACATAACTGAGTTGTAGCCAGCAGCAATAGCTTCCTTGGCTGCTTCATAGTTACCGTGGTCCAAGTGAATCACAACAGGAACTGTGATGTCCATGGCTTTAACGGCAGCTTCGATCATGGTTTGGCAAAATTCATAGCCACCCATGTACTTAGCAGCACCCATGGAAGTCTGGATGATAACCGGAACGTTCAATTCTTGAGCGCCGGCGAGAATGGCACGAGTCCATTCCAAGTTGTTGGTGTTGAAGGCACCGATACAGTAGTGACCTTTATGTGCAGCTTTTACAAGCTCTGCAGCGTTAACTAATGGCATGTAGATATCCTCCTACGAAATATACAATTCACAACTGTTGTATTCTACCATAAATGACAAAAGAAAAGGTCGAGAAAATGATGAGAACATGACGGTTTTACTGACCGGTTTGAAAGGAAACGGTCACGCTGATAACCCATCGTTACCGAAGCCCAATTAAATTTACCGTAGTTTCGGAAAAAACGCCATTGATTGACTCGGTATTTTCAGAGGTTAGAATCTGCTTACTCAAGCCAACTAGCCAACAATGAAAAAGTTCATGACAATGACGGTGATTAGCGATTGTTACAGGCTAAAATGAGATTTTTCTCATTTTATATTAGATGAATTGCGGGGTAACGTAGTGGATTTCACAAGCTGATTTAAAATGACCGACGCATAAATCGCTTTCTTTAGGGGGTTGTGATGACAGGATCGTCAAAAAATAACTGAATAAAATAGCTTTTCACAAGCTTGTAGTGTCCCCACAAATAAGACCTTGCTTAGAACGATTGACCCTGGAAATCAAAGCACTAAGGTAAAGGTAGTAACAGATTGATAACAATTGAGTTGTTCACACGAATAAATTAACCAAAGGAGATCTTGATATGGCAACAAAAGCAGCGGATCAGTTAGTCAGCGTCTTGATGGATTGGCAGGTTAAGCATGTGTTTGGCTTACCTGGTGACTCCATTGACACCACCGTGGATGCTTTACGGCGCCAACAAGATAAGATCAAGTTCGTTCAGGTACGCCACGAAGAAGTCGCCGCACTGGCTGCTGCATCAACGGCTAAGCTGACAGGTGGCCTCGGGGGTTGCTTGTCAATCGGCGGACCCGGCGCGATTCATCTATTGAATGGCCTGTATGATGCCAAAATGGATCATGTCCCTGTACTGGCGTTATTAGGGCAAGTCACAACCAGTAACTTAAATGAAGGCTTTTTCCAGGAAGTCAACACGCCTAAGCTATTCGATGACGTGGCGGTTTACAACAAAACCGTCATGGCGTCGGATAATTTAGGCCAGATCGTTGACACGGCTATTCGCACCGCGTTCACGGAAAAAGGCGTTGCGGTGTTGACGATTCCCGACGACTTGCCTGATCAAAAGGAAACCACCAGTTATCGCGACAGTGCAGCGGCGTTTGCTTTGAATGTACCGGAAGTGGATCCTAAGCAGTTGGATGATGTGGCTTCGCTTTTGCAAAAGTCCCAGAAACCTTTAGCCTTGATTGGTCGCGGGGCGGAAAAAGCCGGTGAAGCCGTTCAAAAATTTGTCGAAACGAATCACATCCCGTTTATTCAGACCATGCCGGCGAAAGGAACGGTGGCAGACGATCATCCGAATAGCCTCGGTAATGTCGGCAAGCTCGGGACGAAGCCTGCGTATGAAGCCATGAAGGCAACAGATCTGCTGTTCATGATCGGGACCAATTATCCATACACCCCTTATTTACCAGATACAGGGCAGGCTAAGTGTGTCCAGATTGATACGCAGCCGGAGAACTTAGGCAAGCGGTATTCGGTTGATGTTGCCGTGGACGGCGATGTCGGTGCCTTTTTAACCGAACTGAATGCTAAGGGAGCTTTGCGTGATGATGATCGCTTCTTGAAGGCATGCCGGAAGAATATGGAAAGTTGGGACAAATGGATGGCCGAAAAACGGTTACTGGATACGAACCCTGCCTCACCGGAAGCCGTCTTTGCGACAATTGACCAAACGGCACCTAAAGATGCGGTTTACTCGATTGATGTCGGCACGTCAACGTCTTGGGGTGCCCGTTTTCTCAATGTCCAGCCAACGCAGAAGTATACGATTTCTGCGTGGTTAGGGACGATGGGCTGCGGGTTGCCTGGTGCGATTGCGGGTGCCGAGGCATTTCCAAAGCGGCAAAATATCAGCGTGGCCGGTGACGGTGCTTTTGCCATGGTCATGCAGGATTTTGTCACGGCGGTCAAGTATAAGCTGCCAATCATCATGGTGGTTTTGAATAATCAAAAGCTTGCCTTCATTGAATACGAACAACAAAGCGCCGGTCAGTTGAATTATGAAATTGATTTGGCCGACATGGATTACGCCAAAATTGCCGAGGCCGCTGGTGGCGTTGGCTATACCGCACACAGTAATGCTGAATTTAAAGAGGCACTCACCAAAGCCTATCAAGAAACAGACAAGCCGGTTTTGATCAATACCTATGTTCAAGACGACGCGCCACTACCAGGAAAAATTGTTGGTGAAGAAGCGAAAGGCTACATGAAGTATGGCTCCCAGTATCTTGAAAATTATTGGAAGATTCCTTCCATGCCGCCATTGAAAGATATTATGCGGCAATTCTTCTAAAATTTATGGGAGTGCAACAATGAAAACAGGCACGGCTTAAGTTTGAAAGTGACTTAAGCCGTGCCTGTTTTTGTTTGGAGTGGTTGACGAGCAAATAACGGGAATCCGGCAGCTGAACTTGGTCTGCGGATTATGCTAGCTCGTGCATGGGTTATTACATGCTAACGGTATTAACACGCCGCAGCCTTTAACATCACAATTGTGGGTCAAAAATTACAAGCTCAGCGGCCAAAGATTGTTGCCAAGCTGTTTAAACGAGAAGACTTTATCCCAGAGTGCTTTTTCTTCAACAGTAAACGAAAAGCGATCACTCAACTTAACGGAAGGCGCAGAATTGAAAAAAGATTGGAGCGCGCCGGTGAAGGCAGTTCCGTGGCTGTTTTTCAGCTCTTTTAAACTTTTGGCAACGTATCTCGCCGTCTCGGAACTCGGATGGTTGTGGCTCAGCTTTACGCTCAGTTGTTCCATACTGGCGATGACTTCTTCGGGTTGAACTTTCATGAGGCGATCCTCCTGCTTTTCAATAGAATACGCTTACATTATAATTCTAAGGCAAGTTGGATGCAATGCATTTTACTTCTAAAACAGATGGGAATGCCGATGTTTATTGATTTATTTTACTCTTTATGCTAAATATTACACTTTTAATTAATAAATAAACTAATATCAGCTTGCTATCTTGGCGTAAATTATTGCCTTTAAACTATAACGATGTGCGCCAGTTGGCCATCTCCTCTTGTCATTTTTTGAGTGTCTCAACGCCGGGCGACATGTTGGTCAGCGTAATCTGTGCTAATTGCTTTTCAAATGAAACATCAAAAAACGCCCAGTAACCGAAAATATGACCATTGTGACTTAACCAGTGCTGTGTTCGGGATTTCATCCAACCCATGCCGTAAAAGTCGTGGGTCAGCGTCAGTGCCTCATCCCACGCGGATTCCGGCAAAATGCGGCGCTGTAAAACGGCTCGCGCCCAGATGGCCAAGTCTGCGAGTGAACTCACCACCGCGCCATCTCCACCTTGGTAGTGGCCGCGGCCAAGGGCGACTGGTTTGCCATCAGTAAAGTCCAAATCATCGTAACTATTGGCATCAGCATGTTGCGTACCCAGCCGAGTTTTCGTCATTGCCAGCGGCTTAAAGAAGTGTTAGTTGAGAAAATCGCTCAGCGGCTTGTTCGCAACCTGCGTAATAATGTGTCCTAGGAGATAGTAGTTACTATTGGAATAGGCACCTTTTTCATCTGGCGCAAAGTCGAGGGGATGTTGATTGAGCAATTCGATAATCTGCTGAAGGGCGTCACTGCCGTTGAGATCTTCTAGGATGGGATAACTTAAGTGCGATTCGCTCGCATCGGGCATTTTTTTGGCATAGTCGGCCAGCAGTAGCTCCGTATAATCCGGAATCCCACTCGCCATATGTAGCATCTGACGCAAGGTGATTTGTTTGGCGAAACGATATTCAGGCAAGTAGTCCGACAGCGGTGCATCGATATTCAGTTTTCCCGCGGCATTTAGTAATAAGATACTGTTGGCCGTGAACTGTTTGCTCAGTGAGCCTAAGCCGCTGGTGGTGTTGAGCGTAAACGGCTGACGCTTGGCAAAATCAGCCATGCCGTTTTGCCAGTAAGACAGCATACGGTGAGTGTCGACCAAAATAGCGGCGCCGTTTAGTTGATACTTTTTATTAATTAGTTGATAACCTTGAAGATTATGCATGCAGATTCCTCCTCGTCTGGATACTTGAACGTATAAAGAAACAAGATCTTCCTAGCTCATGAAGATACTTTCTACTCTAGGTTAACCGCCCTCTTTGGACAAGGTTAAGAAATGAGAAAGTATAGTTTACATCTATGTCTGATCGCCGTTACGACTTGCCATATGACCCTATACCAAAATTTGCTACATAGCTAGAAATATCTGCTGATCTCTGATGCTTACACCCCAACAAATTTAACAAAGTCCCATTATTTTGAAGTTTTTACAGGAAACGAACATAATAAGCCAATGAAAATGTGAGCAAAGACTCAGGAGGTAGACGACTGTTCAAGAGCATCCATTATAATCGCATAAGTAATATAATATATGGTAAAAAGCATTGACAAAAAATGGAAGCGCATTTATACTTGCGAAAACCAAATAGAAGAGGGGATAACTATTGAAATTGGAAGCAAAAGTCTTCTGCAAATATCATCGGAATGCTAATTGGCGCACACAAAAAGTTTGTGCGATTGCTGGTTAGTGCTATGCCCAATGAGTGGAAAGGTGATTGGAAGGATTATTTGGCCACAGGAATATCATTGTTAATAGCGGGCACAATTGTGATTTTCTTGATTTTGCCATTTCAATTTTTTCAACAACATTTGTTAATTACCGGTATTCTTTTTGCCATAATATACGTTATAATTTTTTTCTTGGTATCTTTACTATTAAAGAAAGAGGAACGTATTAGGCTCAGCAGTTTTTTTAAAAAATCTAAACTGTAATTAACAACGTAACCATATGACAAAGACGTACTTACATTTTCCGATTTTGGTGATGCAAGCACGTCTTTTATTTTTTGCTAATGTGCAAAGAAACTAGAAACAATTTTGAAGATAAGACATTGCCTTCTATAAATGAACTTCAACGCCCAATCCCGGCCGATCAGACAAGGTTAAGGTTTCTCCGTCTGCTTCAAATCCGCCAGTGAGCCAATCGGTTTCTTCTAGCAACATGAAGCTATCAACATCGCCGTAACGGACATTGGCGTGGGCTGCAATAAAATGGGCGGAGGCAGCGGTTCCTAGGCGGGTTTCGGCGTTGCAGCCAACCATGCACCCAATCCCGGCCGCTGCGGCGATGGCATTGATAGCGTTGGCGCCTGCAAAACCGCCTGACTTGGCTAATTTAATATTGATCAGGTCAGCTGCCCCGAGTTTAACCGCCGCACTGGCATCATGTGCGTTGTGAACACTTTCATCAAGCATCAACGGCACCGCGAGTTCTTGGCGAAGTGCTGGGGCTTCCATGAGTTGCCAATCCGGTAATGGTTGTTCGAGGGCGATGAGGTTGGGAAGTTGCAACTGCGCCATGATGCGACGGGTTTGAGCGGCGGCCCAGGCTTGATTGGCATCAACTTTGATGGAAACGTTAGGGCCGACTGCTGCGCTGACCGCTTTGATGGCCGCAATATCGGCAAGTTCATCGTTACCGGCCTTTAACTTTAAGGCGGTGAATCCAGCGTGTACATATTGTTGGGCTGTTGCTGCCATTTCTTCAGCTGAGCCGATGGGAATCGTGATATCGGTGGTAATAGTGTTGCGGTCGCCGCCGAACAATTGCCAAAGCGGCATGCCAGCTGACTTTCCTAAAATATCGCTGCAGGCAACGTCAATCCCGCATTTTAAGGCAGTGTGACCGGCCATCACCGCATCCATCCGCGCATGGACTTGTTCGAGATTGCGCGGATCAGCACCCACAAGTGTTGCGGCAAATGTTGGTAGAGCAGCTTGTTCGGTTTCATTCGTTTCGCCGTTGACCGGTGCATACGGTGATGCCTCGCCAAAGCCGGTCATGCCAGTATCCGTTTCAATTTTAATGATGAGGGTCGTGATCGCACTCAATTCTCCTAAGGCAAGTTTGAACGGGGTTTTGAGTTTAATCGGCCGGGGATGAGCGGTAATCGCAGTAATTTGCATGGCTGCCTCCTATTGATAAGTGTTGAGCCAACGGTAGCATGCATCGTCATGATTTTCAAACTAAAATATCATTGGAATGTAACCCGAATCAAATTTTTGATGGACAGTTTTCTAGCCGTGCGGTTGCGTCACCGCGACAGGACTGCGATGATGGCAATAAGCAGACAACGATGGAGGCAAAACATGACAGCTATTTATGATGATCCCGATTTTTTCAAGGCTTATAGTCAAATGGATCGCTCGAAAAAGGGCTTAGCCGGCGCTGGCGAGTGGCACGAGTTGAAAACGGTGCTGCCGGACTTTACCGGTAAACGGGTACTTGATCTGGGGTGTGGCTATGGATGGCACTGTCGATACGCCGCTGAACATGGGGCCAAAACGGTGCTAGGAATTGATACTTCCGCCAAAATGCTGGCCGAAGCCGCGACGATGACCCACGATCAACACATCGTTTATCAACAAATGGATATGCAGGACATTGATCAATTACCAGGATCTTTTGATGTCATCTTAAGTTCACTGGCCATTCATTACATTGCTGATTATGCCGGGCTGGTTCAAAAAATCAGCGCCAAATTACCTCTGGGCGGCCAGTTTATCATGTCGGTGGAACATCCGGTTTTTACAGCTCAAGGTGACGAGACATGGATCAAAGATGATCGCGGGCACAACCTTTATTGGCCGGTAGATCGATATTTTGCGGAAGGTCAGCGTGAAACCGAGTTTTTAGATCACCGTATTCAAAAATATCACCGGACGTTGACAACTTATTTGAATACGCTGCTTGATCATCACTTACGCTTGGATCGTGTGATTGAACCGACGCCCACTGCCGCGATGGTGCGCGATATTCCCGGTATGGCTGACGAGCTGCGGCGACCGATGATGTTAATTGTGGCTACGACTAAGGTGAGGTGAAGAGCGGCGTTTTACCTAGCCCATAAAATGATGCAGGTAGTAGTGAGTCACACGTTCTGATATATTAGTTTTAACAACGAGCTAATCTCACTGGAGGTATTTTGATGAGCAAAACAACGCGATGCACCTATCTGCTTTTGGGCGCAGTCTTACACGTTTGGATACTGAATAAATTATTGAACCCCTTTTTGGGCCAACAGTATCAAGCGACATACTCCCTGCTGTTCTGCGTATTGTTTGTTATCTCTGCGCTATTGTTGGGTAGTCTGTTGGCCAGTGGCGACAAGCTGCTGAGCCGCGCTGGTTGTTCATTTGTTCTTGAAGTGTTAACCACTGGAAGCATTGAGCTTATGTACTGGAAGAATTTTTTGGAGATCATGCTCTACGCGGTACCTATCCTGCTGATTCAGGGGTTGGTTTTACTCTTTGCGGCCCTATTACGGGAAAAACACGCCAAAGTGATGCATTAAAAGCCCAACGAAACGATGATAAAGCGATGCCTAAGGATTGTTGTGGGTGAAACGACGGCGTATACTCTGGGATATTCTTATTTAAAAATGTGCGCGATTTGGCCAGTGTTTTGGTACCGGCAGTCGCGTTTAAGGAGTGTACGCATGAAACCTAGAATTGGTATTCCCACCGATGAACTCATTGAAATTAATCCTATCATGCCGAACAATCATCCGGCTTATGCACCACATGATGTCAAAGAGGCTTTCATCAAACTAGGCGCGATACCGTTGATCATCGCTTTTCCGGATGATGTCAGCAAGGTTGACCAGCTGGCACAAGATTATGTGCAGCTGATTGACGGCCTGATGTTGCCAGGTGGACCGGATGTGGACCCAACATTTTACGGGGAAGAGCCACATCCGAAGATCGGGATGACGCTGTACCAAAAAGATCGTTTTGAAATTGCCTTGATTAAGGCGGCGTTGGCTGCGGACAAGCCGATTTTCGGCATTTGCCGTGGGATTCAGATTATGAACGTGGCGATGGGCGGGACGCTGTATCAGGATCTTGAGAGTCAGTATCCGGAATTGAAAATCCAACACCCACAAGCCACACTGGGGCAATTTGCGACCCACCATGTTGAATTGACCGCTGGCAGCAAGTTGGCCAAGCTTTACGGACGGTCAACGATTAAAGTTAACTCGCGCCACCACCAAGCTGTTAAAGCGGTGGGAAAGGGATTGAAAGTGACGGCGGTTGCACCGGATGGCGTGGTTGAAGGCATGGAGTCCACGGATACCGATCTCTTCCTCGGCGTTCAATGGCATCCGGAAAACATGTGGCAACAGGAGGATCCGCAGCAGTTAGTTGTCTTTCAGGACTTTCTGGATCGAATCGCTGCTCATCGCAAGTAAATCAGCTGGCCAGCTAGCACACGCATCATGATGAAAATTGAATGTAAAAAGCCGTCTCCAGTTTTTCAGGATGACGGCTTTTTACATTCAATTGCTTATTACTGAACGATATATTCGAGGCTAGTAATCTTACCAGTCTGTCTTTTCCTCAGCTACTGGTTTGATATTATCGAGATCACCGGTTTCTTGAAGCAGGGAACTAAAATCAACGTGATCAAACATGCCATTGAACCATGGATTGTCACTCTTTTTTCGTACATAGATGAGCTTGCTGGCATCAGCACTTGCCATGAGTTCGAACAATTCGCCTTCATGAACAGACAGATTGCTGGGAATAGTTAAAACGAGCTGATTCCCGTGTTTTTGGGCTTTGAAGACACCAAACTGGTTTAGTTTATTTGTCATGAACTTATCCTCCGCAAATTGTTTTTGAGCAAGCAAGTCTGGGGTGCTGGCGGTCTAGTCGTTACATGGTACAAAAATTATAGCATGAAGCCAGCTGATGTGGATAAGCGCTGACTTTAATTTAGAGGCTTGTGATATTGGGCTCAATACTATTTTTAAATTTGTCAGCGCATATAAAGCAATTTTCAGAAATTCTTTCATTTCACCAATAATCATGTAAGATTGAAACCGAGTGATGTTACGTAACGGGTGTTGTTTAAGACGGCGAGCATGATGAAAAGGGGCTGAGGTTAGCAATGAATGAAGAAGCTGTGATTGAGCAATTGACAGAGAAGCAAACCGAGCTGATCGAGTTTCTGTATGTGGATTATAACGGCCTGACACGAGGAAAGGTGATCCCGCTTGCGAGTTTAAAAGCTAAACTGGCAGATGGCATTGGCTTGACCAAGGCAACCTTGAATGTCAGCGAGCGCGATACGATTTTACCGGTGCAGGATATGACGCCAATCGGGGAGTTGCGGCTGGTTGGCGATCCGGCGTCGGCTCATGTGCTGCCATACATGCCGCAAGTAGCCACTTTAATGGGTGACATTTATAACCTCGATAAAACGCCTTATGCATCAGATCCGCGGTCGATATTGAAGCGTGTCGTTGAGCAGCTTGCAGATGCTGGGTTCAGTGTGAAAATGACTTATGAAAACGAGTTTGAGCTATTTACCGGCGACAAGGATCATCGGGAGCCTGCGATGCCGCGGGTTGCTTTTTCAACTGAGTCGATGGACTTTGCTTATCCTTTTATTCTCAAAGCGATTAATCAGCTTCAACAAGTCGGGATTATGCCGAATGCGTATTATCCGGAAGGCGGGATTGGTCAGCATGAATTGAGCATGTTGCCGCAAGATCCGGTAACGGCCGCGGATAATGAGGTGATTTATAAGCGGATTATCAAAAATACGGCTAAGAATTTCGATCTCTATGCATCCTTTGCGCCCAAACCGCTTGTGGATTCGGCTGGCTCTGGAGCGCATATTCACTTTTCGTTGTGGCAAGACCAAAAAGATGCTTTTTTTGATGACGATGCGCCGATGCATTTGTCGCAGACCGGTCAGTATTTTGTGGGTGGCATTTTGAAACACATCCAAGGCTTGCTGGCATTAACCTGTCCGTCAGTCAATTCGTATCAACGCCTCGCCCCGGGACATTGGAGTAGTGCTTATGCGACATATGGTCAGGATAATCGCGAAGCCGCCGTGCGAATCCCGTCAACGGCCTGGAGCGATCCAGCCAGCTCAATGAACATTGAACTAAAAGCGAGTGACGCCACTGCCAATCCATACTTAGCGTTTGCAGGGCTGTTAGCGGCTGGGCTTGATGGCATCACCCACCAACTACAACCCGGTGACTATTGCGATGTTGATCCGGCCAGTCTTAGCGATGCGGAACGCGCGGCAAAAGGTATCCAGCGCTTGCCGCGAACATTAGGCCAAGCAGTTGATGCATTTGTAGCGGATCCGCTATTTCAGAATTTGTTCGGCGCTCAGCTGGTAGATGCTTATGCAAAAATCAAGCGTGAAGATGACCACTATTATGGCAAGTTGGAACTGGAAAAGATTGCGGCATTGCATCGGGAATTGTACTGATTGTAGGAAGATTTTAAGCAGGCGCTGATCCGTACGATTTCATTTACCCGCGCCGGCTCGCGCTCACCATAACGCGTTCACCGGCGCAGAAGTCTGCGTGTAAGGACCTTGGTCGCAATGACCAAACCCGGGCCATCACGCCCAAGGCCACTTACACTCCGACTTCTACCCGCGCGGGTTCACGCTCACTTTCTTTGAGGAGGTTTCATTTTGGACGACTTAACGGAATTTGTCGACCAAGTCCCATTGTTGGACCATCACTGTCACTTTTTGATTAATGGCAAAGTGCCGAATCGGGATGAACGATTGGCACAGGTTTCGACTGAAGCAGATAACGATTATCCCTTAGCCGACACCAAAAACCGCCTTGCTTATCATGGTTTTTTGGCGTTAGCAAAGCAGTTTGCCCTTGATGCCAAGCACCCGTTAGCAGCGATGAATGATCCGGGGTATGCAACCTATAATCAGCGCATTTTTAGCCATTATCATTTTCAGGAGTTGTTGATCGATACTGGATTTGTGCCGGATGATGCGATTTTGGATTTAAATGAAACCGCTAAATTGACCGGGGTTCCGGTTAAAGCCATTTATCGGCTGGAGACGCATGCTGAAGCGCTGATGTTGCAGCATGATAACTTTGCTGCGTGGTGGCAGGCGTTGCGGGATGATATTCGCCAAGCTAAAGAACATGGCTTTGTCGGGTTTAAGTCGATTGCGGCTTACCGCGTGGGCTTGCACATTGAGCCGGTTAATCTGATGGAGGCGGCAGCAGGGTTTGATACCTGGAAACAGTCTGGTGAAACCCGGCTGACGTCAAAGCCGTTGATTGATTACATCTTGTACCACGCGGCGCCGCTAATCATCGCCCAAGACCTGCCACTTCAGTTTCATGTTGGCTATGGCGACGCGGATACGGACATGTATCTAGGTAACCCGCTGTTGATGCGCGACTTTTTAAATGTGTTTGCGAAAAAAGGGCTTAAAGTCGTTTTATTGCATTGTTACCCGTATCAGCGGGAGGCCGGTTATCTCGCCAGTGTCTTTCCAAATCTGTATTTTGATATTTCGTTGTTGGATAATCTTGGTCCCAGTGGCGTGCAGCGGGTGTTCAATGAGGCAGTTGAACTGGCGCCATACACTCGGATACTATTTGCGTCTGATGCGAGCACGTATCCGGAAATGTACGGCTTAGCGGCGCAGCAATTTAAGCAGGCACTCGTCGCGCACTTTTCAACGTTGCCATTTGTCGATCTAGCCCAGAAAAAAGCGTGGATCAACGCCATCTGCTGGGAAACCGCGGCTAAGCTCTACCACCAAGAGGATGAGTTCAAGCCCGCAGATCCGCACCGCTAAAAGCGAGTTTGCTAATAGAGGAGAAACAAACCCATTATGGAAAAGCGTAAAAAATTAACCTTACTTGAGGTCTTTGGTCTTTCGATCGCCATGGTCGCTCCCACTGGCGCCATGTCGTTTAACACCGCAAGTGCTGCCGCCAACGCCGGGATCAACATGCCGATTGCTTTCTTGCTTGGCGGCATTGGTGTCTTGTTTGTGGCCATTTCGTTTGTTGAGCTAGGTAAGCGCATCCCTGGCGATGGTTCGGCATATGCCTACAATGCCAAAGCGCTTGGCGAAAAAGCCGGCTTCATTTCCGGCTGGTTGTTGGTGTTGACCTACGTGACCTTTGTGTTCAGTTCCGGTGCCATTGTCGGAAACTTTGCCAATGTCTTTCTGAGTCACTTAGGCATCCATTTACCAGTCAATTTATACAATATTATCGTCCTGTTGTTAGGGGGCTGGCTCAGTCATAAAGGCATTGAGTTTTCCACTCGTTTGACCTTGGTGCTGGAATTGTTGGCAGTTTTAGTGTTGAGTGTGTTGACCGTCGTGATTATTTTCTCCGGCGGTCGCAGCGGCAATTCGGTGCAGCCGTTGATCCCTCAACCCCACATGGCTACCGGCTTAGGCATGGGGATGGTGTTTGCTCTGATGTCATTTGCTGGGTTTGAAGGTTCAGCAACCATTGCCCCGCGCGCTACGAACCCACGCAAGGCGATCAGTATTGCGCTGCTGGGGGCCGTAAGTTTTGCGGCGATTTTCTATTTCTTGGTTAGTTACGCGGAAGTCATCGGTTTTGGCTCGGCACACATTGGCGATCTTGCCAAAAGTACCGCGCCAATGAACTTTCTGGCGACCCATTATCTCGGCACCAACGCGGCAATCTTTATGGACTTTGCCGCCATGGTGAGCTATTTTGCCTGTTACTTTGGTGCACTTAATGCTGGAGCCTTCATGCTGGAAGCACTTGGGAAAAGTGGGTATCTGCATCCTTGGCTGGCGGAAGAAACCGGGGACAAGCAGACGCCGACGCATGCACTTGATAGCATCACGGGGCTGGCGTTGATTGTGTATGTCATTTTTGCAATCGGCTTGGGCGTTAGTGCCAGTGATATGTACAACTGGTTTGGTACGATTGGGATGCTGGGCTTGCTGACAGTGTATGTGCTGGTGAATATTGGCGCGATTGTTTATTTCCGCAAAGATAAAGGGCGCTCAATGTTCAAACATGTGCTTGCGCCTGTCATTGGGATTCTGGTTCTCATCTATCCGATCTACACCAGTCTTTGGCCCATTCCGGCATTTCCAATGAACACTTTTCCGTACATTGCAATCGCCTGGTTCCTCATCGGCCTCTGGGTGGCAGCAAAAAGGCGTAAGGTCACAACGCGATTAGAAGATTTTTAAATCATTCCTGAATCCATCAAAAAAAGCCTGTCATCATCGCGATGCAGGCGTTTTTTGATCCCATATTGGGTGTCTAAACTAGAAACATTTTCAAAATCGTCAGCGGTTTTAGTCTGTCCCTGCGACTTTTTCATGGGCCGTGCCGGTTTTGACGTATTTTTCCGTGCCATCAGCGACGGCCTGGCGATAATAATGCTGCTTGTATTCAATCGTGTTAAGGGTTTGGTGCAGTTGCTGCATTTGATTTTCAACGGACTCATGAAGATGATTGAAAAAGTCCAGCCGCTTTTCCAGTGTCGTGTCGCCTTCCAGCGTCCACTGCATGAAGGTGCGGATGTCTTTAATCGACATGCCAGCAGTTTTGAGACAGTTGATCATTTCCAGCGCGCCGAGATTGTGGTCGTCAAAACAGCGAACCCCGGCAGGATCTTTCTTGAGATCGGGAATGAGGCCTTCTTTATCATAGTAGCGAATAGTGGGGACGGAGAGATGCGTGATGGCGGCGACTTCGCCAATCGAATAAGATACGGACATATGAACCTCCAATGGTGATGACTAAAGATAATTTAAAAAACAGTTGCCCTAAAGTTGACTTTAGGGACTAGGCTGAGTGTAGCACTTATCAAAACAAGTGCAAAAAAGTTAATCATGCTAGGGTGCTTTTTCAATTCGTTGAAAACACCCGGCGAAAGTCAAAAGAGGGATGAAAACTTGTTAGAAGAAACGTATCTATTAGCCAATGGGGTAAAGATTCCTAAAATCGGTTTTGGCACTTGGATGATTGCAGACAATGCCGCTGCGGCAACGGCTGTTCATGAGGCGATTGACGCTGGTTATCGACATATCGATACAGCCGAAGCGTATGGCAATGAAGTCGGCGTGGGCGAAGGCGTGCGGGCAGCCGGTATTGCGCGGCAGGACATTTTCGTCAACACCAAGCTGGCCGCAGAGATCAAGGAACACGATGCAGCAGTTAAAGCAATTGACGAGTCGCTGCAAAAACTGAATTTGGATTATATCGACATGATGATCATTCACGCACCGAAGCCATGGGCAAAATATGATGAGCCTGATCGTTACTTTGAAGGCAATCTGGAAGCATGGCGGGCGCTGGAAGAAGCATATAAAGCTGGCAAACTGCGGGCGATCGGTGTGTCTAATTTTGATCCCACCGATCTCAAGAATCTGTTGGATCATGCCGAAATTGCACCAATGGTTGACCAAGTGTTAGCACACATTACCCAGACGCCGTTTAAAACGATTGATTTTGCCAAACAACATCACATTCTGGTTGAGGCATATTCACCGTTTGGACATGGTGAAATGTTCAAAAATCAGGCAATTCAGCAGATGGCGGAAAAGTATCACGTTTCAGTGGCACAATTAGGGATGCGATATTTATTGCAACTAGGCCTGTTACCGCTGCCGAAGACGGTCAAACCGGAACATATGAAGGCGAATGCCGAGATTGACTTTGAGATCAATGAAACCGACATGTCAACGCTTGAACACATGAAGCCATTGACAGACTATGGTCAGTATCAGTCTTTCCCGGTTTATAGTGATCGGTTAAGTTGAGGGCAGGGCATTGATTGCGTACAGGTCAAGATACTGAGACATAATTCTATCTCAGGATGTGATGCACACTAAAATCCGAATACTATAGCTGAGAAAGTAGCTAAAGTAGTTCCGTGTCGTGCCAAACTCCGCACTCTCCGGCCAGATGGGGCTGGAACGCTGTGACGGCGCTTGGAGCCTGCAAGCCCGGCAGTCTCCAAGTCGCCTAACAACATCAGCGACAAAACCCGGTCGCTGTGTTGTTCCACGGCTGAGCCCCATCAGGCCTACGATTGCTCCGCTTTGGCACTGGGAGCATTAAAGCTCATTTATACTAATAAGAAAAAGTCAAAACGCGTACTACTTTCTGAAAAAATCAGAAATAGTACGCGCTTTATATTGGAGCGGTGAATTATGGCCCAGCCTCTTGTTGGTCAACTTTAGACGCATACACTAACTCTTGTGAAGTTTTAAATACTGTTTCACCCGCAATGCTTAGCGATTTGGTCCTGCTTTAATCACCCTTAGGCGTCTATATGCCAGCAATTATGCCCACGGTCCGGCAACCACAATCTTACCGATCATGTGTCCGGATTCAACGAGTGCATGTGCCTGACGTAAATTTGTGGCATTGAGCGGCTGTAGTGTTTTGGTTAAGGTGCACTGCAACGTACCCTTGTCGAGAAGCGCGGCAACTTGATCAAGAATGGCACCTTGCGAATCTAGTTCATAGCCATACCAAGACTTTGAGAACATCCACTCCCACACAAATGTGGCCCGCTTCTTAGTGAGTTTCTGCAAGTTGATGCCGTGGCGATTTTCGGTAATAGCCGCGACCCAACCATCAGGACGAATCATGGTGGCGATCTCGGACCAGTGTTCGTCTAGATGCGACAGATTAAGGATATAATCGACATTTTTAAACCCGGCTGCCTTTAGCTGCGGTGGTAATGGCTTGCGGTGGTTTAAAACGTGATCAGCACCATGATCCTGTACCCATTTTTGTGATTCGGGACGTGAAGCGGTTGCCAGAACCTGCAGACCGGCCAGATGCGCTAACTGTGTCGCCATGGAACCGACACCGCCGGAACCGTTGATAATTAAGATCGTATGATGCCGATTTTCTGCAGTTGCATTCAGGGAAATGTGTAACTTTTCAAACAACGCTTCCCATGCGGTGAGACTGGTTAGTGGCATGGCGGCTGCTTGGGCATCGTTCAGGTTCTTCGGCGCGTGACCGACAATGCGTTCATCGACTAACTGATATTCGGCATCGCTTCCGGAGCGTTTATAACTACCAGCGTAGAAGACCCGATCACCAACTCTAAAGCGCGTGACATCTTGACCCACAGCATTGACGGTACCAACAGCATCCCATCCCAACACTTTAGGCTGAGCCAACTGCGCGTGCCCTGCTCCTCGTGTACCTGTGTCAACAGGATTAACAGACACAGCAAGAACATTCACTAGAAGGTCGTGACCAGTGGGGGTTGGCTTAGAAAGGGTCAGATCTTCTAAACTACGAGCATCTTGAATGGGTAAATGTTGCGTAAAACCAATTGCTTTCATTGAAGTAGCTTCCTTTCGCTAAGTTTCACCTTGTATGTTAGCGGGCATGTTCTAAAATAGTAAGTGAGTAAATTGTAAGTAACTTAAAAAAGGAAGTCCTATGATGTCAGGCGAACTTTATGATTGTGCGGCTGGGTGTCCAGTTCAAAATACAGTTGACATTATTTCAGGTAAATGGAAAAGTGTGATCCTATACCATCTTTTTCAGGGTGACGCGACACGGTTCAGTACGCTTAATAAAGCCATCCCATCAGTAACTGAACGAATGTTGGCATTACAATTAGCACAGCTAGAAGCGGATCATGTCATTACTAAAAAGCCAGGTGACGCCGATGGACGAGCCACAGAATACGGACTAACAGAATTCGGGCAGACACTGGCACCTGTGATCCAAGCAATGGCAACTTGGGGCGAGGCTTATCAAGCACGACAAAAAGCGACCGCCTGATTGGACATATTGAAGATGAACATTAAAAAGCATCGTTGGAATTTTTGAGTGGTTCCCAACGATGCTTTTTATGTTATAAATACGCCTGATAGAACAGGAAAACCGCAAGCCCAAGTGCAAAGATGCCGACAGCAGTTTTAATAATGCGAGATGGGATCAAGCGAACAATGACCGGTCCGAGAAAACCACCTGCAAATAAACCGATGCAGACTGGGATTAGAACACCCCAAGCAATTGGCATGGAGAAGATAAACATGATGGATGTCACCAGATTATTCACCAGTGAGGCAAGGTTGCGCATGGCATTGTAGGTGGCATAAGGGCCTTCAACAAGTCGCGAAAGTACGGCCACCATCAACAGTCCGGCACCGGCACCAAAATAGCCAACATAAATACCGACTAACATCACCAGCACATAGCCAAACCACCGCAAGTGCTGACGCGTAGAACTGTTACTGCTTGCGGGTTTGGGTGGCATTAGAATCAAGACGCCAGCCAAAAAAATGATAAACGGGACGACTCGTTTGAATCCCGCATTGGAACTATGAATCAAAATAAGGGCTCCAAAAACGCCGCCAATGGTATTAAGCAACGTAATGACAAGCGCCTGATGCCAGTGACCTTTTAGTTCGTGGCGAGAAGCAGCAACCGCAGATGAGCCGCTAAATAAAAGTCCAATTGTATTCGTAGCGTTAGCGGTAATCGGCGCCACGCCAACTGACAATAGCACCGGATAAAGCGTGAGTGCCGCCATCCCGACAATACCGTTGAGAATGCCGGCCAGTAGACTCATGCCTAGTAAGAAAAGGATGGTTTCGATTGTCATGGATTCGCCTCCTTTTGCTTTAGCAGAGATTATATATCTTTGATACCAGAAATTCGTTAATAGTGCATCTTTTACACATCTGAAAAGGTGATTCAATTGATGTTAGTGTGCGGTCGTTTTGCATGATAAGCAAAATAATTGAATGATACGGACTTCATGACATAATAGATGGAACCCAACTTACGGTTAAATTGAGTAAAACGCATTGACGTCTGAGGAGCTTTTATGACTAAGAAAGTTTACCGCCTTCTCATCCCAACCCTAACCTTTTTCTACCTATGGCTTGCCTTAGGTGGCCTTGATCAAGCTGCAAAACTCTGGCTTAAACTGGTCATCATCGCAATCGGGGCCTTTTTAAGTCTGCTTTGGATTCGAATGGTACGGTTGCCGCCTTTTCGTGAGGTGCGGCACTTGTGGCATCAGATTGAGACGCTGCAGTTTATGATTGTTTCTGATCCGAAGAACCGGCTAGATTTGTTGAAGCGGCGCGTTTTTGCCGATCAGGCGCGTCATTTTCGCGGGTTGGCCGTTTATAGTTATGTCTTGAGTATGCTGTCAGGGCTGATTTTAGATGGGCTGGGATTTGTGCGGGTCAGTGATTTTGTGGTGACGGTGGGATGGACATTAGCGTTGATGGTGCTCATCACGGTGTATATTATTGGCGCCATTCAGGCATTTGCCACGCACTTAATTCGAACCTTTGTGAGTTTGCAGCTGTTTGCCCCGTTGGCTTTGCTGATTGGCCTGAATATAACCGGAATCATGCCTGACTTCAGTGCTTTTCGCGATTATATTCTATATTACCTGCTGTTGAGCATCACGATTTCTGCGGTGATGATTGTGATGGTGCCGAATTATCAGTTGCGGGTGTTGACGAATTATATTCCTGCGATTAATGCGACGAGCACGGTGATCATTTTTCTACTGGCGGAGTTTGGCAATACGGCGATGGCAGGCATTGCGCATCAGATTAGTCACGGGCTTGATTTATCGCCGACACTGACGGCTAGTTTGTTTGGTCCGAAAATGATTGCGGCGATTCGCGAATTGCTAACGCTGATCAGTATTGTGTTTCTCATCAGCGGCAACGTTATTTCCGCGGTGATGACGCATTATCGAGTGAAGAGTGAAAATCAATTGAAGCAAGTGCTGGCTGACATCACGCTTCCGATTTCGTCAACGGATTATCAAGGGTTGCGATCAATTGTTTATCACGGATTAGCTTATAATGCGTTGTTGATTATTGGTCGGCGTGATCTTTATCAGGCTATTCGCACTTATGAACAGCAGCATGGCCTGGAGCCGCCTGCAGAGGAAGCAGCGCAATCCAAACGTCACTGGTTTGAATGGTTCAAACGACATTAGCCTTGGCAGACACCTTGGGTAAAATCACATTCGTTTTTTAAATTAGTTTTGCCATTTAGGCGGTATAGGCAAAAATGGTCTGCTATACTTAGAAAAAATCTTTGGATTGCTAAGAAGGTGAGCCCATGAAACAACTGCAAATTGCACATTTGGATAAGGCGTTTGATCAACAGGTTTTGTTTAAAGATGCTAACTATACGTTTAAACAAGGAAAAATCTATGGCTTGCTAGGGCGCAACGGTTCAGGAAAGTCGACTTTATTTAACATGATTGTGCGTAACTTGCCGCATGATCATGGCACGATCGCAATTGATGCCGATGATGGTCAAGGATTGATCACGGATTATGCGGACACATCGGTGGGCATGGTTTATACCCAACCGCATTTACCGGCGTTTATGACCGGGGTGGAGTTTGTGGATTATTTTATAGCGATTAATCGGCAGCGCCTTGAGCAAACCCACACGAGCGTTAAAGCGGCGGATTTCTTTTCATTGGCGGGGTTGTCGCAGGCAGATGCCAATAAGTTGTTGCGCGATTATTCCGAGGGGATGCGCAATAAGTTGCAGATTGTGGTGTCGTTGATGCTTAAGCCGCCCGTATTATTGTTAGACGAGCCGCTGACGACAGTGGATGTGGTGGCGGCTCATGAAATGCAGCAGATGATTGTCGCGATGAAGGCCGACTCGGTGGTTGTTTTCTCGACCCATATTATGCAGCTAGCACAGGCCATTTGTGACGCGGTGGTGTTGCTGCATGATAAAAAGCTGAGCGAACTGGAGGGCCTGGATATTCACAGTCAGGAATTTGAAGAGGCTGTGATTGCGCGTTTAAGTGATGAGGTGCAGGCAGATGCGTGATGCTTGGCGATATTACTGGTTTCAGGCGCAGGTCAATACAACAACGATGGTGAATGGGTTCATTTACTTCTTGCGGCGAATTCCGTTTCTGGGTAAAAAGATCCCGACAAAATGGTACCGGCCAAGTGCGTTGAAAACGATCATGGCAATTGCAGTTAACTTTTTCACGATTTTGCTAAAACCGGTGACAACGCTTTTGCTGATCGGGCTAGCATTTTTGGTTGGTAGTGCGTATCACGATTATGTGCATCCACTGGCAACCGATCTTTCACTTCGCGTCATGATCGCGGTACTGGTTTATCTGGTGGGTTTTCTCATGTTTCGCGGCTTGGTATTCCGCAATCTGCCGCTGAGTCTCAAGTCGGTTAAACTAGGGGATTATTTTGCCTTGGATCGGCCGGCACTGGTGCGCGGGTTGATGCTGATGGATCAAATCAGCGGCGTTGTACTTGGGCCACTACTGCCTATGTTTGCGCTCGCCTTGTTGACGCAGCATATGTGGCTGTTTTTGGTTGGACTGCCGATTGCCATTATTGGGTGGTTATGGCCGAGTTTCATTCCACGGCTGCTGTGGGCACACTGGCGGCTGGGATTGCTGGTGCAGATTGGGTATTGGCTGAGTTTGCTGGGGCTACCCATTGGCTTAGTAGTAACCGGAAAATTAGCCGCCTTTACGTTTGGCGTTTTTTCGCCGCTGGGCTTTCTGATTGCATGGGCTAGTGTGGTGCTGATTGGGTGGTACATTTACCGTTTTTCGAATGATAATTCGTTAATCATGGCCTCCATTCAGTCTGCAGTGCGGGCGTTAAATCTTGTTGCTTCAGCCAAAAAGCAGCAACTTCTAGCGGCAGGAACTGCAATGCAAAAGAAACTGACGCTGGATACCACCGTGGCCCTCAAGTCTGAAAACCGTTCCGGCAGTAATTATCTCAATGCCTTGTTGTTTGCCCGTTATCGTCGCCAGCTATGGAAAAAGTTGCGGACCCGTCTGCTGTGGGTTATTGGACTTGGCGGTGGGCTTTTGATCGCATTGAAACTTTTCGCTGTCCATAATTTAGGCGATCTGACGCCGATTTATGGTGGTATTTTCTTTTTGATGTATTTGACCTCGCTGGGTGGCCAAATCGTTCAACTGTTATTTGTTAATTGTGACGCGGCAATGTTGTATTATCCTTTTTACCGCCAGCCTAAGACCATTTTAGCCGGATTCTTTTATCGGTTTTGGCACATTGTTCAATACAATGCAGTGACTGGGTTCACGGTTTTCCTGCTGATTTTTGCACTGCAGTTAATCGCACCGGTAGCCGATCAGGTCAACTTTTATCTGGTGTTGTTGCTGGAGATCTGTGGTTTGGTGTTGTTCTTTTCGTTTCATGATCTCTTTATTTATTATCTGATGCAGCCATTTACGGATGATATGGATGTTGTATCGCCGCTGTACCGCTTCTTGTCCTGGGGAATGTATTGGGTGGCTTGGATTTTTACACAAGTTCATTTTTACGGCTATGGTTATGCCATCCTCATTGGAACGATGACGCTGCTTTATGTCGGGATCGGTACCGCGGTGATTTACCGAGTGGCACCTAAGACTTTCCGGATTCGGTATTAATCTGGCCGCGTTTAGAGTGGAATTTAATGTTAGTTCATGAGCACTGCCAGCAGCTGGCAGTGCTTTTTTAATATCACCTAGCAGATGCCTTGTTGCAAGCGGTTGCGGCAACAGGTAGAGTTGAATTAGGAAACACTTATTTTGCAATGAATCATAATCGATATAAGTGCGGAGCTAATAGGCTTGGGGTAATGGAGGGTGAAGGCATGAAGACCAAGGTACTGGCGGTGGATGATGATACTGCTATTTTGGCAATGTTAAAGCGATACTTTGCGTGGCGGCTACCGGAGTTTCGATTACTGACAGCAGATGCAGGGCAAGCAGCCTTGAGTCAATTGGCGCAGCAGCCCGACTTGATTTTGCTGGATGTTAATTTACCGGATATTGATGGCTTTACCTTAACCAGTCGAATTCGTGCGATCACTTCTGTCCCCATTATCTTTTTAACCGCACGTATTACCGATCAGGATAAGGTGCAGGGGTTAGGCGCAGGCGGTGATGATTATGTGACCAAGCCATTTAGTCTGACGGAATTAGGTGCACGCATCAAGGCACATGTCAGACGTGCCCATCAGCCGGACAAACAGGCGCAGATTGCCGTTTTTGGACGGATCATGATTGATTATCATGCGCATCAGGTCTCGGTGGATACGACTTGCCTAAAACTTGAAAATAAGCAATATCAACTGATTGAATGGCTGAGCCTGAATCCGGGGCAGGTGTTTAGCCGCGAGCAGTTGTATGAAAAGATTTGGGGCTACGATGCACAAGGGGATGAGCGGGTGATCACCGAGCACATTCGCCGCATTCGCAAGCTCTTTGATGCCTGTCAGGTAACATCGCCCATCGTAACGGTTTGGGGAGTGGGATATAAATGGCAAAATTAAAAGCACACTTTATGAAGCTATCGATTAAAAAAGCACTTTTACAGATGATTCTGCTGGGAACGATTGTCGCCGGTATCATGATGTTGCTATTTTTACAAGTCTGGCATTTCTTGATGTTTCACTTGACGACAGCTTTAGCGACTCACTGGTTTTTAGGCGGTGTCGGTTTGTATTTTGGCGGAGCGATTATTGGTAGCTTCGCCGTTTTATATGCGGTTATGAATGCAATGGCGCGGATGGTTTATCGGCTTAAGTTTGCACCGCCGTTAGCCCAGTTAAAGGCGGGGGTGGCACATATTCAGGCTCAGGATCTGGATTTTGAACTGCATGCCAAGACAACCGATGAACTGGGGCAATTGGTGGGCGCATTTGAAGCGATGCGCCAAGCCCTTCGTCAAGCACTTGAAGAAGCATGGCAGTTGGTTGAGGATCAAAAACAGGTGAATGCGGCTTTTGCCCATGACCTGCGAACGCCATTGACGGTTTTGCAAGGCAACCTGGAACTTTTGACCATGGCGGATAAGGATGAGCAGCCGGATCAGGCACTCTTGGCTGAGATGCACCAGCAGTTGGATCGGATGACGGCTTTTATCCAAACGATGAGTCATCTTTCCGCGCTTCAAAACCGTCAGCTAACCGGTGAGGCGATGACGCCGGCCACCTTGGAACAACAACTTAAAGAAGAAGCCAGCAAACTTGTTCCGGCCACCAAGACGGTTACTTGGAAGGTCGAGAACCAGCTGACAACAAACGAGTCGCTTGCAATTGCACCAGATGTGGTACTTGAAGTTTTCGATAATCAACTGACCAATGCTTGTCGGTTTGCCGCTGAGCAGGTGGCGATTCACTTAACCGCAACGGCAAACGGGTTGACGATAAAAGTTGATAATGATGGTCCGCCGTTGACGCCGGGTGAACAAGCTAAAGCCAAGTTGCCGTATTTTTCCAGTGATCGTCAAGCCCAACATCTCGGGGTCGGTATGTACATCTGTACGCAATTATGCGCGGCGCATCGGGGTCATTTTACAATTGCCAATCAACCAGATACCCAAGGCGTCAGCACCATTGCCGAATTTGGTTTTTTAACGCCTGCCTCCAGCTCGACTGATTGATCCGATTTTAGGTAAATTGGTTGAGTTGTCAGAAAATTGTCATTTACTTGTTACAGTCTGCTTATCAACATGATGCGTCTGCCAATTTAGAAATTGCAGGTGAGAAAAAACGGGTGCCTTTACTGCACGCGGTTCTCACAGCGCGGTTTTGAACAAACTGGCTCGCTTCATGGATAAGGAGGCTTTTTTTGATGACAACGATTCAGATTGAGCAGTTAGTGAAGCAATATCGTGGCCGACAACAGCCGGCTTTGGATCACGTTTCGTTGGATATCCAGTCAGGAATGTATGGATTATTGGGGAAAAACGGTGCCGGTAAATCCACGTTGATGAAGATTTTGACAACACTTGAGCAACCTACTTCCGGTAAGGTGTTGGTGGATGGCACACCACTTAAAGATGCGCGCAGTATTCGGCGCAAAATTGGGTATCTGCCGCAACAGTTCGGGTTTTATCCAACCATGAAAGTTATTGACGCAATGACCTATTTGGCAATCTTAGCTGAGGTGCCGGCTCGCGAGCAGAAGCGGCGAATTGAGCGGTTACTGGCAGCTGTTCATTTGACAGCTCAGGCGCAAACGAAAGTCAAGGCGTTGTCTGGCGGCATGTTGCAACGGTTAGGCATTGCGCAGGCGCTCGTGAATGAGCCACGGGTTTTGATTGTTGATGAACCCACCGCGGGACTGGACCCGGAAGAACGGATACGATTTCGGAATTTGTTGGCAGATTTTGCTAATGAGCGTTTGGTACTCTTGTCTACCCATATTGTTTCCGATGTTGAGGCAACGACTAATCGTATTGGCATCCTTGATCATGGGCGACTGGCTTTCAATGGGACCACTGACGAGCTTATTGATGCGGCTGCGGGGCATGTTTTTGTCGGTGACTTACCGGTGGCGCAGCTTAAACAGTTTAAGACGCAGTACCAGATTAGTGAACAAACAGCGCACGGGCAGCATATTCGGGTACGCTTTTTAGCTCGTACTCCGTTGGCAACTTGGCAATCGGTTGCGCCAACACTGGAGGAGGCGTATCTGTATTTACAAACCCAGCATCATCAAGCGTTGGTGAAGACGGTAAGCGGTGTGTGAGGAGGGGTCATTGTGAAGCTGCTTTGGATGGAATTTAAGCGGCAGACGCGAAGTTTAACGTTTGTTATTTACACATTTTTAGTCGTGGCATTTATCGTGATGAATGTCTGGCCATTACTTTCACGAAACTTAACCACCCTGCCGAAATCACCAGCGAGCTACGAAAACATCACGGCGACCGATTATCAGACGCTCAAGACAAACAGTCTGGATCAGTTGCACTACGATTATCGGCACAATTTGTATACGACTTATCCGCTGGGGTTTGCAAAACAAGTGACGTTACGCGCGGCAGACCAGGCAAAAGTTCGCCAGTTGATGACTGAGGCGGAGGATGCAGACACGCGCGCACCCTTGGTTAAAACGTTGGCAAAGGTTGACCGGCTCTTGGGTGGACAGTCTGCGTACAGTTCACAAAATATTCAGAATTTTGCTTATCGCCGGATGACGAAAGCCGAAGTCGTCGCGGATCAGCAGCTCATTCGGCAACGTGATCGGGTCACCGGAGCGTTTGCGAGATTGTTTGCGGATATTGCCGGAATCATGATGGGCATTTTACCGACAATTGTGGCCATTGCTTTTTGTACTGCCGATCGCCGGCATCATGCGTCGGCGGTGATTCAAACCAAGGCGATGACCACGTCGCGTTTATTATTGACGCGGTATGTTGCGAGTTTAGGAAGTTTATTTGCGCCAGTGATTGCGATCGCCATTGCGTTGACGATTCAGGTCGCCGTTTTATACCAAGGGATGTCGTTGGATTATCCCGCGATTGTGAAAATGGCTTTTATCTGGGTGTTACCAACGCTCATGGTCAGCAGTGCGGTTGGCTATTTAAGTGCGGCGATCTTTGGTAATTTTATTGGTTTTGGCATTCAAATTGGCTGGTGGTTGGTAACGATGATGGCGGGTGCTCGCCGGGTGAGTGGTAACTACGGATGGTTATTGATCCCGCGGCATAATTCGCTGCACAATGGCGCGTATTACTATGCCCATTTAAACCAGCTGTTGCAAAATCGGCTCGGATACGCTTTGTTGGCGCTTGGACTGATGGCGTTAACTGCTTGGATCTTGGCTGCACAACGGGGAGGTAAACTACATGCGCTCAAGTTTAGGCCGCTTCGTCCGATTAGAAATTAAAACCAACGTCTTGAAAACCAGCCTCATTGCGGTACTCGGCTGGGGGCTCATTCCGATTGTTTTTACGCTGACACCGCAGAGTCTGGCACAAGCAGCGATGCCGACTGAGTTGTGGATGCCGCTGCTAGCGATCTTTTGTTTTGGCAGCTTATTTTTACCGGAGCAAACAACAGGGGTAGCGGCAGTTATCAATAGTAAATCGATCCAATTGTGGACGGTTTACGCGGTGCGGTTTGCTTGGTATTTTGGCGTATTGGCAGTGCTAAACGTTACGCTGCTTGGTCTATATCAGATTCAGGGAACGACATTGGCTGCTGGCGTTCTGTTGGGCAATGCGCTGGTTAAGAGTTTATTTATCGGGAGCATCACGCTTGGTAGTTACTGTTGCTCTCAGTCACTTGCGGTGGCGTATTTAATTCCGACCGTTTACTTTGCGCTTTGTATTGGTAGCAATCAATTAGGGGCGTTAAACTTGTTGACCTTAATGCGTCAGCGACCGTTAAGCGATAATTGGTTACAACTAGGAGTTGCGGCGCTTTTCATGATCATTAGCTTTCTTTTGGCGCGGCGGCGATTGGTAAACAGTTGAAAATAGTTGCTGCATGCAGGCGACTTGAGCGTGTGACTTTCTGCTACAAGCGGTAGGCCACTTGGCGTATAATAAGCGTGATTAACGTTATCATCACGCGTTTGCCGGTGTAGGGGATTAACTGCTTCGGTGCGCGTTTCATCAGCACGCGCTCCGGCTCTCAACCGTGCTGGTTCGCGCTTGATCATAACGCGCTCACCAGCGCAGAAGTCTGCGTGTAAGGACCTCGGTCGCAATGGCCAAAGTGCGGCCATCACGCCCAAGGCCGCTTACACTCCGACTTCTCCCGCGCTGGTTCGCGCTCACACACAAGGAGGAATTGGTGCATGACTGTAGCAACGCATTTTTATCAGTTGTTTCAACCGGAACATTACGATCTTTACTTGGATATTAACCGGGAGACGAAGAAGATTTCCGGGAAGACGACGATTACCGGTGATGCCAAGCAAACCGAAATTGCGGTTCATCAGAAGTATTTGACGGTCAGTGCGGTTCAGGCTGACGGCAAGGATGTTCCGTTTACGGTGGATGATCCTGCCGAAGCGGTGCGGATTACTTTGCCGCAAGCTGGCAAGGTGACGTTGACACTGACGTATACCGCACCGTTGACGGACACCATGATGGGTATTTATCCTTCTTATTACGAAGTGGACGGGGTTAAGAAGCAGATTATCGGGACCCAGTTTGAAACAACGGCTGCACGTCAGGCGTTTCCTAGTGTAGACGAGCCTGAAGCCAAGGCGACGTTTGATTTAGCAATTAAATTTGATGAACATCCCGGCGAAACGATTATCAGTAACATGCCGGAAGTTCGTGAAGAAAATGGCGTTCATTATTTTGACACCACGGTTCGGATGTCGACTTACCTGATTGCCTTTGCATTTGGTGAATTGCAAAATAAGCAGACAACCACCAAAAGCGGCGTTAAAATCGGGGTCTTTGCTACCAAAGCACATCGACCTAATGAGCTTGACTTCGCGTTAGACATTGCCAAGCGCTCGATTGAATTTTACGAAGACTTTTACCAGACGCCTTATCCGCTCCCGCATTCCTGGCAGTTGGCGTTGCCTGACTTTTCGGCTGGGGCGATGGAAAACTGGGGGCTTGTCACTTATCGGGAAGCGTTGCTGACACTGGATCCGGACAACACCTCGCTGGAAACCAAGCAGCGGGTTGCTACCGTTATTGCGCATGAACTGGCGCATCAATGGTTTGGCGATTTGGTGACGATGAAGTGGTGGGACGATCTGTGGTTGAATGAAAGTTTTGCCAACATGATGGAATATGTTGCGGTTGATGCCTTGCAACCGGACTGGCATATTTGGGAGACATTCCAGACGCTGGAAGTACCAATGGCGTTGCAACGTGATGCAACGGATGGGGTTCAGTCAGTTCATGTTCAAGTAGAAGATCCGGCTGAAATCGATTCGCTTTTTGACAGCGCGATTGTGTATGCAAAAGGTGCACGGATGCTGGTCATGGTACGTTCCTTAATCGGTGATGATGCGCTGCGGGCCGGCTTGAAGGCGTACTTCGAAGCTCATCATTTTGGCAATGCTGCCGGTGCTGATTTGTGGGCAGCTTTGGGTAAAGCGGCTAAGTTAGATGTCGGCACCATCATGCAGTCATGGCTGGAACAACCAGGCTATCCAGTGGTGACAGCAGCGGTGATTGATGGCAAACTGACCCTGTCCCAGCAACAATTCTTCATTGGTGCAGGCAAAGATGCAGGTCGGCAATGGCAGATTCCGCTCAATAGCAATTATGCTGCCGCACCGCAGATTTTTGCGGATAAGCAGGTAACTTTGGGCGATTACACCCAGTTGCGCGAAGCAAGCGGTCAACCATTCCGCGTAAATGTGGGCAATAACTCGCATTTCATCGTGAAATACGACGCCACCTTACTCGCCGATATTTTGGCACATCTTGACCAACTCAATGCGATTGATCAACGGCAGGTGCTTCAAGATTTACGGTTACTGGCGGAGGGCCGGCAAAATGCTTATGCCGACATTGTGCCGTTGCTGCCGCGGTTTGCCCAGAGTCACAGTGCCATCGTCATCAACGCCTTGTATCGGGTGGCCAATGACTTGAAACAATTCGTCAACCCGGATTCAGCCGAAGAAACGCAGCTGAAAACCTTCTTCAATCAAATCAGCGCCGACCAGTTCAAGCGCCTAGGATGGACACCAAAAGCCGGCGAATCCAATGATGATCAATTAACCCGTCCTTATGTCCTAAGCATGGCGTTGTATGCTAAGAATAAAGACGCCATTGCGCAAGGTCACGATCTATTTACGGCAAATAAGGATCACCTGCTTCAATTACCGGCCGATGTGCGGATGTTTGTCCTTCAAAATGAAGTGAAAAACTTCGGCAGTGCCACCTTGTTCGATCAGTTGTTAACGGCGTATAAGCAGACAACCGACTCAAGCTACAAAGCCGATATTCTTGCAGCGTTAACCAGCACCCCGGATGCCGCGTTAATCGCTAAAATTGTGGATCAATTTGAAAATGCCGACACCATTAAGCCGCAAGATTTGCGCTCATGGTTCCGCGGCGTCTTGAGTAATCACGCCGGCGAACAAGCAGCATGGGATTGGGTTCGCAACGAATGGGCTTGGCTTGAAAAAACAGTTGGCGGCGACATGGAATTCACCACCTACATCACCGTTATCGCCGGCATTTTCCGCACCACGCAACGACTTGATGAATTCAAGAAATTCTTCGAGCCAAAACTACCGACACCTGGCCTAACCCGGGAAATCACCATGGACACCAGCGTTATTGCCAGTCGCGTCGATCTGATTCAAGCAGAGCAACAAGCTGTGCATGAAGCAGTTGCCAAAGCTGTTAAGTAAAATATTAGCCGTCTTGGCTGATAGCTAAAGAGAAATGACAAAAGGCCGCCACTCAGCGTTACAGTGGCGGTCTTTTTATACCTTCATACTTCCAGTTAATGAGTATCCATACGGCATGAAATAACGAAACCGCAACCGGGCTTTTAGAAAAATCTAATCCTTATCTATACAATTTCACGGGAAAGCGAGGTGGTCAAACCGTTACACTGAAAAGCGAGTAACTGTTCCTAATCGAGCAGGATACCGTTTGGAGGGATGTTTGTGGCAGACACAAAGAAACAACTGCGCTGGTATAACGTGGCCTTAATCGCGTTCGTATCGGTTTGGGGTCTTGGCAATGTGTTCAATAACTATGCACAACAAGGCCTTTCCGTTGTCACTAGCTGGATTCTGATTATGCTGATTTATTTTGTGCCCTATGCTTTGATTGTGGGGCAGCTGGGATCAACGTTTAAAGATCAAGCCGGTGGCGTTAGTTCCTGGATCAAGGAAACCGGCAGTGTGCGATTGGCGTACTATGCGGCGTGGACTTATTGGGTCGTGCACATCCCTTATTTAGCCCAGAAGCCGCAAGCGATTTTGATTGCCTTGAGCTGGCTGTTTAAAGGCAACGGTGATTTTATCAACACCGTCTCGTCCATGACCGTTTCCTTAATCTGTCTGGCGTTATTCTTACTTTTCCTTTGGCTGTCTTCGCGCGGGCTTACCACCTTGAATCGCATTGGCAGCATGGCGGGCACGGCGATGTTTCTGATGTCGATTCTTTTCATTATTCTAGCCGTGACCGCACCGTTGATGGTAAAAGGCGTCCATGTGGCGACTCCGAACATGGGCGACATTCATACTTATTTGCCTAAATTTGACCTCAACTACTTCACGACGATCTCCATGCTAGTCTTTGCAGTTGGTGGGGCGGAAAAAATTTCGCCATACGTCAACAATACCAAGCACGCCTCCAAGGAATTTCCGTTGGGCATGCTGGTGCTGGCGGGCATGGTTGCCTTTTGCGCGTTGCTAGGGTCTTTTGGCATGGGGATGTTGTTTAACAGCCACCACATTCCGACAGATCTCATGGCGAATGGCCCATACACAGCGTTTGCAATGTTAGGTAAGTATTATCACGTCGGCGGTTTGTTTGTCATTTTGTATTCAATCGCCAATGCTTTGGCCTCAATCTCCGCGTTGGCATTTTCCATTGATGCGCCGCTGAAAATCTTGCTGAGTGACGCCGATCCGCATTTTATTCCTAAAAAATTGCGGCGGATCAATCGCAAAGGCACGCCGATTAATGGTTACTGGATGACCGGTATTCTGGTAAGTCTGCTGATCATTATTCCGGCGTTTGGAATTGGCAATATGAACGAGCTTTACAAGTGGCTGCTTAACTTGAACTCTGTGGTCATGCCGTTGCGCTATCTGTGGGTTTTCCTCGCGTATTATTTGCTAAACAAACATCTCGAAAAGTTCCAGGCCGACTATATGCTGGTTAAAAATAAACGCATGGGCATGCTCGTGGGCGGCTGGTGCTTCTTCTTCACTGCCTTTGCCTGCTTATTGGGGATGTTACCGAAGATCAGTTATCTTAATGATCCCGGCACATGGTGGTTCCAGATGGGCTTGAATATTATTACGCCGGTTATTTTGTTGGCATTAGGGCTGATTTTACCTGTTATTGCTCGGCTTCATGAAAATGATCTGGATGCTCAGTGAGATAAAAAAGATTCAACAACTGCCTTTAGGGAAGTCGTTGAATCTTTTTTTGTAAGCGCGAGCCGGCGCGGTTAGAAGTCGGAGTGTAAGTGGCCTTAAGCGTGATGGCCCGGTCTTGGCCATTGCGCTTAAGGTCCTTACACGCAGACTTCTGCGCCGGGGAGCGCGTTATTGCGCGCGAGCCGATGCGGGAAAAACGTATTGGCATGTGAGCGGGCAAAACATTAGCCCATATCATTGCTGGCGGCCTAAGCCTGATGTTTTTCAATCGCAGCTAACATCTGCTTTTCCGGATAAAAGTGAATCAGAAGCAGTAACAGGCCGTACAACAGCAACGGCAACCAAACGTAATTCAGGTTAATCATGCCAAGCGTTGCAGCATTTTGGCTGGTGTTGGGTACGTATCCGGCAAGGTCGAACAATCCAGCGGTGATCAGGCCGCCGATGCCGAGTCCTAAGTTAACGCCGAAATCGTTGCTGGAGGCAAACAAACCTTCAGCTTGAGCGCCGAGAGTAATGCCATAGCGAATCGTATCGGCGAGCATAATCGACACCAAGCCGACAATCATTCCTTGACCGATGCTGTTAATCAGAATGCCAGGAAACAAAATCCACAAGTTCCGCGCATAAACACCGCCTGCAATGACGAACTGGCCGATTAAACCAATGATCATGCCAAGGCGCATCGTGTGTTTATTCCCATGCCGACCTGCAATCGTCCGGATTAATAAAACACCGATCAGCGATGAAAACGTAAAGCTATTGGCCCAGGATACCAAGCCTTGATTGTGTAAAGTGTACTTGAAATAGTAAACCGTGGTCTGATTTTTAATCGCCGTCAACAGCCAGTACGTAAAGATAATGAGCGACAGCAACAACCACGGCCGATTTTTGACGGCAATTTTAGCCACGACTTTTAGCGGTTGGTGGGCGATTTTTTCCTGCGTGAACCGTTCGCGGATATGAATGAACGTATTCAGAATCAGCACCAGCGAGATGCCGGCAAATAGGGTCATGGTTAAGAGAAACCCGCGCTGATCATTGCCGCGGCCGAAGAAAGCAACCAATGGCAACGTGAAAACCGCGACAATGATTTGCACTGAGCTACCAAAGAATTGACGGATGACGCCCAGTAGCGTTAATTCCTGTGGTTGTTGGGTTAACGTTGGCAGTACCGAGGTAATGGGCAGATTCACCGCCGTATATAAGAAACCGAGGACGAGGTAAGTGACATAAGCCCAGATGAGTTTGCCATTTGCCGACCATGCCGGCGTGACGAATGTTAAGACGGCAAAAATGGCATACGGCAAAGCATACCAAAGGAAAAATGGCCGGCTTTTCCCAAAGCGCGAATGAGTACGATCAATCATTAAACCGACAATCGGACTCTCAAAAACATCGGCAATACGCGCAACTAAAAAGAGTAAGGCAACGGCGCCGGCTTGTAAGCCATAAATATCGGTATAAAAAAACAACAGATAGGTGGTCATCACCTGAAACACCAGATTATCTGCTGCATCGCTTAAACCATAGCTAATACGTTCCGGCCATTTGGTTTGCCAAGAAGTAGACGGTTTTGACACAGATACCGCTCCTTTCTTAGATGCGATTGAATGGCGAATCAGCATGCGGGAAAGGTTCAGAGTATGATTGCTGGAGCGAAAATATAAAGTGCGCCATATACTTTTACCCTGACTGGCTCGCACTCACGATCGTCATTGTTTCAATGCCTGCAAAAGAGACTAATCGTGTTTTTCCCGTAGCATGTCACTGATGACGATTTGGTTGACGGTATTCCAGACCATGTGTCCCACTGCTTCGGACAGATGCTCTTCCACTGGCTGATCTTTTGCGTCTGGGACGATATTTAGTGCAGGCATGGCCCATAAATGCGCGCCGGCCCAAACACCAAGTCCCCACATGCTGCCATAACCCAGTTTGAACAGCGGAACATAATGCCCGGCAACTGCGTAAAGTGCGCCTAAGCTTGATGAAAAGCCAAAATGAACCAGTAGACTAACCCAAGGAACTTGATGGCCTGAATAGGTGTAGGTTGCATGCGTCTCTGCTGGCGTTAGGCCATGTTGTTGTAGAAAAGTTTGCGGTGGATTAGTCGCATCGCGTTCCGGTGTGCGCGGCGGCAGGATATTTTCCCACCCTAATTTGACTAAACCAGAAACCAACCCTGCGACAGCGCCAACTGCGGCTAATTTAACGATGGAAGGTGATGTGTGCGTACGCATGATAACGAGACCTCCTTCAAAATTTGAAACTACTTCCATTTTAGAACAAGCCGTACCAATCCGGGAGGGCAGGGACCCAAAAATATAAGAAAATTTTTGTGAGTGCATGCATACTATTATGGCTTCATAAACTTATATTGGCGTGGTGTTGATGGACAAACTCAATGAAATCAGTGGCTGCCGGAGCCTGATAATGGTCATTTAAGGTTGCCATGTAGAAGATTCGTTGCCATGTTGGAAAGCTTAATGGAATCACTTTAAGCGGCAAGGTTTGCAGTAATGGCATGTTAGGAACCACAGCAATGCCAAAACCATTCGCGACCAATCCTGCGACCGCTTCATCTTCCTCAATCGAATAAACACTATGGGGTTGGGCACCGCACTCGGCAAATAACTGGCGAATGATCGGGGCCAGCCCGCTTTTTTTAGAAAAGGTAATCTGATCGAATGGCAGGGTTTCACTTAACTCGATTTGCTTGCGCTGAGCGAGAGGATGATTCACCGGGGTAATCACGACAAGCGCTTGCGAGGCGATGGGAAAATAGGCAATATCTTCCTCTTCGTCAACTTTTGAGCAAAAGCAGATGTCATATTTTTTGGCCCGTAATCCTTGAATAATTTTGGGTGAAAGTCCGTTTTCGTTCGTGAACTCAAAACGAACATCTTGGGACCGAGTTTCCAAGAAATGGCGAACCATACTTGGTACCCACCTTGTACTAAGCGTGCGGAGTGCTGCTAGCTTGATCACGGTTTGACCGTGTGCTTGATGTTGCAGTCGCTCGATACCACTGTCAAGCGTGGCTAGCGTATGACTGACAGTGCGGTTAAACTCTCGACCGGCTGCAGTTAGGATCATGTGACGACCTTGACGCGCAAATAAAGTGACGCCAAGCTCGGCTTCCAAACCGTGAATAGCATTGCTAAGACTGGGTTGCGTGATGTGAAGTTGCTGGGCAGCATGGGTGTAATTTTGCAGTTTAGCCAATGTGGCGAAGTAGCGTAAGTGAAAAAGGTTCATGATTTGCCTCCTGATAGATTAAACCTGAACAATAGCCTAAGACTATAATTACCCTCATTATAATGAATTAGAAGTGACTTGTGTAACCGTATACAATCTTATTTGTAAAGAGATTGAAAAAACAATCACAAGCCCAGCCTGACATGCGGATACACATGGTGCACTGGCTCGCGCTCACCATAACGTGCTCGCCAGCCCAGAAACCTGCACATAAGGACCTTGGTCGCAATGACCAAAGCCCGGTCATCACGCCCAAGGCCGCTTATGCTCCGGTTTCTAACCGGTCTGGCTCGCGCTCACACAAAATGAGGAGGAATTGGTTATGTCACAGTTACATCCTATTACCGTTAGTTCATGGACTTTAGGCGATCAATGCACTTTTGAAGATCGCGTCAAAGCTGCTGCAGCGGCTGGTTACGATGGTATCGGTTTACGGGCTGAGACTTACGTTGATGCTTTGAATGAAGGACTCACCGATCAAGATATTTTGGCGATTTTGGACCGTTATCACGTTCGCTGCACTGAAGTTGAGTACATCGTCCAGTGGTGTGAAGAACCGCGCAGTTATGAGCAAAAATATAAAGAGCAAACATGCTTCCACATGTGTCACTTGTTTGGCGTTGAACATATTAATACCGGTTTAATGGAAAGTTACTCAGTTGAGTTTACAGCGGAGAAATTAAAAGCATTGGCGCATCGGGCTTCGCTGGCTGGTCAACTCATCATAGCCCTTGAGCCGATGCCATATAGCGGCATGCCAGATTTAAAGAAGACTTGGGCGATTTTGCAAGCAGCTGGGGCTCCTAACGTCATGATGTTGCTAGATATGTGGCATTGGGTTCGTGCCGACCAACCCTTTGACCTGCTGACTAAGGAACAGGCCAAGCGAGTCATTTCCATTCAGCTTGATGATGCGTATAAGCGGCCGTATGCGAAGTCAATTTTACGGGATGAATCCATGCACGATCGGCTCGCCCCAGGCACCGGGTTTGAAGATCGTACGGAACGCTTTATCAAAATGATTAAAGCTGCTGGCGTTGATCCGAAAGTCATCGGAGTAGAAGTTATTTCCGATCAATACATGGCAAAAGGAATTGATTGGGTTGCTAAGTACACTTATGACCACACTGTTAAAACGTTACAGACAGCTTGGCCGGAAATTTTACAAGATCCAGTAGCAGCACATTAAACAGTAGCACGCTTTGAAAAAATGAAACGCGTATTTTGGTATCAATATCAGGCACGCAAGGAGGTAAATGATGACAGACTGGTTAGGTTTAAAAGATAAAGTCGTGGTTGTGACGGGCGCTGTTGGCGGCATGGGAACGCATTTTTGCCAGGCGTTTGCAGAACATGGCGCTAAACTCGCATTAGTTGACATCAAGCATGATGCAGTTGCAGCAGCAGCTAATAAGTTAAGCGATCAATATGGCGTGCAAACATTGGCGTTGGCTACCGATACCACTGATGAAGATGAAGTGGATGCGGCGGTTAAAGCGGTCGTTGATACGTTCGGTCATGTAGATGTTTTGGTGAATACGGCGGCGATTTTACGGTTTTCGCCATTTGAAGATTTGCGTTTAGATGAGTGGAAGACAGCGTTGAATGTTAATTTGACGGGTTACTTTTTGATGTCCCAGCGCTTTGGTCGGCAAATGATTGTCCAACGCCACGGGACAATGGTTCACATTTCAACGGTGGCAGCAGTTTTCCCGGAAACTTATAGCGGGGCATACAGTACCACTAAAGCCGCGGTTAATATGCTTTCCAAACAAATGGCTGCAGAATGGGGACAATTTGGCATTCGCAGTAACTGTGTCATGCCATGTCTCGTGAAGACGCCGATGTCAGCTGATTTCTATAAAGATCCAAAAGTTCGCGAAGGGCGGGAACGTTTAGTAGCTAGTCGGCGAATTGGCGATTTGGATGACATTACGAATGCGGTGTTGTATTTGAGTAGTGAACGCTCGGCATATACTAACGGCGGCGAATTACGGGTTGATGGCGGTCTCGGTATCATGATGCAAGACATGATTCCTAAACCAGGTGGCCGGCGTGAATATGCGATTAAGGCACATCAGCCTCAAAAATAGGCAGTAAAAATAAGATAAAACTTGGTGCAAGTTGGCCAAGTTCTTCTTTTGCGGTGGATAGTGAATATATGAACATGCCTTGAACGATGATTTGATGATAGCGCGCTGCGACTTCTAACCGCGCCGGCTCGCGCTCAATATAACGCGCTCCCCGGCGCAGGAGTCTGCGTGTAAGGACCTCAGCCGCAATGGCCAAAGCCCGGCCATCACGCCTGAGGCCGCTTACACTCCGACCCCTAACCGCGCCGGCTCGCGCTCACTTTCTTTGAGGAGGTTTTTTAAATGGAAACTTGGATTTCAGGAACGACGCAATTGCTATGTCTGCTTGGCAGTCCGGTGGGGCATTCCGGTTCGCCGGCGATGTATAACTTTAGTTTTCAAAAGCAAAAGATTGATGCAGCATATGTTGCATTTGATGTTAAGGAGGATCAAATGCCGGATGCGCTGAAAGCAATGCGATTGTTCAGAATGCGTGGCGGCAATGTCACGATGCCATGTAAGAATGTCGCGGCTACTTTGATGGATGAGTTGTCACCAGCAGCTAAGATTATTGGGGCGGTTAACGTCATTGTGAATGAAAATGGCCGTCTGATTGGGCATATCACGGATGGCATTGGATTTGTCCGGAATTTGAAAGAACACGGCGTTAACGTCAAGGGCAAAAAGCTAGTGGTATTGGGAGCTGGCGGTGCAGCAACAGCAATTGAAGTACAGACAGCACTTGATGGCGCTAAGCAAGTTGCCATTTTTAATCGACAAGATGCTTTCTATACGCGTGCAGAGACGACTGCCAAAAAGTTGGCTCAAGCAGCACCAGACGTCACGGTCACGGTAGATCACTTGGAAGACGATGCTAAGCTCAAGGCCGCTATTGCCCAAGCCGATATATTGGTCAATGCCACCACAGTTGGAATGAAGCCCAACGCAGGAACTTCATTGGTCGATCCAGCATATTTGCGGTCGGATTTGGTGGTAGCGGATACCGTTTATAGTCCGTTGAAAACCAAGCTAATTGAAGATGCTGAGAAGTGCGGCGCTAAAACGGCACCAGGTAAAGGCATGTTGCTATGGCAAGGGGCGGCGGGTTACAAGTTATGGACAGGACAAGATATGCCAGTTGTGGAATATCAGGCTTTTGAAGCGAGTCATTAAATGAAATGTTTTGCGTAAACTGACGGTAGTCGCGGAACTTGCTGTCATAGCGCGTTCACCGGCGCAGAAATCTGTGTGTAAGGACCTCGGTCATAATGGCCGAAACCTGGGCCATCGCGCTCAAGGCCGCTTACACTCCGACTTCTAAGTGCGCCGGTTCACGCTCACTAGGAGGTGTATGGATCGATGAGGACCAAACATAATGTGTATTTACCAGGAGCACTGGCTTTGTATTTTTCATATGCCATGCTAGGAGTTGCGTCTTCCATTTTGAGTCAATATAAAGGCCAGTTTGCTTCTAACTGGGGTGCACAGGAGTTGGCGAATGGGACTGTTGATGTCAGTATGGTTGTTTCGGTGATTGCGGCGTTTGGATTGGGTCGGTTGTTAGCTTATCCCTTTGCCGGCCCGGTTTCGGATCATTTTGGACGTAAAGTTTCTGGCACCATAGGGATTGGCTTGTATATCATTTTCTTTGTTGGGATTATCACGGTACATAGTTTTTGGGCAGCCTATGCGATCGGCGTGCTCAATGGGATGGCTAACTCGTTTTTGGATACATGTGTGTCACCAAGTTTGATGGAGATGTTCCCTGAATCAGCTTCAATTGCAAACTTATTGACTAAGTTTGCAGTGGTGATCGCCCAGTTTATCCTGCCGTTCTTTATCGGAGGCGTGGCCGCTGCAGGGTGGTCATTTCAGACAATCTTTATCATTTGCGGCATTGCGTTGGTCATAGATGCGCTCGCTATTTTGCTGAGTCCGTTTCCTAACCGTGACCTACCTAAGACGAATGCTGCCGGACAATCGGAAAAGATGCACTTTTCGCTGGGAGCGGTTGCAGCAATTTTAATTGGGTTTACAAGTTCGACGACATTTATGGTTTGGCTGAATTGTAATCAGGAACTAGGGGCTGCTTACGGTGTGAAGAATCCGGCATCATTACAATCGCTGTATGCAGTCGGCGCCGGGATTGCGGTGTTGCTAACAGCACGTTTAATCAAATTGGGTCTCAAGGAGAGTACAGTTTTAGTCGTTTATCCGGTCATTTCAGTCATCATGTTGCTACTGTGTTACTTTATTCAAACGCCGAGTATTTTGTATATTGGCAGTTTTGTTATTGGTTATGCGGCTGCAGGTGGTGTTTTGCAGTTGGCAACTTCGACAACGATTAACTTTTTTCCGAATCACAAAGGCACTGCCACGTCACTGGTGATGATTGCTTCGAGCATTGCCAATTATGCGGTCCTTTCCGGGGCGGCCGGTTTAACCAAACTCTTTGGCGATGATGCCCCACGCATGATTATTTTGCTGAATGTTGCCATCACCATCTGCGGTATTGGTTTGGCGTTGATAGTTAAAGCACAGGAAAAACGGATACCGGCCTTGTCACAGGCACGCTAGGAAGGAAGAACAAAAATGGCGCAAAAAGATGAAATTGACGGACACACGGTGCTAGCTGGATTGTTAGCCCATCCAGCTGGTCATTCATTATCACCGGCAATGTACAATGCGATGTTTGAAGCCTTGGGATTGAATGATGTTTACTTGTCATTTGATGTGGATGTCCCGGAACTGGGGCATGCTTTGCAATCAATGCGTAGTTTGCACTTTTTAGGCGGAAATTTGTCGATGCCCCACAAACAGCGGGCGCTACCATTATTAGATAAGCTCTCTCCTGCTGCCAAGCTAGTCGGTGCGGTTAACACGATTGTCAATGATCATGGGGTGTTGATTGGTCATATAACGGATGGCACGGGATTCATGCAGGCGCTGACAAATGATGGAATCGATCTTCGGGGTGACAAGCTGACACTGGCTGGAGCAGGTGGGGCGGGAACTGCCATTGCGATTCAGGCGGCATTAGATGGTGTCCGTGAAATCGCTATCTTCAATCGCCGAGATGCTTCGTGGCAAAATGCCCAACGCAACGTGGCGGTGATCAATGACCAGACGTCCGCCCATGCTCAACTGTTTGCTCTGGATAATCATGCTGCATTAAAAGCTGCCATTGCTGACGCGGCGATTTATGTTGATGCAACGGCAGCAGGGATGAAGCCACTGGAAGACGTCAGTAACATACCTGATCCCACATGGCTAAACCCTGAAAAGATTGTCTTTGATACGGTTTACGTACCACGCGAAACTAAATTATTACGCATTGCCAAAAAAGCAGGCGTTAAACATGTTTACAACGGCATCAGTATGTTGATTAATCAAGGTGCTGCCGCGTTTAATTTGTGGACCGGCCTGCAGATGCCAGTTGAAACCATTCGTGAAACTATTTTCGGCGAGTCAGAGGCACCCTTGAAAAATACGGCTACTGCTTAAAAAGTGACCGGTTTGCACCTGAATACAAAGATGAGAACTGTTGATCATTTAAAGGTCGGCAGCTTTTTTATATCCACCTATCACTCACCCTAAAAGGACTAATCTTTCCAAAAGTTTTTACGAATGAATTAAGATGAAAGGTTGCTATCGATCTTACATTTAGTTAGTATATAGTTACTGAAAGGGAGGGTATTAAAATATGGCAAACCTTATTGGTAACAAGCGATGTTGGCGCTATCAGCTTTATCAGGATATCCTCCTGATGTGTTCGTGCAGGTGAGACATCGGCAAGTACCTTGCTTAACGGTGTCTGCAGGCAATCGTTTCAAAATTTTGCCGGTTCATGCGAGTCAATTGGCCGGGTTGGGAGGTGAACCTTGACAGAAGCACCACTTAAAATCGGGATTCTCAACGTGATGCACGACAAAGCCGATACCAAAACGCGGCTGCAACACGTTTTGAGCCACACCGATATCCCGGTTGAGTTGCATTTTTACTATCCCATGACCCATTACGCTGGTCGGGAAGTACCGGAAGCGGTGAGCTCGATTCTGGAGCCGCTGGATATTCACGAAGCGGCAACGATGGACGGGTTTATCATCACCGGCTCCCCGATTGAAACGCTGGAATTTGATCAGGTTCACTATATCGCCGAGGTGCGGACGCTGCTAAAGACATTAGGTCAGCATGTGCCCAACCAAATGTACCTGTGCTGGGGCGGGATGGTGGCACTGAATTACTTTTTCGGCGTCAGCAAGTTGATTCTTCCGCACAAGTTATTCGGCGTTTATCCGCAAACAATGCTTGAACCGCACCCATTTTTAAAGGGTTTGAAAGAAGGCTTTAAGTCCCCACATGCTCGGTATGCCGAGATGGATGTACGCGATATTCGCAACGATCCCCGCTTAACGATCAATGCGACAACAACGAAGGGGAAACTCTTCATGGTGACGGAACCGACTGACACCCAAACGTTTATCTTTTCGCATATTGAATATGACCGGTGGGGCTTGGATTCGGAATACAAGCGGGAAGTGGCCGCACACCCTGAGATTAGCTATAAACGGGCTAAACACTATTATCATCACAAGAACGATTATGACCATCCGAAGTTTAATTGGAAGAAAACGCAGCGAACGATTTTTGACAATTGGATTCGCCACATCGCGGATCATCGCAATGAAAACCGTTCGCCGATTATTTAGGGAGGCTTTATTATGGTGACAGCAGCAGATAATATTACAGGTTTAATTGGCAATACGCCGCTACTCAAGCTCAATCGCGTTGTACCTGAAGGCGCCGCGGATGTTTATGTTAAGCTGGAATTCTTTAATCCCGGTGGTTCAGTCAAGGACCGGATTGCCTTAGCGATGATTGAAGACGCTGAATATAAAGGCGTCTTGAAGCCAGGCGGCACCATTGTTGAGCCAACGTCCGGCAACACCGGTATTGGTCTGGCATTGGTTGCGGCGGCAAAAGGTTACCACCTCATCATTACCATGCCGGAAACAATGAGTGTTGAGCGGCGAGCATTGATGCGTGGCTACGGAGCCGAACTCATTTTGACGCCGGGTGCCGATGGAATGCCGGGAGCAATTAAAAAAGCAGAAGCATTAAGCAAGGAAAATGGTTACTTCTTGCCAATGCAATTTCAAAACCCCGCCAATCCAGACGTCCACGAACGCACGACCGGACAAGAGATCATTCGTTCATTTGATGGTGGCACGCCGGATGCTTTTGTAGCCGGCGTCGGCACAGGCGGAACACTTACCGGGGTTGGTCGAGCTTTGCGTAAGATCAATCCAGATGTACAAATCTATGCGCTGGAAGCAGCGGAGTCACCAATGCTAAAAGAAGGCCATGGCGGCAAGCACAAGATTCAAGGGATCTCAGCCGGCTTTATTCCAGATGTCTTAGATACGAACCTCTATCAAGACATCATTGAAGTCACCAGCGATCAAGCTATCGACATGGCTCGCCACGTCAGTCATGAAGAAGGCTTCCTACCAGGCATTTCTGCTGGCGCCAACATTTTCGGTGCGATTGAAATCGCCAAGAAACTCGGCAAAGGCAAGAGTGTCGCCACCGTAGCACCGGATAATGGTGAGCGGTATTTGTCGACAGATTTGTTTAAGTTTGATGATTAGTAAAACTATTAGTTATAGGTAAGCAAAATAGAAGCGGCGATCAATTGGGTCAGTTGATCGTCGCTTTTTGTCTTGAGAAAATGAGCGGCAGGGAAGATTGCGTGCGTCAACATTGAACAAGATTGTTATAATGGAATCTGTAAGTCTCCATGGTGCAATGGATAGCATAATGGTCCTCGAAACCACAGATCCGAGTTCGAATCTCGGTGGAGGCATTATTTAGCGTTTATTAGCGTACTTTAGAAATGAAAATGCCTTTATATCAGTGTTCTCATTGATTTAGCTCACCTTAGAAAGTGTCAGGATTACGTTAAGGGGGACAAAAAGGGGACACAACTTGCAAACACGAGATGGAGAAACCGGACTTTGTTAATTCTCGGTTTCGGTAAGATTCGTTATCTTAGCCCATGTCAATATTAACGCGCAAAGGAGTTGTGGTCAGCATGCAACCAGTCTTACTCGCAACGGTTCACCACCCCAATGTGTCTTTGCCGCAGTTAAAACAGGTTCTGGCAGTAGTTAGTGATAGTTTCTCGGCTGCCTATCTGACGGTTAGTACGATTACAGACCTTAAAGTTACCAAGTTACTGCAGACTTTTCCCAGCGTCCATGTTCGCGTCATTGAACCTCGTGGCGCGGCTGATGCGCGGCGGAGGGTACTTGATTTTGGATTGCGTCAGGTTCGTTACCACGCTTCTTTTTTTTACTGCGATTTTGATAAAGTGGTGACAGGGATCGAGGCAAATGTATCTGAGTTTAAGACCTTTATTGCCCAGCTTCGAGTTGATGATGGCTATCAGATTATTGGGCGAAGTTCAGAAAACATGCGGGGTTATCCGGCAACTTGGCGAGAAACCGAGGCAATTACGAATAAGGCGGCTTCTGAAGTGTTTGCCTTGCCTGATCTGGATATTACTGCTGGCTGTTGTGCGGTGAGTCGGATGGCTGCCAGATATATCTTGGCTAATTCGAATGGTTTGCTGACGGATACGGAATGGCCGTTAATCTGTAAGGCGGCGGGATTAACGATCACAGCCAAACGCGTTAACTTTTTACCGTATGTGCCGGCTTTAAACGCAGGTCGGGATGACGATAACTGGCACGGTTACACGAGCAGGTTGCGACTTGCATTGCAGGCGTTGCAATCGCTTGAAACAGATGGGACGGCTGATCTTAACCAACCAGTTTCAATTGGATGGCCATATAATGAAGATTAGTATCGATTGATAAGATATCTAAACGAACGCTAAAATGTGCCCTGTTTATCACTGTTAGCGTAGCAGTGATAGACAGAGCACATTTTTACGTCCGCTGATGTATTTGGCCAGATCCGACTGCAAGTGAACTAACTAGATGTTTCTGTTGAGTATGGTTGAATGTGGGCACTCTTCAAACTTTGAATGGCTTATGCCAAATTCGTTTCAAAATATGTCAAAGTTGAGAATGTCGTTGTTAGTTGATTATGCTATATTCTGCGGAATGGTAATTAAGAAAGGGCAACGCATTATTTCGTCTTTTTGTTGGTTGTAAAGTATTTAGCTATTTTTACTGCCAGCCAAGCAATCAGAAAAACAGCGATGAGACGAATGTAGGTTGCTGATGGTCCCACCCACGTGCTTATCATATAAGCAATCGGACTGAGAATGATAATCGTACAGAAAACGATCAACCAGTATTTCAAACTTAATGACTGAGCCTGTTTCACTTTTTCACCTCGCGTCTATTTAGCAAAAGTAATAGATATTCTTTTTGTATTCTTTTTGCTGCTATTTTTCCGCTGCTGCCAGTGCCTGCTTTAGATCGTCAATCAAGTCCTGCTGATCCTCCAAGCCAATTGCAATCCGGACATGTTGCGGTGTCAAACCAGAATCGGCGCGTTTGTCTTCCGGGAGCTTAAACCAAGGTAGTTTGACCAGACTGGAGATGGTACCAAGTGAGTCGGCAAAGTCGAAAATTTTGGTGCTGTTAACGAACTTTAAGGGATCAATGTTGTCGGCTAGTTTGATCGTTAAGAGTCCGCTGGCACCCGTGGTTTCTTTTTGGGCTAATGCGTAACCGGGATCGGTTTTAAGTCCGGGGTAGTAAACGTGGGCAACGTCTGGGTGCTGCGCTAGAAATTCGGCGACGGCTTGGGCGTTTGCAGTTTCACGATCAAGGCGAACGGAGAGGGTGGCAATGCCGCGGGTGACGAGGCTACAGTCAAGCGGGCTTAAAATGGCACCGATCGTGTTTTGCAGGAAAGCGAGCTTCTCGCTGAGGTCGGGGTGAGCGGAGACAACGAGGCCGGCAATGAGGTCACCGTGGCCGCCGAGGTATTTGGTGGCGCTGTGTAGAACAATGTCGGCACCGAGGTCAAGTGGCCGCTGGTAATAAGGGGTTAAGAACGTGTTGTCGACAATCGTTAGCAGATCATGGGTTTTGGCGAGGGCACTGATGGCCTTGACGCTGCTGACTTTGAGGAGCGGATTGGAAAAAGTCTCAAAGAAAATTGCTTTAGTTTCGGGGCGGATGGCGGCTTCCACCGCTGCCAGATCACGCGTATCCACCGGTGTAAAGGTCAGGCCGTGTTGAGAAAAATACTGGTTAATGAGGCGATCGGTGCCACTGTAGAGCGAATCACCAATAATGAAGTGACTGTGGTCGGGAAAAATCGCGAGCACCGTTGCAATCGCTGCAACGCCGCTGGAAAACGCAAAGCCGGCATCACCATTTTCTAGCGTAGCAATCTGACGTTCCAAGTATTCGCGGGTCGGGTTACCACTGCGCGCATAGTCCCAGTGGGTTTCCTGACCATCAGGAGCAAAGCGGAACATGGCACTTTGGTATACAGGTGGCACGATAGCACCGGCTTGGTCGACATTTAGTTGTGGTCCATGAACGAGTTTGGTATTGAATTGGGTCATTGAAACCCGACCTCCTTTAATGAATAGTGTTCTTTTATGTATGCCCGTCAATGAAACAGGTTGACGGGCAATGTTTGATGGCTGAATGGCATGATTACTTGGTGGTTAAATCGGTGCCAAAATATTTTTGCGACAGTTTTTTCAACGTGCCGTCTTTGCGTAGTTCTTGAATGCCCTTTGAAAGTGCGGCTTGTAGTTTAGGCGATTTTTTGCTGACCATGCCAGCTACTTCATCGGGTTTAACGACACTATCTTTGAGGGTTTGACTCTTTAAGCCCGCGGTTGAGTTATTTTTGGCAAAGGCATACCATGCAGCCGAGGCGTTGATGGTTCCGTCTGCCCGCTTTTCTTTCACAAGGCTAAGCGATACGGTAAAGTCGCCAGACGGGGTGATCTTAGCGCCGTATTTTTTGGCTAAAGCGGCATTGGGTGTACCGGTGCCTTCAACAAATGTTTTGCCTTTAATATCGGCAAGCGATTTGATGGTGGTGTTATCGCTGCGGGTTATTAAGGCATAACGCGAGTACATGTACGGAGTGGTGAAGTTGTAGACCTTTTTGCGTGCGGGCGTTTCACTAATATCATTCAGTACGAGATCAAATTTCTGGCTGCCTAATCCTGCAATCAGCGAATCCCATTGGGTGGGCACGAATTTTGCCTTAACCCCGATTTTCTTGGCTAAGGCTTTCCCCAGTTCCACTTCGAAGCCTTCAAGTTTGCCATCTTTGCGATAAGAAAATGGCGCATAAGTACCTTCAAGGCCGATGGTAAGCTCATTTTTGTTGATGAGTTCGGCGGTGACGTCACTGTTTTTTGACGTGTCAGATGACGTGCCGGTGCAAGCGGTGAGCGTGAAGGTTACCAAGGCCACAAGCGGCAACAGGAACCACAACTTTTTCTTTAACATAGCTTTCTTCCTTTCAAAATGGCGGATTATAATTGCGTGGTTTGTGCATTGGCATTGTAGCGTGATGTGAATTTTTCGAGATACCGCTGACCCCAAGCTAAGAAAGTGCAGACAATGGCATACAGAAGCGCAACGATTGAGTACATCAGTAATGGTTGGTAATTTTCCGCCGCGATTTGTTGGCTGACTTGAAACATTTCGACAATGGTGATCGAGGCAGCAAGGGATGTGTCTTTGATCAGGCTGATGAAACTATTTGACAGTGGCGGGATGGCCGTTCGTAGTGCTTGAGGAATAATGATTTCGCGCAGCACCAGTCGCCGCGGCAATCCAATTGCATAAGCCGCTTCCCATTGCCCGGAATCAATCGACAACAGCGAGGCGCGGATCGTTTCGGCACAATACGCCCCCGTGTTAAGCGAGAATGTTATAATTCCCGCGGCCACTGGATCTAGCTTGATACCATGCGGGAAAATACCCGGGATGATGAGGCTGGGTAAGCCGAAGAAAACGATGAATAACTGTACCAGCAAAGGCGTTGAGCGAAAGAGCCAAACGTAAAAAACGGCGATTCCTTTTGCGATTCGGATCAAAACACCTTTACGAACCGATATGCGCGTCAATGCGGTTACAAGTGCGATGATCAGGCCGATCGCAAATGACACGAGTGCAATTGGAATGGTGTATTTAATGCCGGCTGCTATCATTTGCGGAACTGCATCGGTAATAATTTTCCACATAATGTTCCTCCCAAAATAACAATATATGCAGATGTTGATACTCAAGCGAATTCTTTAGTCGGGCAACCCGATATAGCATTTTGACTTCAAACTTCATTGAGGCCGAGGAGGGAACAAAAAATCCGCCCTTGCCTATTTAATAGACAAGGACGGATTCTTTCCGCGTTACCACCTTGATTAGTCGAAATGCTCGACTCGCTCTAAGTACGACACATCTTGATGTGTGATACTCTAACTCAGTAACGGGAGTGCCCGTCAGTTGCTTGCGGTCGCCGTTTGCAACTGAATGCTTTAAAAGACCATCTTCACCAGTTCCCGATCATTGTCTTTCACCAAAATGACAACTCGCTGAGGATCTTCGCCTGGGTACTCATCTTTTCGCTTCTAAGATATTGACATCACATTAGGCTAAAAAACAACTGTTGTCAATAGCCGGTGACAAATCGTAAGCTGTACAAGGTTGATATACGATGAGAACTGCTTTGACGAGGGCTTAGGCAAAAATGCGCTTTTCTCATTAAACGATGTACATCGGTGACGGCTACCCACTAGTCAGTTGACGGATGATCATCCAAAAAGGCGAACTTGGCAGATGGTTGATCCAAACTAAAGCATAAAGCCGTGGCACATTTTTAGGCCTAAAGTCCAGTGACTTTGTTTGTAAGATGCGGTATATTAATGTCGGAGTAGTTAAAAGGGATATTAATATTTTAGTGTTTAAGCGGAGGGTTAAGATGAAAAAGGCATGGGCGTTCGGCTTAGCTGCCATGCTTGGCTTGGGTGTATCAACGGTAATGGCTGATCAGGCATCGGCTTTTGCTGCATCAGCGCCGCCAACAGCAGCGGACACAACCACACAAAAGATTGATACTGACCAAAAGAATACGGACGATCAAACTTGTGTACAAGATGATATATCATCGGAAGCTAATCAAACGCCGGTGATTACCGTAGCAGAGACCAGCGAATCGGTTATCAATGACAGCTCGGCATCAAATTCCGGCAGTCAACAAGATGAGCAGGCATCGGAGAGCAGTCAAGTGTCTGAGAATTCCTCAGCCACGAGTAGCAGGGATGCGAACGCAACAACAGAAGCTGGGTCTAAAAAGACAGATGCCAAGAGTGAAGCATCTAGCAGTTCAGTACCTACAATTAAAACTGAGCAGGAGAGCAATAAAGGTTCCAACCAACCGAAGACGAAACATACTGCTGAAGAACAAGCTATGGTGGTAGCAGCGCAGGCAGCGACGCACGACAACATTCATGTGAAGATGGATCAGGGGGTTCAGGCTGTTACCCAGGGAACTGATGACTTCACGATTTCTGATAAGCCGCATAATACATTGGAGCGACTGTGGCAGGCGTTAATCGAATCCGTTGCACACCGGCAACAATGCCCAATCAGCTTTGAAAATCGGTTGATCATGACCACGCCGACGACTAATCTTGCCTTTATAAAAGATTCATTGACGCCGGTTAAGAAGCACATTAAGGCAACCTTTTCTGATGATATGCTGAAACGGATGCTTCAAAATGATTTTTTGAAACCGCTTCAGCTAACGTTTAAGGACGTTACCAAGACGCTTAACCAAATAATGTTAGTTCTTGTCATCATGCCAGATAGTTCAACTTCGCAAGAATAAAGAAGCTTTGAAGGATTATGATAGCAGGTAAAAGGCAGGTACCGAAGACTTAGAAGTGCAGTCTTCGGTACCTGCCTTTTTATGGATTTAGCGTTTGTAGACAATATCCGGTCATCAGCTTGGAATTAAGCTGGCTTTTGGGTTGATCGGATATCGTGTACTAGCTTAGTTTTGTTCAGCTTCGAGATGAGTTGCTGCGACTGCTCTGCGAACTTTGACGGCATGTGCGACGAGGCCAAGGACGAGACCCACACCAGCCGGCACGAGCCAGCCGAGACCCATTGCGGAAAATGGTAGAAAATGAAGCTGGAAGCTATGCAGTGCCAAGCCTAACGAACTTTGACTGACAATGGCGGGAAAAGCTGCAAACATGTCGAGCACAGCCGGAACGACGGTGAATGCTACAACGATTCGGTAAACCAGCGGATCGTGATGGAACGCTTTGCCAAAGACCGATAGTAAGATGAGAACCATTGAGAAAGGATATAGGAACATCAGCATTGGAACGGACCATGCAATGATTTGTTCAAGTCCGAAGTTGGCGGTTAAGAATGACAGAAAACTTGTCAATCCAAGCCAGACCTGATAGCTGACTTTAGGGAAATGCCGGTGGAAGTCCTGCGCGAATGCCGCGACCAAACCTACCGCGGTGGTCAAACAGGTCAGCGTTAGCAAGGTTGCCAAGACAGCGTGGCCAGCAGTACCAAAGTAGAACGTAACCACCTGATTAAAAGCAGTTCCCCCTTCAGCACTAAGCTTAAAGTGGGCCAGAGACATACTTCCTAAGACGATCAAGGCAACGTAGATTAACGCGATCCAACTCGTAGCCATGACCCCAGCCTTAGCCGTTGCTTTGGCGACATGATCATCGTTTTTCAAGCCTAAACCGCGAACCGCCGTTACGACAGTCACACCAAAGGCTAAGGCAGCAAGCGCGTCCATGGTATTGTAACCCTGCAGGAAGCCGCTCATGAAACTGCCGCCATTTTTGTATGCGGCCGTTACCGTTTGGGCAGCCGGATTCCCCATTGGATGTAAGAAACCGATGAAGAAGACGAAGAATAACAATAGTAAGAAGACGGGATTTAAGACTTTACCAACAGCTGTGGTGATTTTGCGTTCCTTGTATGACAGGAAAAAAGCAGCCCCAAAGAATAAAGCCGAAAAGACAAGCAAGCCGCCTTGTTGCCAGGCTTTTGGTAACATCGGTAAGACGCCGGTGGTGAAGGAAACAGTGGCAGTCCGCGGCGTGCCGAACATTGGCCCGATCGTGGCATGAATGAGCACCATGAACGCTAAGGCGAAAAAGCGGCCAAGTGGACGGCCAATATCATAGACACCTTCAGCATGCGTTGCGGCGATGGCCAAAACGCCTAGTAATGGTAATGCAACGGCGGTGACCAAAAATCCGAGCATTGCCGGGAACCAATTGGCCCCAGCCAGTTGCCCTAAATGTAACGGGAAAATTAAATTGCCGGCGCCAAAGAAAAGGCCAAACAAAAGCGATGCAATGACGACATAATCACGTGTTTTGAGTTTCTTTTCAGATAATTCCATTGAACTGCCTCCAATAAAAATGTTTTAAGTTGCGTAACGTTTAAAGCGTTTGTCATCGGTTTAATGTGACTAATGTCAGATTCCAATTGCATCACTTCCTTAATTGAGATACGTGAACGGTTCAAGCTTGTTCCCACAACGGAGATAGACGAAAAAAGCCGCCCTTAGCATTTGCTAAGGGCGACTTTGCGCGGTACCACCTTAATTCACCATAGCCAAAAATGGCCTAGTCTTCATCGCATACGGTCAAATGACGATATGCTAGCACTGTAATGGGTGCCCCCATGACACGTTACTGAAGGTTCGGTGTCCTGCTTGAAAGGGATATTCGCTATGCCCTGAATGCTTCCTCACACCAACCGAAGCTCGCTGAATCCATGAACACAACTACTTGTCTTTCGCGTTGCATTTGTATTTGATTTTCAGTCTAGCATGATTTGGTTTCATGTCAATCACTAATTGAAAATTAATTTTGAAAGCAAAATTGAAAAAAGGGCAAAAGTTGTGAAATATCAAAGATTTTGAAGCCTTGGGTGGGTAGAAATTTTTGGGTGATCGGAAAGGCGCAGGCAAAAAGATTTACAGAGTCCTAACTGCTACTCGGGTTAATTTCTGCCGAAAGTCCAAATGAGTCGTTTTAAAACAGATGAGTAAAACCGACTTTTCGATTAAACGATAACAAGCGTTAGATAATGCTTAAAATAGTATATTTCGTTTATTTAGTCGCCGTGAAGCTTTCTTAGGGACGATTATTTGTAAAAAATGAGTGATGGGTTAAGAAATACAACGTGATTGGGAACTGAGTTAACAAGTAAACGTATTCTTTGATTGCTCAAACACCATCATGTTATATTTAGGTCAGTAAGATAGATAGTAAACTATAGGCAAAGCAATACGGAGGGAATAAAGTAATGAAGAAAGTTAATTGTATTGCAGCGGGTATTTCCGCTTTGACGCTTGCTGGCATGATGCTCCCTGTTGGACAGGTTTTTGCTGCTGATCAAAGCAAGAAGTCAGTCGCAGAAATAAATGTTGAAGCTGGCGTTTTGACGCTTGAAAAGGTTCCGGACTTAAGGTTTGATAAAGTCAGTATCGCAGAGTTAGCAGGCGACACGGGCGTTACCAAGAATCTGATTGATAATTCAGTGTCAGACCAAGGCCCTGTTAAAACGAGTGGCGCTAATGCTGCTAATGCTGATGGCAATAACACCGGTGAGCTCACTATCACTGATTATCGTGGAAGTGGTCTGGGCTGGGAGCTGACAGCACAGGTTGGCGAAATGATTAACGGCGCTGGACAGAGCTTAGCAGGAAGCATTGTGCTTAAAGGTTCGACACCAGTTGTAGATGGAAGTACGCCTCAGAGTGTAAGCCCTGATACAGAAGTAATTTTACCTATCAATGGTGCGGCAGTCACAATTTGGAAAGCTGCAGCTAAACAGGGACAAGGGAAGAACACTTCAACATTTAAAGCTAACGGTGGTACGAAGATAGAACTAGCTTCCAACAAGACCGCTGTTGCTGGGCGTTACCAAGCTCCAATCACTTGGACCTTGTCCGATGCACCTAAGTAATTAAGCAACTATTTCTGGGGCAGCGGTCAATCGCTGCCCTTTTCATAACCGTGGGGATAAGATTATGAGAAAAAAACTTTTACTAGGTCTGCTGGCCTGCTTGAGCTTCCTGTGGTTTGGCACCCATCAGCAAGTGCATGCAGCTGAAGGCGCAGGTTTTACAATCAGCCCCGCATTACCGCAAAATCAGATTGATCAATCAACGTACTTCAATTTACTGGTAAAGCCGGGTAAAACCCAGCGGCTGCTCATTTATGTTAAAAATACGACGAAGACAGCTAAGAAACTTAAAGTCAGTCCGGTGAGTGCGTTTACGCAAACCAATGGCACGATTGGCTACTACCCCAATGATCACAAGGATGATACGGCTGAATATACGTTTTCACAATTAGCCGGTGAGCCTAAGACCATTGATCTAGCTGGGGATGCTCAGGTGCCGGTGACGTTTGATGTCAAGATTCCGGCAAAAGGCTTTACCGGTCAGATCCTCGGCAGTTTGTATGTTGAAGATCCAACGGTCCATAAAAGCGGCGGCGGAGGGATGGCGATTAACAACAAATTTGCCATGCTCATCGGGGTGGTTTTGCAAACTTCAACGACCGAAGTAGCACCCGATCTTAATCTCATGGCGGTTAAACCAGGGTCACAGGATAATCGAGCCGGGGTGTTGGCTACTATTCAAAACACCAAGCCACGTTTATTTGGCGACATGACAGTGGACGGTAAGGTTTATCGCCAAGGTTCAGATAAGCCATATTTAAGCCGAACGGAAAAGGGCTGGTCATTTGCCCCGAACTCACATTTTGATTACGCACTTCCTTCAAAAGAGGCACTTTCGCCGGGCACGTATACGCTAGATTTAACAGTCAAAGCGGTCGATAAAACCTGGCACTGGCGCCGCAACTTTACTATTACGCGTCAGCAATCTGAAGCCATTGAGCAGAAGCTGGGAAGGGAAGCACCGCAAAAGCCGTGGTTGTGGATTATCATTGCGGTCGTCCTGGCGTTAGTGATTCTCGTCTTGCTGTGGCTGGTTTGGCGGCAGCGACGCAAAGGGAGGGAGACTGATGAAACAAAAGAAAACTAACTTCTTGATGATGCTACTTTTGCTGGCACTGTTCATGATGGCGGGTACCGCAACTCAGAGCGTGCATGCCGAAGTTTCTGTGGCTCAAGTTGAACTCACCGGAGAAATGCCAGCCCTCAATCCTGAGCAACCCGCAGTTCCCGAGCCCGGGAAGCCACATCAACCTGAAGATAAGGGACAGCAGCCAAGACACTTAGCGGCCACTGACAAACGTTTACCGCAAACCGGTGATGCCGTGCAGGTGTGGTATGTCGTGATTGGGCTTGAAATTCTAATCATCGTTTTATTGTCCGCACTGCTCATACACGGCCGTTCACGGCGAGGAGGTCAAAAATGAAGAAGAAAATATTCATCATAACCTGCCTTGCCGTGATGATCAGCATGGTGCTTGGGCCGCTGCAGACCGTGATGGCGGAAACACCAAAATGGCCAAGCCCGGGATTAAACAACAAAGTGAATGTTTATCCTATACCGGGAGCGGGGACGTTCACTAGCATAAATGGCGTTTTTGACAAAATCGAAGGAAGCAATTCAGCTCCGATCAATGTTAATAATGATACAGTGGCGCTGGAATTGAATGCTGATAAGGACGCTCAGGTTGGGGCGATGTGGAGTAAAAAACCAATAGTCGATTTGACTAATAACTTTACGCTTGACCTGCAAGTATATTTTGGCAACAAGATTTTAAATGGTGCGGATGGACTTGCATTTGCACTAACAGGTACCAGACCTACGAACGCAGGAATTAACGGGGCTTCGCTTGGGGTTTGGGGCGGCGCAGATGGGAGCAGTGCAGCGACGATTGCTGCTCAAGGACTTCAAAACAGTTTTGTCGTTGTTGTTGACACACACAAAAGTGAGAATGATCCCGATGCGCTTTATCCAAATTTGCTTGAGAATCACCAGTATGTTGGCTCAGGTTATCCCGGAAAAACTGAGATGTACGGTATTCAAAATAATAAATCAAAGCTCAAATTCGGGGCGGCCCTGATGCCACCTAGTTATGTTAATCAAATTAAAAACAACATTTCGAATGACAAATGGCATCGTTTGTCAATTAGTTGGCAGGCTTATCCAGAAGGCGGAGGGGCTTTGACTTACAGTTTTAGTAATACAAGCAGCACGCCAGCCCAAACGATTACGCAAACCGTCAAATGGACGGAAACCGAAATGGACAATATCTTTGGCCAGAAAGTAAGACAAGTTTACCTTGGTTTTACGAGTGCATCCGGCCCTAAAGTCCTTATTGACTCATATATGGAACCGCATCTCATTACCATCAAAAGCCTAGCTGATTTCAATCAAATTAAAGGCGCCGTAACCCTTCAGCGTGGGACAGAGCCAGTAGTAGAGGACACATTGTTAAAAATCGGCGACAAGCTCACTTATCGTTACGTCATTGATGTTGCTAATCTGGAGGGTTCAGAATGGCCAGTTAATCAAATCATATTACCCAAAGGCAAATATTTTGACTATCTGAAGCCAGATGGGAAACCTGCCGTTGCGGGTGACAAATTGCCGGTTTCGATTACGGTAAATGGCCAAACCGTTCCGGCAGAAGCAACGGTGCAAAGCGATGGCAATTCAGCAGTAATGACCGATCTCGGGACATTGCCAAAACGGGCTGATAGCAAACTTGAATTTAGTTTGCCAGCGGTGGTTAAACAACACACATTGACCAGCAATTTGAAGGTTGATAATGATCCTACAGGTAGTGTCACAGGTGGTGCAACCACAGCGAAAACCTATACGTTTGTCAATACGGCTGATCAAAAGGACGGTAAGTTTATTAAATATGTCCTCGCAGGAGAACCGGGAGCTGTCACTTTGAAGAGTGTTCCGAGCTTTGTTTTTAAAAAATTTGTGAAGAAAGGCAGCGAAGATCCAACCAACGTAGATCCGACAGTTGCTGATTTTATTCAAGGCTTTCCAGGACAAGAGACTTTTCCAACAACGATTTCAGAACTTGATTTGTCCAAGTGGTTAAACACGCTTGATTCAGAGGCACCTTCTCAAGGAGCAACAGGTAAAATTCTCAGCGTCACTGACACAAGGCTGAATAAGCCGGGCTGGCATTTGCAAATGAGTTTATCACCATTCACATTAGAAGATGGCAGTTACGTCTTAGGCGACAACGGCAACGCAAACGGGGGTAAAGCAGAAATGGTTATCGCTGAGAATAAAGATGGTGAACAAAAGGTGACTGAAATTGCACGGGTAAAAGACGATGGAAACACTGTCACGGTAAAAAACATGCCTCCTGGCGGCAGTGATTGGTCACTCGGAACAGAGGCAATGCAAACGCAAGCCTTCATGTCGATTCAAAAGACGCCATCCGTTCGCACCGGGCTGTATCGTTCAACGGTAACCTGGACATTATCGGCTACTCCTATGCCTTAACAACTGAAAATGACATTGAAATGAACAGATAATGAGGATATGATGTGTGTATTCTATTGTTGTTGAAAACTGTCATTTGAGTTGAAAAGGGGTTCAGCTATGAAGAAAAATTCACCGAAGCTAGCACTTCTAGTAATCAGCATTGTAGCAGCAACACTTGCTGTCGTCTCTCAAGCACCCATTCACGTTTTAATTGCGAGTGTTAGTCACTTCGGTTAAGGCACCTTATCTCCTGGATCAAACGCTGAAGCCGCGGAGAAACGCAATGCGCTAATTTTAATTAAAGACCGTGTGATTAAGAGTTCAACCTCTTAGAAACTGTTTGAGGTCTTTGAAAGACGCTTGAATTTCCGGTAAAATATGTGAAAAAAGGACTTCATTATGACTGATTATCCAAGCAATATCACTCGTGACCAATTTGAATTGATTCGCGTTGACCT
>SKEL01000241.1_pt1 | contig 61559 bp, 62 predicted proteins | sample 4826741 | NCBI WGS metagenome assembly SKEL01 (sample SAMN11008810, study PRJNA524170) | human gut metagenome | biome: Human fecal sample; material: Feces; isolation source: fecal sample from pouch patient p33 | host: Homo sapiens | place: Israel: Tel-Aviv | collected 2016-03-22
GCAGTGGGTGGGGACTTGCTTGTATCAGAAGGGGTACAAGCCCCTTCTGATAAACTGCGAAGCAGTTATTTGGTTATGAGCAAGTAGCGAAAGCGGATTGCGAATATCCGATTGACTAGAGTTTTGTAACATCATTTAAAAAAATTTTGCGTTTGGATGGAGAGAAGCTTTAACGAGGCTGGCATTTTCATGCCAAAATGCCTCGCAAGGTAATGGCGTGTGAATAGTAACCCGAGATGTTCTGACGCTGGGCGAAAATACAAACTTGACAACTCCACACCTCAAAATGTATAATATTTACCAATAAGAAACAGCTAAATATCAAACATTAAATGCAATGACAGGGAGGAGTACACAACTCCGTGATGCCCAGAGAGAAAGCGGTCGGTGAAAGCTTTCGTGAACGAGTTGTAGAAGTAGCCCTCGAGCAGTGACCCCAACAGCATACTGCACTCTATAACACAGATTTCGCATCTATGCCCAGTAGACATCAACGTCAGTTCCACGTTATAGGAACACAGTATATCCGTACTGACAAAGTGCAGAGCAGAACTCTGAATACAGGTGGTACCGCGGAAAGATATTTTCGCCCTGGGCAACAAGCCCGGGGCGTTTTTTATAACAAATAAATTCCTGAGCGTCCTAACTCAACTAAAAGGAGGTCCCAAAACATATGAAACAAATATCCGGCAACAAACTCTTAGTCAAAGCCTTAAAAGAAGAAGGCGTAGAATACCTCTTCGGCTACCCGGGAGCCTGCACCATCGACATCAGCGATGAACTCTATAAACAAAACGACGTAAAAGTCATCCTCCCACGTCACGAACAGGCCCTCGTTCACGAAGCCGATGCATACGCAAGAACAACAGGCAAAGTCGGCGTATGCCTTGTAACCAGCGGTCCGGGAGCAACCAACCTTGTAACAGGTCTTGCAACCGCCAACTATGACAGCGTTCCACTCGTATGCTTCACCGGTCAGGTAGCCCGTCACCTTATCGGAAACGATGCCTTCCAGGAAGTAGATATCGTAGGCATTACCCGCAGTATCACCAAATACGGTGTCACAGTCCGCAGAAGAGAAGACCTCGGACGCATTATCAAAGAAGCATTTTACATCGCCCGCACAGGTCGTCCGGGACCGGTCCTTATTGACCTTCCAAAAGATGTCATGGCTGAACTTGGCAGTGCAGAATATCCCAAAAATGTCAACATCCGTGGCTATAAACCAAACACAGACGTCCACATCGGTCAGCTCAAACGAGCCCTGAAACTTTTGCACAAAGCGAAACGACCATTATTCCTTGCAGGCGGTGGAGTAGTAATTTCCCGTGCTCACGAAATCTTCCGCGAAGCAGTAGAGAAAACAAACGTACCGGTTGTCACAACAGTCATGGGAAAAGGCGCAATCCCGACAGACCATCCGCTTTATATCGGAAACCTTGGTATGCATGGTGCTTATGCTGCAAATATGGCAGTAAGCAACTGTGATGTACTCTTTTCCATCGGAACACGATTCAATGACCGAATCACAGGAAAACTCCATGAATTTGCACCACATGCACAGATTATACATATCGATATCGATACAGCATCCATTTCCCGAAACATTCAGGTAGACATTCCGATCGTTGCTGATGCAAAAGAAGCCATCACAAAAATGAACGAATATGTACAGGAATGTTCCACAGGAAAATGGCTGGATCAGATTAAGAAATGGAAACAGGAACATCCACTTGTTATGCGCCCGAATGACGTATTAAGTCCGATGGATATTCTGAAAGAAATCAACAACCAGTTTGAGAACAGCATTATTGTCACAGACGTAGGACAGCACCAGATGCTTGTTTCCCAGTATGCAGAAGTTACAGAAGGAAAGCAGATGATCATGTCTGGTGGACTTGGAACCATGGGATATGGACTTCCGGGCGGTATCGGTGCCAAGATTGGAAATCCTGACAGACCGGTTATCGTAATCTCCGGTGACGGCGGTGTACAGATGAACATTCAGGAACTGGCAACAGCAGTTCTTGAAGAACTTCCGGTTATCCTTTGTATCTTTAATAATGAGTACCTTGGTATGGTACGTCAGTGGCAGAAGCTTTTCTATGGCAAACGTTATGCAATGACCAACCTGCGTGCCGGAGCTCTTTCCCGCCGTACAGAAGGCATGGAATATCCACAGTACACACCAGATTTCATCAAGCTTGCAGAAAGTTACAGAGCGAAGGGAATCCGTGTTACTAAGAAAGAAGAAATTGCAGCCGCTTTTGAAGAAGCGAAGAAAAACACGAAAGCACCTACAGTAATTGAATTTATCATTGATCCGGAAGAGATGGTTTACCCGATGATCAAACCAGGCGGAACTCTGGAAGATATGATTATGGATTGTTAATCAGGAGGATTCGATATTATGGATAAAGGAATGAAAAAAAGATGGATTTCTCTCTATGTTGAGAACCAGGTAGGTGTTTTGTCAAAAATTTCCGGACTTTTTTCCGGAAAAAGTTATAATCTGGACAGCCTTACCGTAGGTACCACTGAAGATCCTACAGTATCTCGAATGACTATCGCAACAGTCAGCGATGACGAAACTTTTGAGCAGATCAAAAAACAGTTAAATCGTATGATTGAAGTAATCAAAGTTATCGATTTTACTGATGTATTTGTTCGTATGAAAGAGATTCTGTACATCAAAGTATTTAACTGTTCCAAAGAAGACAAAGTAGAACTTTTCCAGATCGCAGAAACTTTCAAGGCAAAAGTTATCGACTATGGCAAAGACAGCCTGTTGCTTGAATTTGTTCAGACAGCAACCAAGAACGATGCAGTTGTAAAACTGATCAAAGAAGAATTCCACAGGATTGAAGTTGTCCGTGGAGGAAGTGTTGGAATCGAATCTATCAGTATGATGGAAAGATAGGAGCACTATATGGCAAAAAAGAAAATCTATGCGGTAAGAAAAGGTCATAAAACCGGTTTATTTAATACCTGGGCAGAATGTCAGAAGGCAACTGCGGGGTATTCAGGTGCGGAGTTCAGAGGTTTTACTGAGAAAGAAGAAGCACTGGCTTTTCTGAACATGGAAACGACGAAAACGGTGTCAGGAGATAAATCAAAAGAGGCAGCAGGAGTTGTCGAAGTACCTGAAAATATGGTGATTGCCTATGTGGATGGAAGTTTTGAAAAGAGTATCGGCAGATATGCGTTTGGCTGCGTACTCCTTACGCCTGACGGCCAGGAAATCCGGGAGTCCGGGAGTGGAAGTGATCCGGCTGGAGTTGCGATCCGAAATGTGGCAGGAGAGATGCTAGGCGCTATGAATGCAGTGAAATGGGCACAGGAGAATGGTTATCCTGCAGTAGAAATCCGTTATGACTATGAAGGTGTGGAAAAATGGGTGACAGGTGTATGGAGAGCGAAGACACCACTCACCAGTAAGTATGCAGTTCACATGCAGGAAGCTGGAAAGAAGATTCAGATTTCTTTCTGCAAAGTAGCCGCTCATACGGGAAATCATTATAACGAGGAAGCCGATCAGCTTGCAAAGAGTGCACTGCTTCGCACAGATGAAGAAGTAAAAATAGTATAGAAATTTCCTGAAAAAACAAAAGATAATAGAAGAAAACAGCAAAAATATGTGATACACTAGGATTTGCCGGTAAGTTGATAAACAAGTCAATTTACCGGCAAATTGTTGATTGCTCATGAAAAATTATGAAATGTTACAAGGACTGCTTTAACCGAATCAAGCAAGATATGAAAGCTGGCTGTAAATATTCATTTGATGAGACAACAAATATATAACGAAGGAGGAGAATTACATCAGATGAAAACAAATTACAATAAGACGCTGCAGGCATGTTTTGTAGGATATGTCGTGCAGGCAATCGTCAACAACTTTGTTCCGTTGCTGTTTCTGACATTTCAGAGCAGTTATGGAATATCATTACAGAAGATCACGCTTCTGGTTACTTTTAATTTTGGTATTCAGCTGCTTGTTGATCTGGCATCTATCGGATTTGTAGACAGAATCGGTTACCGCGCATCTATGGTTATTGCGCATGGGATGGCGGCAGCAGGGTTAATCTTACTGACGATTTTACCTGAAGTTTTCGCAGATCCATTCTGGGGGCTGCTTGTTGCTGTTATGATTTATGCAATTGGAGGAGGCTTACTTGAGGTGTTAGTAAGCCCGGTTGTAGAGGCCTGCCCGACAGATAATAAAGAGAAAGCGATGAGTCTTCTGCATTCTTTTTATTGCTGGGGACATGTGGGAGTAGTGCTTCTTTCCACATTATTTTTCAGGATTTTTGGCATAGAAAACTGGAAATATATGGCGCTTGTATGGGCGCTGATTCCAATCGTAAACGGCGTACTTTTCACCAGAGTTCCGATTGCTCCATTGCTGGATGAAGGGGAAGAAGGACTGTCTATGGCAGAACTTTTTAAGAAAAAAATCTTCTGGGTTCTGATGTTGATGATGCTCTGTGCAGGAGCTAGTGAACAGGCAGTCAGCCAGTGGGCATCTACTCTTGCTGAGAAGAGTTTTGGAATCAACAAGACCATCGGAGATCTGGCAGGTCCTATGGCATTTGCGATTCTCATGGGAAGCTCCAGAGCTTTTTATGGAAAGTTTGGTGATAAGATCAATCTGGAACGTTTTATGCAGTATAGTGCGATTTTGTGCATGATTTCCTACCTGATGATCGCATTTATTCCCGTACCGGCACTTGGAATCCTGGGCTGTGCAGTCTGCGGTTTATCCGTCGGTATCATGTGGCCGGGAACATTTAGTATGGCAGCAGCGTCTGTGAAGAGAGGCGGAACTGCATTATTTGCACTTCTTGCACTGGCAGGTGATGTGGGATGTTCTTCAGGGCCTACTTATGTGGGAATGATTTCCGGTACACTGAATGATAATCTGAAAATGGGAATTTTCGCGGCACTTGTTTTTCCGATATTAATGATAGTAGGAATTAAGCTGATTTCCGGACTGAGAAAGAAGAATATATAGGAAATATAGCAGACTGCTGAATGGTTGTTACTGTTCACTCCGTTCACAGCAACACGCTTCGCGATGCACAGAATTTATGCTAATCGCATAAATTCGCGCGGTATGTCTCGGGTTTTCTGTGACCTTCGCTCACAAAAAACACCTCGCGGGATATTACCAGTGAACAGTAACGAATGGTTACAAAATATTTCAAAAGAACATTGTAAAATATAGAAGGTTTTGGTATACTAAATTAGCTTTACGGAGGAAAAACAATGGGAGAATGGATAAAAAAAATAAACTGGAAATTTGTTCTTGTAATGATCATAGGAAATATCATTCTTGGACTTGGAATTGCAATTTTTAAACTTTCCGGACTTGGAAATGACCCTTTCAGCGGAATGGCAATGGCATTGGCTGAATGTGTGGGAATTGAATATGCAAGATTTGTAATTTTGATGAATATAGGATTTTTCATAATAGAAATCATCTGGGGAAGAAAGCTGATCGGATTGGGAACAATCGTAAATGCTCTGCTTCTTGGATACATAGTGACCTTTTTCTATAATCTGATCACATCAGTGATTGATGCACCACAGCAGATGGCGATGAGGGTGCTGACAGTGTGCATTGGTGTTATCATCACAAGCCTTGGAATTTCCATGTATCAGCTTCCAAAGCAGGGTGTTGCACCGTATGACAGTATTTCACTGATCATGACAGAGAGATGGCCAAAGATCCCGTACTTCTGGTGTAGGGTATCAAATGATGCAATAAGTGCACTGGTGTGCTATCTTGCAGGCGGAATCGTGGGGCTTGGAACTTTAGTCAGCGCATTTGGATTCGGACCATTTGTACAGTTTTTTGACACACACTTTACATCAAAAGTGTTGGCGAAACTTAATAAATAAGACAACTATTTAAGTGATAAACTGTATAGCAACTATTCAGTGTAGAGGCACATAGCGGAAGCGGATTACGAATATCCGATTGACCAGTTTCTGTACAGTGAGGTGCAGAACAATTACGACATGAAAAAAAGACTGTCTTGTATATACTTTATTCGAACAAGAATAGGTATATACAGAGACAGTTTTTTTATTCAAAAAACAGTTATGAATGTCTGATACTAATATCACCATAATCAGACTTGACAGTCAGGTGATTTTGAGAGTCAGAAGTTTCCTTTTTGTAAGTGCTTTTATCATCAACAGATACAATCTTTTCTTTTAATCCATCTGGAATATCAATGTCACCCATATTAGTATCCAAGCTAAATACCAAAGCGTTGAGATATTTTTCAGGAACAGACAGATCAATGTCACCCATTTTTGAAGTAATCTGGCAATTATTATTAAATGAAACATTGGAAAGCTCTGCATCACCGGAGGATAGTGCAAGAATACTGTCTGTAAAATTGGATTCTTCTGCAGACAGATCACCGAGAGAAGCATCCAGTTTCATATTTTCCAGAGAGCTGTCAATGATAGAAATGTCACCATCTTTATCAGATATAGCTCCTCTTTTGGTCTGAAGACTCCTAAGTGAGATGTCACCTGTATTTGTTTGTAGATGGAAGTTCTGACAATTTAGTGAATCAAGTGTAAAATCTCCTTTATTCATCTGGCAGGAAAAGTTTTCAAGAGTCTGCTCATGTGGAATGTAGACGATAATCTGATTCTCAAGCATACCAGTATCGTCAGAAACATGACCATCTGTTAGGAACTCCTGTAGGAAACCGATATCAATCTGCAAATAACCAGATGCAGTTTTTCCATTTTTTTCCGACATGTTCAGAGTACCATTTTCTACCTGCCAGGAAACAGGAATTACACCTTTTACTGTTTCAACATTATAAGAGAGATAATAATTTTCGTCATCAGATTCCCGGATTGAGAAATCCATATGTTTCAGATCAGCATTTAAATTCTGGAAAGAATCGATTTTTTCCTTTTCCAGAATGGCATGGTTGCTATCAGATTTCTCAGAAGAAAAAGATCCGTTATAAGTATTTAAATCCGTATTTTTGATATATTCTCTGCCGCCAGCTGCGATGCCTGAAGCAAAGAGTACAGTGCCAAGTGCACAAAAGACAGTACCGATTATAAGAAAATTTTTAGTTTTATGATTCTTCATTATGGATCATCCTCTCTTTCTGTTTGTAATAAGCTGTGCGATTCTGGCAAACAGGATACAGGTCCATTTGCACAGATAAATTCCGAGAATGCAAAGCAGAATACTAAATCCAATACTCAGGAGTCCGAGTCCCAGAAGGATGAAGCTTCCGGAAATGGAAAATGGAATAGCGATAATTCCACGTACAAAAAGTTTGCCGCCAATGAGAAAAGCACATAATGCAAACATAAAAACACATAAGTATGCGCAAAACAGGCAGACAGCAACACTTGCTAATATGGCAAACAATACAATAAGCAAAGGAATTGCGATTGGTGCTGCACAGACAGCAAGAATTGCCACTTTTAAAGTTCCTTTTTGCACAGGTTTATTGATAGCAGAAGTTTTGCCCAGCTTCTTATCCAGAAGATTGGAAATCAGATCTCTGGCTGCTTCTTTTGGTGTGCCAAGTTCTTTCATCAGTTCCTGCTGACCATTCTCATCAGCTTCGCCAAAGTATTCTTCAAAGTAATCGACTGCGTCTTCATAGTCCTGTTTTGGAAGACGGTGCAAATACTTTTTCAGTTGAGTCATATATTGTTCTTTTGTCAATTTCGTACCCTCCCCTCAATAATCCCGTCAATTGTATCGCGGTAACTGTTCCATTCCTGATGCAAAAATTCAAGCTGTTTTTTGCCATCATCGGTGATGGAATAATATTTACGTTTACGTCCCTGGAATTCCTGCGAATAAGTCGTAACGTATCTACCCTTTTCCAGCTTCTTCAGAATCGGATATAAAGTAGATTCTTTGATATCAGCTACGATTTTGACTGTCTGACTGATCTCGTATCCGTAGGAATCCTGTGTGTCCACGATAGAAAGAATCAAAAATTCAATCAACAATGCAGATACAGGATAATACATAGAACCACCTCCTGAAATAATATGTAAAATAATTATATATAAAAATTTCATATATAAAATATATACATATACAGAGAAGATGTCAAGAGGAATATTAAAATAAAAAAGAACTGTACCAGGAAGTGAGTTTCAATAGAAGTTATATAATTCTAAGAAACAATTCCTAAACAGTTCTTTTTTATAAAAATACCTTACGTAGTGTCTTGCTCACATTTCACAAAATGACTTATCTGAAGTTTTATCTATGCCATTTGCTGAAAATGAATCATATTCTATGTTAGTACAGCGAATATTAAGTAACCGCTATATTGACTTGTCTGATTTTTCATCTGCGGCGTTGTCGTCAATCGCCGTAGCCACCGCTACGCCCCATTCCTCCGCCTTGCAGATGAAGAAATCATTCGTTTCAGAGTTAACTACACATATGACACGCCTCACAAGCCGATGGCGTAGTAGCGCATCCACCCATCGCGGTCTCACGCAGCTCTGCAGGAAGCTTCTTCCCTACGGTAAACATTGTCTGGATCATTTCGTCCAAAGGAATCAGCTGAGGGATTCCGGCGAGAGCCATCTCAGCGGCAATGATCGCATTTGCAACACCGGCAGCATTTCTGTTCTGGCAAGGATATTCTACCAGACCTCCTACCGGATCACATACCAGACCAAGCATATTCATAAGGACAGTAGATGCAGCATACGTACATTCTTTTGGGGTGCCGCCCATCAGTTCCACAGCGGCAGAAGCAGCCATGGCAGAAGCAACGCCGACCTCTGCCTGACATCCGCCGACAGCACCGGCGACGGTGGCATTTCGCATTGCCAGATATCCGATCGCACTTGCATTGAAAAGCGCCTGAATGATTTGATCGTCAGAGAAGTGGTAATGCTCCTGCATTGCCAGCATCAGTCCAGGGACAATTCCGGCAGAACCGGCAGTAGGAGAGGCCACGATCAATCCCATAGAAGCGTTAGTCTCAAGTGTTGCCATGGCGTAAGTTATTGCTCTCTGAAGCAGATCACCACAAAGTCCCTGACTATTCTGAGCGTGAATACTCAGCTTTCTTGCCTCGCCTCCGATTAGACCGCCCATGGATTTTACAGGTTTTTCAATAGGAGAACGTGCGGCATCTTTCATAATCTCCAGAACCCGGCTCATTCGTTCCTTTACAGTTTCAGCGGTTGTTTCGCCAAGTTCAATTTCGCGAAGACGCATGATCTCTGAAATAGGAAGATTTTTTTCTTCACAGAGTGTTAAGAGTTCGTTTGCGTTTTTAAAGTCCATGATAAAAATCCCCCTTTCTTTACATCTGTACGATCATGACTTCATGAATATTTGGGTTTTCGCGGATAGCAGGAACGATATTCTCCGGAAGCTTACCATCAGATTCTACAATTGTGTAAGCAATATCGCCTTTTCCTTCGCGGAAGAGACGCATGAATGCAATATTGATATTTCGGTCACTCAGGCATTTGGTAATATAGGCCACAACACCCGGAGTATCCTGGTGAATAACGATGACTGCGCTGTACTCGCCAGTAAAATCTACCTGGACGTGATTGATCTCAACAATACGGACTTTTCCACCACCCAGGGATTCTCCGCGCACAGTCATTTTCTGGCCTTTTTCATTTTCCATACAGATATCTACAGTATTTGGATGAATGTCTGTTTCCTGGTCATTAGGAGTAAATGAAAACTCCAGACCTTTTTCATGGGCAATATCAAATGAGTTTCGGATACGCATATCATCCGTAGAAAATCCCATGATTCCTCCAAGTAAAGCGCGGTCTGTACCATGTCCGCGATAGGTTTTGGCAAAAGAACCATACAGAATAAAATCAGCCCTTTTTAACGGACCTTCGATCATTTTGTGGGCAAGATAAGAAATACGTGCCGCACCTGCGGTATGTGAACTTGAAGGACCGATCATGTTCGGTCCCATTACATCAAATGCACTGATAAATGACATAAGAATTATTCTCCTATAATTATGAAATAATAAGCCCTCCGGCATTAACTATATTCTAACATTCACTCATGAAATAAGCAAATTCTAATATAAACTGTTAAAGGAAAGCCTTACGTTAGTATTGTTACTGTTCGCTCTGTGCCAGTAACGTTAATATAAACAAAAATTAATGTAAAAAATAGAAAAACAGGGTTGCTTTTTCACAATAGGGCGGTTACAATAACAATGCAAATGAAACAAGACTGTTTTTATCATAAAAGAACAGTGTAAGTTTTGAGCGTTCAGGAAATCAGTTCACAGAAAGAATGAAATTTTTCTGAACGAAAAATATAGAGAAAAGGCAGGTGGAACAGAATGGATAATTGCGATTCTCATGGGCGAAGTAGTAGCACAGGATCTGAAATAAAAAGAGTATATGAGTATTGCAGACATTCTTCTGTTCTGCTGTAGTCATATATTACACATCTTTTTCGATTTCTTATCCTGTATTTATGAAATTCCCCGAATCATGCAATTACATATTTGAACAGTGAATAATCAGTAAGTAATACATTGGAAGTGCTTACTGTTTTATTGTGCTGGAAAGTGCATAAGGAAAGTGGCAGTAACGACAGACTGCTTTCTTTTGGTGCGCAATTTATGTACAAAAACGGAGGAAAAAATGATGGAGAAAAGAGTACAGGATTATTCCAAAGAAATTCTCAAAATCATCCGCAGCAATACCTCTCCGGCTGTTATGGCAGGAAGACTGCAGGATTATCATGAGAATGACCTGGCAGATGTACTGCCAATGCTGACTGTACAGGAACGGTGCAAACTGTACCGTATTCTGGATACAGATGTGCTCTCTGATATTTTTGAGTACACAGAAGAAGAGAACGCAGCAGAGTATCTGAACGAAATGGATGTAAAAAAGGCGGCAGCCATTTTATCCAGAATGGAGACAGATGCCCTGGCAGATGTATTAAATAAACTTGAAAAAGCAAAAAAGAAAATACTGATCGATCTGTTAGAACCTGAGGTTCGGCGTGATGTGGAGATGATCGCATCTTTTGATGAGGATGAGATCGGAAGCCGCATGACTACAAATTTTATTGTGATCACAGATAAGCTCACCGTAAAGCAGGCGATGAGCAGTCTGATTTCACAGGCAGCGAAGAACGATAATATTTCTACGATTTTCGTAGTAACAGAGCAGCAGAAATTCTACGGTGCGATCGATTTGAAAGAATTGATTATTGCCAGACAGGATGATCTGCTCGAGAATCTGGTCGTGACATCATATCCGTATGTGTATGCGGAGGAGAATATTGATGACTGTATTGAAGAACTGAAGGATTATTCAGAAGATTCTGTTCCGGTACTGGATAATGATAACCAGCTTCTGGGTGTTATCACATCTGCGAGCATCATTGATCTGGTTGATGACGAGATGGGAGATGACTATGCGAAGCTGGCTGGTCTGACTGCCGAAGAAGATTTAAAAGAACCTCTGAAAGAGAGTATGAAGAAACGTATGCCATGGCTGATCATTCTGTTAGGTCTTGGAATGGTCGTATCTTCTGTTGTAGGTCTCTTTGAGCAGGTAGTAACGGCACTTCCGATTGTGATGTGTTTCCAGTCCCTCATCCTGGACATGGCGGGAAATGTAGGTACACAGTCTCTGGCTGTAACGATCCGTGTGCTGATGGATGAATCACTTACAGGAAAACAGAAACTGGAACTTGTATGGAAAGAAATGCGAATCGGCTTGTGCAACGGCAGCCTTCTGGGATTTTTCTCTTTCGTATTGATTGGGTTGTATATTTATCTGTTTAAGGGAAAAACATTGCTGTTTTCTTACGCAGTGTCAGGCTGTATCGGTGTGGCACTTTTACTGGCAATGCTGATTTCCAGTGCAGTGGGAACCTGCATTCCGCTGTTTTTTAAGAAAATTAATATTGACCCGGCAGTAGCTTCCGGTCCGCTGATTACAACGGTGAACGACCTGGTTGCGGTAATCACATACTATGGTCTCAGCTGGATTTTTTTACTGGAAATGTTGCATCTGGCGGGATAATAAAACTGTAAAAAATGGGCTGTCTATTTCCCGACAGCCCATTTTTATGTATGTCTGGAAGCGTACAATTGTAATCTCTTAAATAAATTTTGGCTTTAAGAGAGTTGCTTCAGAAATAATCTGAAGTGAAGTCTCAGGTTAGTTTTATGCAGAGGCTTTGGAAAGTTTCTGCTTCTTAAATGTCTGGATTCCTTCAGCTACAAGGAAGAGAGCCAGAATAGCCATCGCTGCCGCAAAGATAAGCTGGAACCAGTCACCCCAGAGAGCCTGTCCTGCACTGATTATAACGATCTTATTTTTTACAGTGATAAGCAGGCTGCAGAGTGTTGCTGCAAGCATAAATACCATTGGGACATAGAACATTTTATTGTTCTTTCCTGCCTGTCCAAGCCATGCGCAGACGGCCATGAGAGCGATACCTGCTGCAAATGCTGCCGGAGGACCACCGAAAGCTCCGCCTGTATATTTATCAAATACCATACCAACTGCGATCAGAGCTACGATACCAAGTGCAGATTCAATCAGCATGGAACCATAGGCGATAGGTTTTGCATTTTTTTATATTATCTAAATTAATAGGGTTTTTATGAATGATGAATGAAGGGATTGTTTTATGAAAATAATTGGAATTGATATTGGAACAACAACAATCAGCGGTGTTGTTCTGGAGAATAAAGTAGAAGGTCAAATAACAACTAAAGCAGAAGAAAAATTGGAAATTGTTGAGGCAAAGACTATAGAAAATGGCTGTTTTATCCCAACAGAACACGAATGGGAACGAATACAGGATGCAGAACAGATAGTAAAAAAGGCTCAGAATTTAACAGACTATTTTTTAGATAAATATCAGGATGTCGAGAGAATCGGACTTACCGGGCAGATGCATGGAATTGTGTACATTGATAAGAATGGAAAATGTGTCAGTCCGTTGTATACATGGCAGGATGAACGAGGGAATCTTTATAGCGAAAATGGAGATTCTTGTGGTGAAAAAGAAAATGCTTATGATGAAATCGGAGAAGAGAAAATAAATGAAGTTAAAATAAAGAAAACCAAAGGAATATCTCTGATAGAGGAAATCCAACAAAAGTGTAAGTTAAAAACAGCATCTGGATATGGGCTGGTTACGCACATTTACAATATGAGACATAGCTTGATTCCGAAATCAGCGACAAGTTTCTGTACGATTATGGATTATCTTGGAATGTGCCTGACAGGACGACAAGTACCGCTTGTGCATGTCAGCAACGCTGCAAGCTTCGGCTTCTTTAACGGACGTAAGATGTGTTTTGAAACAGAAAAACTAAATGAAATGGGAATTGAAGAAAAGTGGCTGCCAGAGATTTGCACTGATGTGAAAAAACTGGGTACATATCGAAACTGTACAGTGACAGCCGCAATAGGCGATAATCAGGCAAGCTTCCTCGGTTCAGTAGGAAATAAGAGTAATACCTTACTTGTAAACATGGGAACAGGTGGACAGATTTCCATTCTTTCTGATTGGTATTTTGAAAAAGATGGAATCGAAGCAAGACCTTTTCTGAATGGAAAATATCTGCTGGCTGGTGCGTCTTTATGTGGTGGAAAAGCATATGCGTTACTTGAAAACTTTTTCAGAAAATTTGTAAAAGAAGCAACAGGGCAGGATAAGCCATTATACAAAATAATGGAAACAATGGCGGAAAAAGGAAAAGAATTTGATGCCAGACAGCTAGAGAACAGAAGACTTAAAATAGAAACCACATTCGATGGCACAAGAGTCAGCCCGGAACTTGGCGGCAGTATTACGAATCTGTTCTCTGATAACTTCACACCGGAAAGCTTCACCTATGGAGTTCTGGAGGGAATGAGCAGAGAACTTTACAATATGTATCAGACCATTCACAACGGAACTGATATCGAAGTAAAACATATAACAGGCTCAGGAAACGGCCTCAGAAAAAATAAAGTACTCTGTGAAATTGTTGAGGAAATGTTTGGAGCAGAACTTGTTCTAGCGGAATACGAAGAGGAAGCGGCAGTGGGTGCTGCAATAAGTGGAAGTATCAGCAATGTTAACACTTGTAAAAATTGCTAATAAATCAAAGGAGAAATTCCATGAATAAGAAAAAACTTGCATTTATCTGTGTTCACAATTCCTGCCGAAGCCAGATTGCAGAAGCACTTGGGAAAAAACTTGCAGGAGATGTGTTTGAATGCTATTCCGCAGGAACGGAAACAAAGCCCCAGATCAATCAGGATGCGGTGCGCCTGATGAAAGAACTGTACGATATTGATATGGAACAGACACAGTACAGTAAAACATTTGATAAGATACCTGTTCCGGATATTGCTGTCTCGATGGGCTGTGATGTAGGGTGCCCGTATATCGGCAGAGCTTTCGATGAAAACTGGGGACTGCAGGATCCGACAGGTCAGAGTGATGAAGTATTCATCAGCGTAATACGAGAGATTGAGCGAAATATTATCCGACTTGTGGATAAAGAAAAATAATAAAACGTAGTGTATAGGAAAACTTTGGCAGATATGAGGAAAGAAATATGAGGAAAGAATCCAACTATGAGATTATGAAACATCAAATGCAAGATGTATTTGCACAAGGAAATCTTGCACTGGCAGCAGAAAAATGGCATCTTGATATAAATGATGAAGTTATTTATGTTCGTTTTATTGCAAGAGATTACACCATTAATGTAAAAAGCGGGCTTATCCTGCGTGCAGACAATGGCATCGAAGCAGATTACAATGAAGCAATGACACTGTATGATATTCTTTCTCGTGAGCCTGCAGTAACATTTGAAAAATTTGTTTCGATTGATTTCTTTAGCGGTTTAAAAAGTACATCTGGAGGAAGTAGCATTTTTGACAGCGCAAAAGCTGCATTTGATCATCAGGAGACCAAGCTTGCACGCGCATGCGAGAAGCTTGGGGATGTGCCCTTTGGTAAGTCGGATGTAGGATTGTTTGGAGGACTTTGCGGTTCACTCAACAATATTTTCGTTCATATGTCAGGGCAAAACATAGGAAATGACATGCGGAAGGATTGTTTTCGTAAAATAATGAGATTTTCATTCCCTCAGATGAACTATTTTGGAAGCGGTTCTCTTGTGACGCGGGTGACAAATGATATTACACAGGTACAAAATTTCGTATCGCAGTTTGTCAGAGGAATGATTAGAACAATGATGCTTACATTCGGAAGTATATTCTGCATGTGGCGCCTGAATTCCAGATTTGGGCTGATTGTGTTGTGTGCGTTTCCTTTTCTTGTAGGTACGCTTATCATATGTCTGTGTAAGGCAAATCCTTTGTTTCGCAACTACAGGGAAAGTTGGATGATATCAATGCAATCATGCAGGAGGATATTTCAGGTATTAGAATTATTAAGGCATGTGTGCGTGAAATATATGAGAAGGCACGTTTTGGAAAAGCCAATGACGAACTTATAAAGACACAGTTGCAGACCCTTGTGATTTTTGCGTTCATGAACCCAATTGTGAATGCAATCATGTATATTCTCAGATACCATACGCAGTAATCTGAAATATGGCAACGAAAGTGCTACGGAGGCTCAACTGGAAAAGGCTGTAGAGATGAGTCGATGCCTGGATATGGTAAAACGTCTTCCGCAAGGATATGACACTGTATTATATGGCGCGGGAGATAATATCAGTCAGGGACAACGTCAGCTTTTTGCGATAGCCCGTGCATTTGTTGCGGATCCTAAGATACTGATTCTGGACGAGGCGACATCTAATGTAGATACACGCACAGAGAAAAAATTCAGATAGCTATGCAGGGGCGCACAAGTATTGTAATTGCCCACCGTCTGTCCACAATCAGAGATTCAGACATGATTGTTGTAATGGATCATGGTGAAATAGTCGAATGTGGAACACACGAAGAACTACTGGAGAGAAAGGGTAAATATCATGAACTTTATATGACACAATATGCCGGTTTCTCCATTTAGAATCTTGCGAAACCTATCCAAATCGACAAGATGCTGAAGAGGATTAGAAAAGTACTGAAAGATTAAAAGAGAAAAATTGCAGGTGGACAAGTAATTTTTAATAAACCTTCCCATAGTCATAGTTTCTGATAAACTCAAGCACTTTTCTGACTGCCGGGGCCAAATCATGCATATCCCGGACACATGCGCCAATGACACGTTCTTCCGCTGGTGAGATGGGTAGCATTTTTACTTCATTTTCAAAACCATACATGGTCAGAAGCGGCATGATTGCAAAGCCAAATCCGGCTTTGACCATTTCAACCGTTGTTTTATCATCTACCACATGGCATACGGTGCGGACATCGAGATTCAGTTTGTCTATAATACGACTGGCATCCGCATCGCAGGATTCACGCTGCATGATAAAGCGTACATCTGCAAGACTTTCAAGTGAAATTTCAGAATCAGATGCAGTTTTAGTCCCTTTGCGTAAAATGCACATCAGCGGATCAGCGAAAATCCGATAAAAAGGAAAATGCGGGTTCACTGTCTCAGACAGGAAACCGATGTCAACCACTCCGGTTTTCAGCCAATCAATGATATTTTCGTAAGACCCCTGATAGATTTCAAAAGTAATGTTGGGATATTGTGCCTTGAAGCCGTAGATCAGATCAGGCAGATATCTGCACATGGAATTAAAAATTCCAAGACGGACATGACCTTTCTCAAGACCATTCAAATCTGACAAATATTGAAACAGCATATCTTCTTTTTGGATTATGGAGGAAATCAGTGGCAAAATACTTTCACCAGTGGTGGTCAGAGTGACACCGCGTCGGTTTCGAATAAATAAAGTGCCCCCAAATTCCTGTTCCATCTGCTTTATAATATGGCTGATCGCGGGAGGTGTAACATTATGAAGCTCCGCTGCTTTTTGAAAGCTGTTGTATTGAACTATCGTAAGAAATACACGGTAATTGAAAGTGTCCATGACTTATCCCTTTCGCATTATAAGATGATATTAGAATCAAAAGCTTTTTACTCCTAACTTTTGACTCTGGTATTATAAGATAAAAAAAAATAAAGTATAAAATAAATAACTTTATATTTATTTATTACTATTTTAAGGTTATGATTGGTATACGTCAAGTTAAGTAATGAAATGGGGAAAAGTAAATGAAGAAAAAAAGTAGTTTTACAGGGCAGCTCGGATTTGTTTTTGCGGCGGCCGGGAGTGCAGTTGGAGTGGGCAATCTCTGGAGATTTCCTTTTCTGGCAGCAAAGGATGGCGGCGGTGTTTTTCTGCTGATTTATCTGGTGTTGATTTTTACGGTCGGCTTTGTGCTGTTGACCACCGATATCGCCATTGGACGCAGAACTGGTAAGAGTGCGATTTATGCCTATGAAAGTATGAATCGGAAATGGAAATTTCTTGGTGTGATCACCTTCTTTGTACCTGTTCTGATTATGACATACTATGCCGTAATCGGCGGCTGGATACTCAAATATATCTTGCTGTTTGCAACCGGAAATGTGGAAACAGCAGCACAGGACAACTGTTTCACATCATTTATCACAGAACCTGGTTCTGTGTGGTATGGATTAATTTTTATGTTGATTACGTCCTTTATTGTATATAACGGTGTGGAAAAAGGAATTGAACGTGTGTCCAAAACTATGATGCCGATACTGTTAGTGATTGTGGTTGGAATCGCTATTTACTCCCTGACACTAAAAAGTACAGCGGATGATGGAAGTATCCGAACAGGTATGCAGGGATTAAAGGTCTATCTGACTCCGAATTGGTCTGGCATGACGGTATCAAGATTTCTGCAGATTGCATTGGATGCGATGAGCCAGTTGTTCTTCTCATTGAGCGTATCAATGGGAATTATGATTACTTATGGTTCTTATGTAAAACCGGAGGTTGATCTGGGAAAATCCGTATCAATGATCGAAGTTATGGATACTGGTGTTGCACTTCTGGCGGGAGTTATGATTATTCCGGCTGTATATGTATTTTTTGGCGTGGACGGAATGGCAGCAGGTCCTGGACTGATGTTTATTTCTTTGCCAAAGGTGTTTTATCGAATGGGTGTTGCGGGAAGAATCATAGGTCTTCTTTTCTTTGTCCTTGCAGCTTTTGCGGCACTGACTTCCTGTATTTCGGTTCTGGAATCCATTACCGCTAACTGTATGGAGATTTTCCATACAGAACGTAAAAAAACAACGGGAGTTCTGTCCATTATTTATCTGGTTGCAACTGCTGTTATTGCACTGGGTTATAGCGTTTTCTATGTTGAGGTTATGCTGCCAAACGGAAGCATCGGACAGCTGCTGGATATTATGGACTACATCAGCAACAGTTTTATGATGCCTTTCATTGCACTGTTGTCGGCTATTTTTATCGGCTGGGTTATGAAACCAAACTGGATCGTGGAAGAAATGGAGCGAGGTGGAAAACACTTCGGGCGAAAGAAACTGTATATAGTTATGATCAAATATCTGATGCCAATTATTATGCTGGTACTGTTCTTACAATCTACAGGTATCCTGAATAAAGTTTGATTATAGGACTAAAAAAAGGCGGTTCTTTTTCGTATCAGATTGATTGGATTAGTGAAAATGTGAACAAAAAAACGGGGAATAGTATGAGTCTGGCAAGGTCAATACTTGACAAAAAAAGAGACATAACAGATAATTGCTATAGTTAAAAAAGAAAGCAGTAAAACAAATTACAGATATTTTTTGATAAATATCCCCGTAAACAGGAGGTCGGATATGAAACAGTGTATGGATACTGATAATTTACACCGCAGATTAAAGAAAATCATCGGACAGGTACAGGCAATTGACCGTATGATTGATGAGGATATTCCATGTGAAGATGTCCTTTCACAGATCAATGCAGCGAAATCTGCATTACATGGATGTGGAAAAGTAGTTCTGGAAGGACATATCAAGCATTGTGTCCGCGATGGCATTGAACATGGAGATGCAGATAAAACAATAGAAAATTTTACAAAAGCAGTTGAGCGTTTTGCTAATATGTAATAATTATAGCAAAGAAAAAAGAAATAGTTGGTCGTTTACGAAAAAGCAGCTAAGAGCCAGTGTCATTGAGTTGGGATGACTTGGTTCTTAGCTGCTTTTTTTTATCAACTAAATCATAGGAAACTATTTTGCAATGTTCCTATGATTTAGTTAATATAAAAAAATTTTCGGACAGAATGTTAATGAAAAAATAGTTTGCAACAGGTAGAAAAATATAGTGATTAATTTTTTCAGTTATACGAAAAACAGAAAAGCCCATGTTGACAACATATACCCCTATAGGTATAATAAGCCTATACCTACATAGGTATAGAAAGCTGCTTTCTTTTACTTGTAAACTTATGATACGAGGAATGTGTTTATGAAAAAAATAATGTATAGATTAGAACATTTACTGGAAATTGGCGGAATTAAGAAAGATATTTTACTGCTTATTATTTCCATAATTGCTGTTGTGTGCAGCTTGTTGAAAATCCAGCCTTTTTCTTTTGATCTGGCATGGGTCGCAATAATTTTGTGCGGTGTGCCAATCATTATGGAGGCAATAATCGGATTAGTCACAGCTTTTGATATTAAAGCGGATGTATTGGTATCACTTGCGTTGATCGCATCTGTCTGCATAGGCAAAAATTTTGCTGCCGGAGAAGTGGCAGTTATCATGCAGCTGGGGGCACTGCTGGAAGAACTGACTGTAGCCAGGGCACGTGCTGGAATCGAAAAACTGGTTCATCTGACACCCCAGACAGCGCGTATTGTTATCGGTGAAAAAGAAAAGGTAATTCCTTCTGAAAAAGTAAAAATCGGTGATATTATCAGAGTATTGCCTGGCGAAACAGTCCCGGTAGACGGTATTATCATTGAAGGAGAGACATCTGTCAATCAGGCTGTGATGACGGGGGAATCTCTTCCGGTGGATAAAAAAGCAGGTGATGAGGTTTCATCAGGAACAGTCAACCAGTTTGGAAGATTTGAAATGCGTGCCACGAAAGTCGGTGAGGATAGCTCAATTCAGCGGATGATCCGTCTGGTTCAGTCAGCAGATGCCGGAAAAGCTAAGATAGTAGGCCTTGCAGACCGCTGGGCGACATGGATCGTAGTCATTGCGTTAACGGCAGCAGTACTTACCTGGATTGTTACAGGTCAGATAATCCGTGCAGTCACGATTCTGGTAGTATTTTGTCCATGTGCACTTGTACTTGCAACCCCTACAGCAATCATGGCAGCAATCGGAAATGCAACAAAGCATGGATTTCTTGTAAGAGAAGGCGATGCACTGGAAAGGCTGTCCAAAGTGTCTAAAATTACTTTTGATAAGACGGGCACACTTACTTATGGAAAACCAGAGGTAATTAAAATTCAGAATACATCTGGGATAAGTGAAGATGAGCTTTATGCATTCTGTGCGGCTGCTGAGAAATCATCAGAACATCCACTGGGAAAGGCAATCGTGCATTGTTATAAGCAGGAACATTCTTCGGAAATATGGAAATCATCAGAATTTAAAATGATACCCGGACGCGGTGTCAGGGCTGTTGTGGATAAAAAACTGGTACTGGCAGGAAATAGAAAAATGCTTGAAGAAAATGGCATTTCAGTTTATGAAGATTATATAGAACAGGCAGACAGTTACATAAATAAAGGATGTACGATTATCTATATTGCAATTGATCATGGATTTTCCGGATACATTGTCTTATCAGATACGATACGTTCGGAGAGTAAGGATATGATAAAAGCACTGACAGAGTTAAAGGTGCAGCCTGTTTTACTTACCGGTGATAACAAAAATGCAGCAAAAACGATTGCTGGACAGATCAGTATTGCGGAAGTTCATGCAAACTGTCTGCCAGAAGATAAAATGAATTTTATAAAAGAATATCAGGCACAAAAAGAGGCAGTCTGCATGATCGGTGACGGCATTAATGATGCTCCGGCACTGAAAGCGGCAGATGTGGGAATTGCCATGGGTGGAATCGGCAGTGATATTGCAGTGGATGCAGCAGATATTGCACTGGTAGATGATGAAGTAAAAGAACTTCCACATCTGATCGCATTGTCAAAAAGAATGATGACAACTATTAAAATTAATATGTCATTTTCCATGGCATTGAATTTTCTGGCAATTGTTCTTGCTATCACGGGAATTCTGAACCCTGTAGTTGGAGCACTGGTACACAATGCCGGTTCAGTACTTGTAATTATTAATTCGGCACTCCTGTTAAAATGGAAGTAAATTTTTATGTTCTTTGCGGCTGATTAGATGATAAGTGACATTGGTTTCCGGGTCTGTCAGTGGAATTACTTTTCGGTTAAATTACAGAATATTTATTGCGTATCCCTGCTCTAAGGATTAAACTTGTAAAGTAATAAATGAAAAAATAAAATTAACTGGAGAAATAACAAATGGAATACATAGATATTGTAGATGAACAGGGAAATCCAACAGGGGAAAAAGTTGAGCGTTCGATTGCTCATTCACAGGGAATCCGCCACAGGACAGCACATATCTGGATCGTGCGGAAAGTAAATGGCAGATATCAGGTTCTTATGCAGAAAAGGGCTATGAATAAAGAATCCTTTCCGGGAATGTTTGATACCTCATCAGCGGGACATATCCAGGCAGGTGATGAGCCTCTGGAATCGGCATTACGTGAGTTTCACGAGGAACTGGGAATCCGTGCACAGCCGCAGGAACTGGAATTTGCCGGAAATTTTCGTATATCCTATGAGAAAGAATTCTACGGAAAAATGTTCCGGGATAATGAAATCGCTTTTGTGTATATTTACAGTCAGCCTGTAGATGAGACAAAGCTGGTTCTCCAGAAAGAAGAAGTGGAAACCGTAGAATGGTTTGACCTGGAAGAAGCATATGCAAACTGTAAAAAACGCGATCCGAGATTCTGCGCACCAACAGGCGGGATAGAAATTGTGATAAAAGAATTGGCAGGTAGAAGATGATCACATATGAATATGGAAATCCAGAAGCAGATACTGTTCTGATTCAGCCAACGGGTGAACATGAAATGGCAAGTCTTGAGAATGAGGTCAGAGAAATTGAAAAAAGGACTTCTAAGGAATTCAGATTTATTGCGACAAAGGTAGAAAACTGGAATGATGATCTGTCTCCATGGAAAGCACCGGCGGTATTTAAGACGGAGGATTTTTGTGGTGGTGCGTCAAAGACGTTAGAGAATATTATCGCACTTTGCGCAGATAAAAACAGAAAATATTATATAGGTGGATATTCCCTTGCAGGATTATTTGCGTTATGGGTAGCCTGCCAGACAGATATATTCTCAGGTGTTGCAGCAGCATCCCCATCTGTATGGTTTCCTGGCTTCATTGACTATATGAAGACATATAAGATGAAAAGTCAGAACGTTTATTTAAGTCTCGGAGATAGAGAAGAAAAGACAAGAAATCCTGTTATTGCACAAATCGGTAACTGCATCAAAGAGGAATATCGCTGTTTACTGGAAAATGGAATTAATTGTATACTGGAATGGAATAAAGGAAACCACTTTAAAGAAGCAGATATAAGAACTGCGAAAGCATTTGCATGGATATTAAATAATGATTCGTCAGGCGAACGGACAACAAGGCTGAGTAATTTGTAGAGACAAAAATAAATTTACAGAACGGGAAGTCAGAGATGCAACGGTAGGTTGTGTTTCTGGCTTTTTTTGTTTATATGTTATACAGTATACGATTTCTTGATTTATAAGAACAGGATTGAGATGTTTATAATTTTAAAAAAATGTTAAAAAATAAACAAATAATACATGGAAAATATTGGCACAATAGCAGACATATGATAGAAAAATAGCAGATATATGATAATAATATAGAGTAAATGACAAAAAATATCAAATATTAAAATAATTCAAAATACTATTGCGTTATAAAATTAACAATGATATAATGCGAACTGACAGAAGAGGTGAGTGCCTTCTGCAGCAGCATGTAAACTGGCATAATTTTAAAGGAGAGAACAGCAATGGCAAGATTTACATTACCAAGAGACATTTATCATGGAAAAGGATGTCTGGCAGAACTGAAAAATTTAAAAGGAAAGAAGGCAGTCCTTGTTGTTGGCGGTGGTTCCATGAAACGTCAGGGATTTTTGGATAAAGCAGTCAACTATTTAAAAGAAGGCGGAATGGAAGTTCAGCTGATTGAAGGCGTTGAACCAGATCCATCAGTAGAAACGGTTATGAAAGGTGCAAAAGTGATGCAGGAATTTCAGCCGGATTGGATCGTAGCTATGGGCGGTGGATCACCAATTGATGCAGCGAAAGCAATGTGGACATTTTATGAATATCCGGATACAAAATTTGAAGATCTTATTACACCTTTTGGATTCCCGGAATTAAGACAGAAAGCCAGATTTGCGGCAATTCCATCCACATCAGGAACAGCTACAGAAGTTACAGCTTTCTCTGTAATTACTGATTATAATACAGGAATTAAATATCCTCTGGCAGATTTTAATATCACACCAGATGTGGCAATCGTTGATCCGGAGCTGGTAGAAGGACTTCCGGTTAAACAGGTAGCGTATACTGGAATGGATGCATTAACACATGCAATTGAAGCATATGTTTCTACTTTACACTGTCCATATACAGATCCGCTTGCATTGCAGGCAATCGAGATGGTGCTGACATATCTTCCGGCATCTTATAATAAAAATATGGAAGCACGTGAGCAGATGCACTATGCACAGTGTCTGGCAGGAATGGCATTTTCCAATGCACTGCTTGGTATTGTCCATTCAATGGCTCACAAAACAGGAGCTGCATTTTCTACAGGTCATATTCCACATGGATGTGCAAATGCAATCTATCTTCCATATGTAATTAAATATAATGCGAAAGATCCTGTAGCGGCAGAGCGTTATGCAGAAATCGCAAGAAGAATGGGACTGGAAGGAACATGCCAGAAGGCATTGATCAACAGTCTCTGTGAAAAAATTGATGAATTCAATGTAAGATTAAATATCCCAAAAACATTAAAAGATTTTGGAATTCAGGAAGATGAGTTCAAGGAAAAAGTTGCAAAGATTGCAGAACTTGCAGTAGGTGATGCATGCACCGGCTCAAATCCAAGAGCAATCGATCCGGCAAATATGGAAAAACTCCTGACATGCACGTATTATGGAACAGAAGTTGATTTCTGATAAAGGATTAAATAAATAATTGTGGTTAAATCGGAACCGAAATAGGGTTTAGTTAAAAAGGAACATATGTATTTTCTTTTCCCCTTGCTTTAATTATAAAAAGCAAGGGGAATTTTTATACCTTGCCTCAGAATAAGAATGTGTTATATAATAATACGAATATATCATAAGAAAATTAACAGGAGGGCCTTTGATATGGATATTTCTGAATTTATAGAAGTAGCAAAGAATCTTAACGTTCTTGGAATTAAAATTACAAAAGACGGAGAACTGGCAGCAGAGTGGCACAGTGAGCCTGAATGCAGGAGAAATATCTATTCTGCAACGAAAAGCTTTACATCCTGTGCAGTTGGTTTTGCTGTTCAGGAAGGTTTGATTGATCTGAATGAAAAGCTTACAGAAGCATTTTCAGGAGATATGCCGGAGAATATTGATGATAACCTGAAATCTGCAACAGTCCGGGATTTACTGACCATGTGCCTGGGACAGGAAAAAGGAAATCTTATGGGAGAACAGCGCCCGTTATATAAGGAAGATGACTGGGTAAAGATGTCTCTGGCTGTTCCTTTTAAATATAGACCAGGAACACATTTTGTATATAATAATGTTGGTCCGTATCTGGCTGGAATCCTTGTACAGAGACGGTCCGGATGTGATCTTGTTTCCTATCTCACACCCAGATTGTTTTCACATCTTGGGATAAAACGCCCGACATGGGAAACAGATCCTCTTGGTAATAGCTTTGGAGCAGGTGGATTATTCCTTACCCTTTCTGAACTTCACAAATTTGGTCTTTTCTATCTTAATGAAGGCAGATGGAATGGCAGACAGATACTGTCTGAACAGTGGATAAAAGAAAGCACAAAAGCTGCTGATGTGGATCATTATGGATATCTGTTCTGGCGCGGAGAATACAATTCATACAGAGCAGATGGAAAATATTGCCAGATTTCCATGGTTCTTCCGGATAAAAATGCAGTTGTCACATTTGTATCAGAATGCCGCAGAGGAAAAGAACTTATGCGCGCAGTTTATGATCTTATTTGCACAAAATTATAAGGGGAGAAATATTATGACTCAAAAAGAACGTATGGAACAGGGAATCATTTATGATCCGGGTGCATCAGAAATTGCAGATGAGCAGGCTGTTTATATGGAAAGACTGCGAATATCCGATTGACTCAGTTGCGTCCGTCAGAACAGGACAAGAAACAGAAATGAAAGAATCGACTGGGAGAATTTAAAATAAACCAGAAAGAGAGCCTACATTAATGGATTTAAAACAGTTACAGTATTTCGTGGTATGTGCGCAGACCGGGTCGTTCAGTGAGGCGGCCAAAAATCTATATTCAACACAGCCGAGTGTCAGCAAGGTAATCAAAGGTCTGGAAGATACACTTGGAATGCAGCTTTTCGAACGGCTTCCAAGAGGAATCCGTCTGACGGTACAGGGAAAGAAAGTTTATCAGTACGCGTCGAAAATTATAAATGAGATAGATGTTCTTGAGAATATGGCATCGCGTGGAATGACGAAATGGATTCGGATTTCTTTGAATCCAAGTTCCTGGTTTGCCGACCAGTTTGTGGATTTTTATAATGAGACGTTTGAAAAAAACTACCATTTTCAACTGACAACAGCCGGTGTACGCAGTGTGATGGAACGAGTCAGAGATTATATGGATGATATTGGATTCGTATATATCTTAAGCCACCAGAAAGAGAATTTCCTACACGAACTTGCGAAGAATAAAATACAGTTTGTACCTATGTATGAAACAGATTTGATTCTGTATCCGGGACGTTTGACAGAACTTTACGATTCCGGTAAGGAAAGTGCGAACCTGGAGGATCTGGAAGGAATTCGTTTCATACAGAATTATCAGGATGAGTTTTTTGATATTGGTGCAGTAAAAGAGGAAGCCTTTCAGTGGAAAGATATTGATATTTCTGTATTGACAAACAGTGATTATATTATGGAAAAAATGCTTAAGAAGAGCAAGGTTTCAAATATGAGTGGAAGTTATCTTTCGGAAAATAAAATTGGGACTACACCGGGAATCCCGCTGGAACTTGGCGATAATAAGGTTATTTTCGGATATATTCTCCATAAGGGTGAGAAAATAGATGAGAGCATAGAAGAGTTTCTGAAATTTTTAAAAGAAAGACTTCCGAATTACAAAACAAATGAATGAAACAAAAGCATACTGATTATCAGAGAGAGGCAGACATATTTTGGTGTATTAAATGATATTCCGAAAACAGCAAAAGCTATGCAAAATAAGAATAGCTCATAACCCCTGGGGTGGGTTGTGAGCTGTTCTTGTTTTTGCTAGACTGCTAATCGGATATTTGGGATTAATAATTCCAGAACAAAATCAGGCTACTGTTCATTTAATATTTGTAATATCCTGTGAAAAATATTACTGAAAGTGAAGTGGGCAGTAATAAAATTATAAGATGGAGATAATCAAATGAAAAAATATGCGTTAAGACGTCTGCTTCAACTGATTCCCATTTTGTTTGCGATTACCTTTCTTTCCTATGGCATGATGCGAATTGCCGGAAGTGATGTTGTAACGCAAAAAATGGAGAATACAGGGCAGGTTGTATCGGAAGATACGTTAAATGCAGCACGAGAACAGCTGGGACTGGACAAACCATTTCTGACTCAGTATTTTGTCTGGCTTGGAAAACTGCTTCGTGGAGATATGGGAAACAGCTATGTATCAGGCTTTTCGGTTTTTGATACGTTTATATCGAAACTTCCGGCTACATTACTTCTTACAGCTACATCTATTCTGCTTACAATCATTATATCTATTCCTCTGGGAATTTTGTCAGCGATAAAGCAGAATTCGATTATAGATTATCTGATTCGTTTGTGCAGCTTTATAGGGAACAGCCTTCCTAATTTTTTTGTGTCATTGCTGCTGATGTATTTCCTGGCGATTAAGCTTAGAATTTTCCCGGTTATTGCGAAGGAAGTAAGTTTAAAGAGTGTGGCGATGCCGGCGATTACTTTGGCAATAGCGATGTCGGCAAAATATCTTCGACAGGTTCGTGCTACAGTTCTGGATGAATTGAGCAAGGACTATGTGGCAGGAGCGAAAGCAAGAGGTGTGAAATTTTCTGTTACTCTTTGGAAAAGCGTTATGAAAGCTTCTCTGGTAACAGTTATTACTTTATTGATGCTGTCAGTGGGTAACCTGCTTGGAGGAACTGCAATTGTAGAATCAATCTTTATGTGGGATGGTGTTGGAAAAATGGCAGTAGATGCTATTTCCATGCGTGATTATCCGATTATTCAGGCATATGTTATGTGGATGGCGATTATCTATGTTCTGGTAAATCTGCTTACGGATTTGTCATATCGATTCCTGGATCCAAGAATTCGTCTGGGAGGTGTAAAACAATGAGTGAAAAGCAGAACAAAGACGTAACCGTGCGAGTACAGAAAATAAAGAAAAGTCATATTAAAACCAAGTTAATTGTTTTTCTTGTTTTGGCGATAGGACTTGTAATACTTGCGGTTTTTTCAGATCAGCTATGTCCATATGATCCTTATGCACAGGATCTGGCAAGTGCCCTGCAGCCGCCGAGTCTGCAGCACCCTATGGGAACAGATACATATGGAAGAGATATGTTGTCCAGAGTGATCAGTGGTGCGCGTGCAAGTATTTTTTCAACATTTATTCTTGTGGCAGTAATTTCTGTATTTGGAACAGTAGTGGGTGTATGTAGTGGTTATTACGGAGGGGTGATGGATTCTGTTATGATGAGAATCTCAGATGTCTGTCTTGCTTTTCCGGGACTTGTTTTTGCAATGGCAATCGCAGCTATTCTTGGCGGCGGTATTCAGAATGCAATTATAGCATTGGCAGTAATCAGCTGGCCGAAATATTCGCGTATTGCAAGAAGTCAGACACTGGTACTGAAAAATGAATCATACATTCATGCTGCGTTGCTGGCTGGTGACAATTCAGGTCAGATAATGATAAGGCATGTTCTTCCGAATATGCTGGGACCTGTTCTGGTAACCGCTATGCTGGATATTGGTACCATGATGATGGAACTGGCAGGGTTGTCATTCCTCGGTCTGGGTGCACAGATTCCTATGGCAGAGTGGGGAAGTATGATGAGTAGTGGACGCAGTATGATCCAGACATATCCATGGGTTGTATTATCACCTGGAATCGCAATCTTTGTATCAGTGGTAATTTTTAATCTGCTTGGAGATACGATTCGAGATTATCTGGATCCGAAAAATACACGTTCACAAGGATGATATTTGATAATGGTGGCTGACTCTTATAGTGTACTGACAGCCGGTACACAAGAGTTTGAACATAAAAGAAGGAGGATTACAAATGAGAGCAAAAAAAATTTTAGCAATGGCAATCGCTATGGGAATGATTGTTGGAGCGACAGCTGTGCCAACACTGGCTGCTGACAAAAAGACATTCGTATTTGGTGATACTACTTTTAATGCGGAGAATGAAGAGGCGGATATTAACCCGCAGAATACTTATGCAGGATGGGCGTGTATCCGTTATGGCGTTGGAGAAACTCTTTTCCGTTATTCAGATACAATGGAAATCGAACCATGGGTTGCAAAAGAGTACGAAAACGTAGATGAGCTGACATGGAAAATCACATTAAATGATGGCGTTGTTTTTTCTAATGGACGTGCCTGTGACGGAGAAGCTGTAAAGGAATCTCTGGAAGGTCTGATCGCAAATAATGAACGTGCTGCCGGAGATCTTTGTATTGACAGTATTGAGGCAGATGGAAATACAATTACCATAAAGACAACAGAGCCGAAACCGGCATTAATAAATTATCTCAGTGATCCATATGGCTGTATTATTGATACAGAGGCCGGAATCACAGACAATGGTATTGTAATTGGAACAGGCCCATATGTAGCGACAGATCTGGTAACAGATGATCATCTGAATCTTGTAAAGAATGAAAATTACTGGAACGGGGATGTCAATGTAGATGAGATTACGGTCCGTACAATTTCTGATGGCGACACGCTGGCACTGGCGCTTCAGGCAGGTGAAATTAATGCTGCTTATGGTATGGCATATGCAAGTTATCCATTATTTGAAAATGATGATTTCACATTTTCAAGTACAGCGACAAGCCGTGCTTTCTATGCATGGATGAACTTTGAAAGCCCTGTAACATCTGACCCGGCAGTGCGTAAAGCAATTGCGATGGGTATTGATAAAGAAAGTTTCGTATCAGTTCTTCTTAATGGATATGGTTACCCGGCAGTTGGCGCGTTTCCGGATACGTTCTCTTTTGGTGGAGAGAATCTGACAACAGAAAGTTATGATCCGGAAGGTGCAAAACAGGTTCTGGAAGATGCCGGATGGGTAGATTCTGATGGTGATGGTATTCGTGAAAAAGACGGACAGAAACTGGAAATCCGCTGGCTGACATATCCAAGCCGCCAGGAGCTTCCTCTTCTCGCAGAATCAGCACAGGCTACTTTAAAAGAAATCGGCATGGATGTTCAGGTAAACTGTACATCTGATAACAATACAATTCGTAAAGATCCTACATTATGGGATGTATATGCAAGTGCTATGGTAACAGCACCGACAGGAGATCCGCAGTATTTCTTTACATCCTGTGCACTTGATGAGTCTGTAAACAATAACGGACATTATCATAGTGACAAACTGGAAGAGCTTGCAGATCAGATGGAAAATGAGTTTGACGTAGATAAACGTTCAGAACTGGGAATTCAGATGCAGCAGACTGTTCTGGATGATAATGCCTATGTATTTTGCTCTCATCTGAGAATGAGCATGATTATGCAGTCTAATGTAACAGGACTGGTTGCACATCCTTGCGATTATTACGAATTGACAGCAGATCTTGATATTAATTAATGACAGAAATCAGAAACATTGTTCTTATGCGGCAGATGCAGCAAATGAGGTTTAAACAAGGAGGAGTTTACAAAAAATGCAAAATAAAATACTGACCTATGATTCTGTGGAGATATCATTTGGCGGGAAAGCTGTGGTTCATGATGTGAACTTCTCCCTCAAACCAGGAGAGATATTGGGACTTGTCGGTGAATCCGGCAGTGGAAAAAGTACTCTGATCAAAGCTGCAATGGGGCTTCTTGGTTCTGACGGTCTTGTGACAAAGGGAGATATCCGATATATGGGAGAAAATATTCTGGATATACCGGAGAAGGAAAAAAGAAAAGTCAGAGGTGCTAAAATTGGCATGATTTTTCAGGATGCAGGAGCGTCTCTCTGTCCGATCCGTACAATTGGGGAACAGATTTATGAAAGTATGTGTGCTCATAAAAAAGTCACCAGAAGTGAGGCTAAGAGCCGCGCGATGGAACTGTTTGATAAACTGAACTTCAAAGACAGTCAGAGAGTATGGGACAGTTATCCTTTTGAACTGTCAGGCGGAATGAACCAGAGAGCCGGTATTGCGATTGCTATGCTTATGAATCCACCGATTTTGTTTGCGGATGAACCAACCAGTGCGCTTGATGTATCCGTACAGCGTCAGGTTGTAAAGGAAATGCTTAAATTAAGGGAATTGTTTGGAACCGCAATTGTAATCGTAACGCATGATATTGGTGTAGTACGTGCAATGGCAGACACAGTGCTGGTGCTGAAAAATGGAAAAGCAGTTGAATACGGTGCGGCAGAAATTGTGTTGGATCATCCACAGGATCCATATACGAAGAAACTGCTGGAAGCTGTACCGAAACTGAAAAGGAAGGTCAGAGTATGAGTACACTTTTAGAGGCAGAACATTTAACGAAGATCTTTACGCAGAGAGGTAAAGAACCTTTTAGAGCGGTAGACGATGTAAGTTTCTCGCTGAAAGCAGGAGAAACGCTTGGAATCGTAGGGGAATCCGGATCCGGTAAAAGTACGCTTGCAAAGCTGATTACCCGTCTGACTGATATAACAGAAGGCACATTGAAATTTGAAGGAAAAGATATTACAAATTTAAAACGAAGCCAGCTGAAGGAAGTATATGGAAATATCCAAATGGTTTTCCAGAACCCTGTGGGTTCCTTTGATCCAAGAAAGACACTTGGATATGGAATCGGTGAGAGCCTTCGCAACCGTAATGTAAAAAAAGAAGAAGTAGACAAAAGGGTGGCAGAACTGCTGGAACAGTGTGGACTTGATAGAGAATATGCAAAAAGGTATCCACATGAAGTAAGTGGTGGGCAGTGTCAGCGTGCTGCAATTGCCAGAGCACTGGCAGTAGAGCCTAAAGTGCTGATTTGTGATGAAGCTACTAGTGCCTTAGATGTAACCATTCAGAAGCAGATTATGGAACTTCTTAAGGAATTAAAGGAAAAGCATGGTCTGTCTTTCATTTTTATCTGTCATAACCTGGCTTTGGTTCAGATGTTCTGCGATAAAGTATTGGTTTTGTATGAAGGAAAAGTAGTAGAAAAAGGAATTCCTGATGATATTATTAATGATCCGAAAGAAGAATATACACAGAAACTGGTAGAGGCGGTATTTGCGTGATCGTAGTGTGTTATCATGATATGAAAGATATAAAAAAAGTACTTCCTGCGGATGGAAGTACTTTTTTATGGGTTTATGATTTTTTTCGATGATGCACATTGTTCGGAGGTCTGTGCACTTTATTTGGTAACCGGCACAAATCTTTGTGCCGGATGCAACGAGTATAAAACTGATTTGTGGAAGCGTTTATCTCGCTGTGCTGATTATATTTTATCAAAATGTTCCTGAAGTACAAGCCTCCCAGGGGGATTTTTTGATATGAAAAAAATACTGTAAGACATGCAATATATGAATAAGTAAATATCCCCCTGGGTGGGTTGTTAATGCTTTAATCTGATACTATAATAAAGTTATTTATGAGGTGCGCGCCAGATAAAATTATTTTTTTACTGGAAAGGAAGGATATCTATGCATATACCTGAAAACTATTTAAGCCCGTCGACATGTGCAGTGATGACAGCGGCTATGCTCCCGGCATGGGGGTATTCGATCAACAAAGTAAGAACGGAGATACCGAAAGCGAAAATGCCGCTTCTTGGTATAGGTGCGGCGTTCTCATTTCTTGGAATGATGTTTAACGTACCGCTTCCGGGAGGCACAACAGGACACGCTGTAGGAGGAACACTGATCGCGATTCTTACCGGCAGTCCGGCGGCTGGCTGCATATCGGTTTCCATTGCTTTGCTGATACAGGCACTGCTATTTGGGGACGGAGGTATTCTTGCATTTGGGGCAAACTGCTTTAACATGGCATTTGTATTACCGTATCTGGGATATTTCCTATATAAGCTGCTTCTGAAGAAAACAGGTATGCGTAAGCTGAGTGCTGCCATAGGAGCCTATGTAGGAATTAATGCAGCCGCATTTTGTGCAGCTGTTGAATTTGGCATTCAGCCATTACTGTTTAAAGACGCAGCAGGTCAGGCTCTTTACTGCCCGTACCCTTTAAGTATATCAATACCGGCAATGATGATCGGACATATCACTTTATTTGGGCTGGCAGAGATTGTATTGACGGTAGTGGTTCTGACTTTTGTGGAAAAGGTTACACCGAAAGCTTTAGATGCAGTTCCAGATAAAACGGCATTTAAACCATTGTATATATTGATGGCTGTTCTGATCGTGCTGACACCAATCGGACTTCTGGCAACAGGCACAGCCTGGGGCGAATGGGGAGTTGATGAAATGGCAACTCTTGTAAGTGGAGGAAGCCAGCTGGGATATACTCCGGCAGGAATGGAAAACGGATTTGAACTTTCAACACTGTTTCCGGATTACTCTATGTCAGGATTACCTGAATGGACGGGATACATTCTTTCGGCAGTTGTGGGAGTGGCACTTCTGGTGATCTTTTTCAAAATTATTTCTTCACTGATGAAAGATAAGGTTGATTTTAAAAAGAAAGCAGCATAAGTATGAATGACAGTAAAAACGAGAAAGTTATGATTCCGGACTGGATGCTCAGCCAGGAAGCCTATACACCTTCTAAAGATAAAGAAGCATTCTTAAGTAAAAGTACAAAATCAGTTTTGTCGGTACTTGCAAAGCTGCGGTTTCGTGAAGGGAAGGATGGCAGATTTTCTGCCATTCCTTCTCTGAAATTGTTTTATACGATTTTGTTTATTATTCTTACGGCATGTTCGAGAAATTATCTTTTTACTCTGATCATGTGTGCTGCCGTAACAGTCAGGCTTGCTTTTTTTCCGGCAGCATCTATTCGACAGATTTTAAGCGGGACAGCCGGTGCCGTTCTGCTTTCTGTATTTATTCTTCTTCCATCTGTCTTTATGGGAAATCCACAGACTTTGATGAATATTACATCCAGAGTGTATGTATCAGTAACGTTGATTGGTATTTTGTCAGCCGGAACTACATGGAATAAACTGACGGGCAGTATGAGAACGTTTCGGATTCCCTCACTGTTTATTTTTACTTTTGACATTACTTTAAAATATATTTCTGTACTTGGAGAAATGTGTGCAGATATTCTGACATCTGTCAGCCTGAGATCGGTCGGGAAAAATCCGCAGAAGGCAAAAGCTTTGTCGGGAGTGCTGGGAATATCTTTTCTGAAATCAAGAGAAATGGCAGAGGAAATGTATGCGGCAATGTGCTGTCGGGGATTTACAGGGGAATACAGGATAAGAAAAAAATACAAATTGCGTCTGCCGGATTTTTTCTATACATTATTAATGCTTGGATGCGTTGGATTGTTTTTTTATCTGAACAGAAATATGTGATCCGGGACGGATGGAGGCAGATATGATTGAACTTGAGAATGTGTGCTTTGCATACGAAAAGGAGATTGCTTTAAGATATGTGAATCTTCATGTAGAAAAAGGAGACTCTGTTGTAATTCAGGGACCTAACGGATGTGGAAAATCAACGCTGATCAGATTGTTGAACGGAATTATCTTTCCTTCAGAAGGCAGATATTTATATCAGGGGCATGAGATCAATGAAAAGGCACTCAAAGACAGCCGGTTTGCAAAGTGGTTTCATCAGCAGATGGGATATGTGTTTCAGAATGCCGATACACAGTTGTTTTGTGGAAGTGTAGAAGAAGAAATTGCATTTGGCCCGACACAGATGGGACTGCCGGAGTCGGAAATTCAAAAACGGACAGAGGATTGTCTGCGCTTGTTTGGCATTGAGAAGCTCAGGGAAAGACCTCCATATCATTTAAGCGGCGGAGAGAAGAGAAAAGTTTCTCTTGCCTGTATCCTGTCACTGAATCCGGAAGTATTGATCCTTGATGAGCCGCTTGCAGGCCTGGATGAGAAAACGCAGGAGTTTCTGATAGGATTTTTAAAGAGTTTCCATAAAGCGGGAAAAACGCTGATTACTATTACGCATAACAGAGAGCTTGCCCATACGATAGGAACAAGATTTGCGGTGATGAATGAAGAACATGAACTGAATATGTTATAGAGAATAAAAAAAGTACTTCCTGCGGATAGAAGTACTTTTTTAATGGGTTTTTACCTTTAAGGTTTAAGGGTACGCATTGCGCGGAGGTCTGTGTACCTTATTTGTTAATTGACACAAATCTTTGTGTTGACTATATTTTAACAAAATGATACGAAAGAACAAGCCTGCCGGGGGGATTTTCAGACATGAAAAAAATGCGGGAAACCATGCAATATATGAATGGGTAAATATCCCCCCAGGGTGCTTATGCAGTATGGTAAAAAATGTTACACTGACTCTGCTACTCATTTGTGCGCAAATGAAGAATAAAAGGAGGAACGAAGATAGTGAAGAGAAAGTTACTGGCAATTTTGACAGCGGTATGTATGACAGCAACATTTGTGGGAGGATCTGCAACGATATGGGCTGCTCAGGAAGAAAGTGCAGCAAAAGATGAAGTGATCGTGACTATGCCGACGACATCAGAACCGGAAGCAGGTTTTGACCCGGCATACGGATGGGGAGCAGGAGAACATGTACATGAGCCTCTGATCCAGAGTACCCTGACCGTTACGAATACGGACCTGTCCATCGGAATGGATCTGGCAACTGATTATTCAGTGAGTGAGGATGGTCTTACCTGGACGGTAAAGATCCGTGATGACGTAAAGTTTACAGATGGGGAACCACTGACTGCAGAAGATGTGGCATTTACTTATAATAACTGTCGTGATAACAGCTCTGTCAATGACTTTTCCATGCTGAAAGAAGCAGTGGCAGTAGATGATACAACGGTAGAATTCCATATGAATACACCGTTTGCGGTATGGCCTTACACCATGGCAATCGTTGGAATTGTTCCGGAACATGCGTATGATGAAAATTACGGACAGAATCCAATCGGTTCCGGACGCTATATTATGAAACAGTGGGATAAAGGACAGCAGGTAATCTTCGAGGCGAATCCGGATTATTATGGAGAAGCACCGACGATGAAAAAAGTAACCGTACTTTTCATGGAAGAGGATGCGGCACTGGCAGCTGCTCAGTCCGGCACTGTGGATGTGGCACATACAGCTGCTTCCTATTCCGATATGTCTGTAGATGGTTATGATCTGTTCAGCGTTCAGACAGTTGATAACCGAGGATTTAATCTTCCTGCAACGGCAGCAGAGGAAATTGACGGGGTAACTTATGGAAATGATTTTACCAGTGATGTAGAAGTCAGACGTGCGATCAACATTGGTATCGACCGTGATGAAATGATCCGGAATGTACTGAATGGATATGGAACACCGGCGTACAGTGTATGTGACAAAATGCCATGGTACAATGAAGAAACAGAAGTAGAATATGACCAGGATAAAGCAAAAGAGATTCTCGATGCAGCAGGATGGGAAGCAGGCGATGACGGAATCCGCGAAAAAGATGGTGTCCGTGCAGAATTTACCATGATTTACCCGGCATCTGATTCCGTTCGTCAGGCACTGGCAGAGGACAGCAAAAATCAGCTTTCTGAACTTGGAATCGAGGTGACCACAGAGGGTGTTGACTGGGATACTGCTTATACCAGAGCAGAATCTGAACCTCTTGTATGGGGATGGGGAGCACATACACCGATGGAACTTTATAATATTTATCATACTATGGATGAAACCGGTCTGGCAGAATATTCTCCATATGCAAATGAAACTGTTGATAAATACATGGACGAAGCTCTCGCAGCCAGTGATCTGGAAAGCTCTTATGATCTCTGGAAAAAAGCACAGTGGGATGGAGAAACAGGAATTACTCAGGAAGGTGATATTCCGTGGATCTGGCTTTGCAACATCGATCACCTGTACTTTGTAAAAAATGGTCTTAAGATTGCAGATCAGAAGATCCATCCGCATGGACATGGCTGGTCAATCGTAAACAATGTAGATCAGTGGACATGGGAATAAGTGTAGTGTACAGACAAGATTATTCGAAGAACAAACTTGTTGATACAGTATTATGGGAGTAAGAATATCTTGAACAGAACAACAGAAAAATTTATATTAAAGAATTTTATCAAGATGGTATTTTTGCTGTTTGCTGTGAGTATTGTTGCATTTGCACTTATGACAGCTTCCCCCATTGATCCGTTAAAGGCCAATGTGGGGCAGGCTGCCCTCGGAAGTATGAGTCAGGATCAGATTGCGAAGCTTGAAGAGTACTGGGGCGTAGGTCAGCCGCCGGTGCAGCGTTATCTTGCATGGTTCAGAGATTTTGTAAGGGGAGATATGGGAATATCTCTCCTTTATCGTCAGAAGGTAACAACAGTGATTGCGGTTAAACTTGCCAATTCACTGTTTCTGATGATCATTGCCTGGATTCTCTCCGGGCTGATAGGATTCCTGCTTGGAGTACTGGCAGGAATGAAACGTGGAAAACCAATTGATAAAATAATAAAAGGTTATTGTCTGATGATATCCAGTACACCGGCTTTCTGGATTGCCATGCTGCTTCTGATGATTTTTGGCGTATGGCTGAAGATTCTTCCAATAGGACTGAGTGTTCCAATCGGTGTGGAGGCCAGTGGTGTGACATTTCTGGATCGTGTGCGTCATGCAATTCTTCCGGCACTGACCTTGTCAATCACGGGAATCTCTAATATCGCTATGCATACAAGAGAAAAAATGATAGATATCTGTGACAGCGATTATGTACTTTTTGCCAGGGCAAGAGGGGAAAGTAACTGGGAAATTTTCAGAAATCATGGATTTCGAAATGTACTGGGACCGGCGATGACACTGCAGTTTGCTTCTATCAGTGAAATCTTTGGTGGCTCGGTTCTGGTAGAGCAGGTATTTTCTTATCCGGGACTTGGACAGGCTGCGGTCAGTGCAGGACTTGGAAGTGATATGCCGCTTTTGATGGCAATCACCATGATCAGTGCGTTGTTTGTATTTGGCGGAAATCTGATCGCCAATATTCTTTATGGAGTCATTGATCCGAGAGTTCGCAAAGGGGGTGTGGGAAGATGAAAAATATAACTGCATCCTCAAAAGACAGACGGCACGAAACTAAAAGTCTGACAGGAAAAGGTATCAGGAGCAGGTGGAACCGCAGAAAGACATTGGTGATTTGGCTGGTAATTGCGGTCGTATTTCTTGCAGCGGTCTGTGTCGGCGGAAGTTTTTGCAGCGAAGCTGCGAAGGTAACAGACTTCTCCAGGAAGAATATTCCGCCTTGTCTGAAATATCCATTTGGAACAGACTGGCTTGGAAGAGATATGTTTGCAAGGACAGTAAGAGGATTATCTATCAGTATTATTATAGGAGTCTGTGCAGCGACATTTAGTGCTGTAATGGCATTTATCCTTGGGGTTGTGTCAGCGACAATGGGAAAAACGGCAGATACGATCGTGACATGGTTTATTGATCTGATCATGGGAATTCCTCATATGCTTTTGCTGATTCTTATCTGTGTGGCATGTGGAAGAGGGCTCAAAGGCGTGATCCTGGGCGTTGCACTGACACACTGGACTTCTCTGGCAAGATTGATCAGAGGAGAAGTGCTTCAGTTAAAAGAGCAGATTTATATCAAAACAGCCAGAAAGCTTGGAAAGAGTAACTTATATATTGCTATGAAACATATGGTTCCGCATCTGCTTCCACAGTTTATCGTGGGACTGGTGCTGCTTTTTCCGCACGCGATTCTTCATGAATCCGGCATTACATTTCTTGGTTTTGGTCTGTCAAATGAACAGCCAGCCATAGGAATTATCCTTTCAGAAGCGATGAAATATCTGGCAACCGGTAAATGGTGGCTTGCACTCTTTCCGGGAATCATGTTAATTCTTACAGTTGTGTGCTTTTACACTACAGGTGAAAATCTCCGCAGGCTGCTTGATCCGGCCAGTGCGCATGAATAGAGGAGGCAGTGAATTGGAGAGAGAAAAAATTCTGGAAATCAGTCATATGCAGATATCTTTCTGTCAGTATCAGAGGGGGATACAGCAGATACAGCTTCCGGTAATCCGAGATCTGAACGTCACAGTTCATGCAGGAGAGATAGTGGCTGTTGTTGGATCATCGGGTTCCGGAAAGAGCCTTCTGGCACATGGAATCATGGGAATTTTGCCATACAATGCTACGATGGAGGGAGAGGTTTATTATTGTGGAGAAAACCTTACCGAAAAGAAGATAAAGCAGCTTCGTGGGAAAGAGATTGTTCTGGTGCCGCAGAGTACTTCTTATCTGGATCCACTTATGAAAGTGGGGCAGCAGATCTGTAAGGGAAAGAAAACTCCGGAAAAAAAGCGAAAACTGGATTCTATTTTTGAAAAGTATGGACTGGGTAAGAATGTTCAGGAACAGTATCCGTTTGAACTGTCGGGGGGAATGACAAGAAGAGTCATGATCTCAACAGCTCTGATCGAAACTCCAAAGCTGGTGATCGCGGATGAACCGACGCCCGGACTGGATCCAAAACTTGCCAGACGGGCGATGGAACATTTCAGGGAACTTGCGGATATGGGAGCTGCGGTACTGGTGATTACGCATGATCTGGAGCTGGCATTGCAGACTGTGGACCGGATTCAGGTATTCTATGCAGGATATACGATTGAGGATTCAACGGCAGAGGATTTTGCAAAGGAAGAAACTCTGCGCCATCCGTATACGAAGGCATTATGGCGTGCCATGCCAGGACATGGATTTCACTATATAGACGGAGTTCAGCCATATGCAAGGGATATGCAGCAGGGCTGTCCGTTTGCGCCACGTTGCGGGAAATGTACAGATAAATGTAAGGAAGAAGTTCCATGGCACCAGTCAGGGAATGGTTATGTGAGGTGCATTTATGATACTTGAAGCAAAAAATCTTTCGTTTCGTTATGAAGAATCCGGAAGAAAAATACTTGATCAGTTCAGTCTGCAGGTAGATAGCAGTGAACGTGTGGGAATTCTGGCACCGAGTGGATTTGGAAAGACAACTCTCTGTAAGATCCTTGCGGGATACGAAGAACCAGAGACAGGTACAGTGCTGATGGATGGAAAATCATTATATTCGTATAAAGGCTATTGTCCGGTACAGATGATCTGGCAGCACCCGGAGCAGGCGGTGAATCCGAGACTTCGGATGAGAAATGTTTTTGAAGAAGGAGATCAGGTAGAGACGGAACTGATAAAGAAATTGGGAATAGAGCCTGACTGGATGAATCGCTTTCCAACGGAACTTTCCGGGGGAGAATTGCAGAGATTCTGTATTGCAAGAGCACTTGGAAAAAGAACAAGATTTCTTTTGGCAGATGAGATCAGTACAATGCTCGACCTTATTACTCAAAGCCAGATCTGGCATTTCCTTATGGAAGAAACCCAGAGAAGAGGAATTGGTATGATCGTAGTCAGCCACAGTCCGGAACTGGTGGAGAAAGTGTGCACCAGAGTGGTGGAACTTAAGTAAATGGAAGATGTGAAAAAAGACCTGGAACATTATCTTGCTGATGATAAACAGGATAAATAAAAGAAAAATGCCGTCCATTTATGTTCTGTTTTGAAAAAGATGGCGAGTTATGGTTCTAATACATTCAACAGTTGTAGCAACAGTAGACGCGGAGGGACATCCTGTAACTCGTGTGATCGATATGATGCTGCACGATGACAACAGCTTATATTTCCTGACCGCAAAGGGAAAAGTTTTTTACGAACAGCTGATGGAACAGAAGTTTATCGCAATCAGCGGAATGACAGGCGGCGAAGGCTCTATGAGCAAAAAGGCGGTTTCCGTACGTGGAAAGGTTAGAAATATCGACACAAGCAAAACCCCTTTTGTAATCAGCCAGGAACATTGTCTGCATTGCGGAAACTGTATGGCTGTCTGTCCTTATAATGCTGTAGAAAAAAGATAGAAGGGTGTGGTGGAAAAATGAATCAGCAGGAAAGACTAAATTATTTAGTAGAGAGATTTACGGAAGATTCAGGAGAATACAAAAACCTGCAGGTGGGAGATTCAGAAGAAGAGAAACGCACTGTACTTCGCTCACTGATGAATATCCGTATGCCTGGAAGTATCAGTGAAACTGTCCTGAAGATTCAGAACGAATTTCTGACAGAAGATGCAAAAGAGAAAGGAATCGTTTCCCTTGACAGTATTCCGACTGTAAAAGAACAGTATGGAAGCAGTCATCCATTTGCAGATAAAATCTCAGTCTGGCAGGGAGATATCACAAGACTTGAGGTAGGTGCGATTGTCAATGCCGCGAACTGCCAGATGCTTGGCTGCTTTGTGCCTTGCCACAGATGCATTGATAATGCCATCCATTCTGCAGCAGGTATCCAGCTTCGAAATGAATGCGATGCAATTATGAAAAGTAAAAAGATGCAGTATGGCAGACATTATCAGGAACCAACAGGAACAGCAACACTGACTCATGCCTATAATCTTCCATGTGATTACGTAATCCATACTGTTGGTCCTATCGTAGGATATAAACTGACAGATAAACTGCGTCAGGATTTGCGCAACTGCTACGAAAGTGTGCTGAAATGTGCCTTAGAACATGGCATCCGCAGCATTGCATTCTGTTGTATCAGCACAGGAGAATTCCATTTCCCGAATGATGAGGCCGCTGAGATTGCAGTTGATACAGTGACTGCTTTTCTGAAAGAACATGGGGAAGAATTTGACAGAGTAATCTTTAACGTATTTAAAGAACAGGATAAAGAACTGTATCAAGCACAATTCGAATAAAGCCAATAATTTCATACACATATATATGAAGCCTGTCTTGCCGGAATATACAAGACAGGCCTTTGTTATTTTAAACAAAAAAGATGTTTACTCTAATTCAGAAATGACTATTAAAAATATTGTTTATTTTCTTTGTTTATAAAATATTTCCAATGCATCCATCCCGACAGAATCAATGTCAGAAATTCGGCAGCTGGAACAGCCAGCCAGACGCCGGTGATTCCAAGAAAATACGGAAAGGTCACAAGGCAGATCACCAGGAAAAAGAGCGTTCTGGAAAATGAAATAATCGCAGAGACTTTTCCATTCGATAATGCGGTAAAAATCCCAGATGAAATGATGTTAATTCCGCTGAACAAAAAGTTTACCGCAAAAATGCGGAATCCGACAGATGCAAGCTCAAAGGTAGCCGAATCTTTGGTAAAGACGGATACGATAAATCCGGAACACAGAACCGATAACACAACCATGAACACAGAACAAATGCAGGTAAATTTCATAATGATCTTATATGTATTTCGAAGATGTTCTTTTTGCCCGGCTCCGTACTGGAAACCAATTACAGGACTGACGCCGATAGAAAGCCCCATGAAGAAGGCATTAAATAAAAACTGTCCATATAAAAGGATAGTAATAGCTGCAACTCCAGATGCACCTGCAAGCCTGATCAGTATGATATTAAACAGAAAAGTTACAATGGAGTTGGATAGCTGGCTGACCATTTCAGAAGAACCATTATAACAAGCCTCTCCGATCACTTTTAAATGGAAGCGAAATGGAGTGAAATATAAATCACTTCGTGGTTTCAGGAAGAAAAGGATTCCCACAACCGCAGGAAGTAACTGGCCGATTCCTGTTGCAATAGCTGCTCCGCTTACACCCATATTCAGAGGCACGATCAGAATATAATCCAGAACTCCGTTTAAAAGTCCGGCTCCAATCATCAAAAACAGTCCTAAGTTAGGCTTTCCTGCTGTAACAAAAAAGGATTGAAAAAAGATCTGTAATACACAGGCTGGTGCAAATAATATCAATACTTTTAAATAACTCTGGCAATCAGAAAGTAAAGCTTCTGTTGAGCCAAGTGCCCTGCAGATAGGTGTGAGAAAAAGCAGAACAAGAATGGCAATCAGTAGACTCGTAGCTAATCCGATCAAAATGAACTGGGTCATAAATGCGCGCGCTTCTTTTGGCTTTCCCTGACCTAAATGTTTACTGATAATGGCATTTCCGCCAGTTGCAAGCATAGTCGCAAGGGCAACAACAATACCCTCTATCGGATATACGATATTGACTGCTGAAAGTGCATTACTTCCGACAAATCTGGAAACAAATATTCCATCAACAAGGGTATAACATGACATGAACACCATCATGATAATAGATGGCAACGCAAACTTTAACAGACTTCGGGTTGTAAAGTTCTGATTTATAGATGTACTCATAAATTCCTCCATTTTTATTTTTCTTGACTTTTCTCAGCATATACTATAGGGTAACCCTATAGTCAAGGAGGTTTTTTATGATTCGCGATACTTATATGACGACAGGAGAATTTGCAAAGCTAATGAAGGTCTCCAAGCATACACTTTTTCATTATGATGATATCGGACTTTTTTGCCCGGAGATACTTGGAGAGAATGGATACCGCTATTATTCTATTTACCAGATGGAGACTTTGGATACGATTCTTTCATTGAAAAAATCCGGGATGTCACTTCAAGAGATAAAGGATTTTCTGGAACATAGAAGTTCGGAAAATTTTATGAAGATTTTTGATGTAAAACAAAAAGAGATTGACCAGGAAATAAGCAGGCTTCTTGCAATGAAAGAATGGATGAGTCAGAGAAAAGCGAAGATTCAATATATGCAAAAATGTGATTTTTCAGAGATAAAAGTAATTTATCATCCGGAAAGATATTATTTATATGAAGAATTTACCGATACAGATACTACGGATAAAGAATTTATGTTGAAAATTAATAAGCTGATTTCAAAGCTGGAAGAATTGGACAGGGGATATGACTATGATGTTGCCTATATGCAATTTCCTCAGGAAATTGAAAACTCTGTTTATGATGGATATCACAATGCCATTCTGTTGTTGCAGAAGAAAATACAGGATGTCAGTGTAAGCGTACTTCCGAAAGGAAATTACCTCAGTGCGTATCATGTTGGTCATTGGGAAAATATTGGAGAGACTTATGAACGGCTTTTAGCATATATAAAAGAACATAAGATCAAGACAGAGGGAAATTATCTGGAATATTATGTTGTGGATAATTTCACTGCAAAGCAGATTGAGGACTATGTTACGGAAATTTCGATAAAAATCCAGGAATAATGCAAGAATAATGCAAGAATAATGAGGTATGGTCAGAATTATGTATATCGGGTAGGATAGGAGTTTTTTGGATACTGTACATGGAGTGAACAGTAATATTTTTTGCTTGACAAAGCGGAAAAACACCCATATAATTACCAATGGTAATTAACTAAGGTAATTATACAAGGAGCATATAACATGACAAATGAGAAGATCAAAAGAATGTTTGATGCCTGTTATCTGGCAAAGCGGATACGGGAAATGCTTCCGCCATTGCCGCAAGGTGTTATGCCATCTTACATTCAATACATGGATAAAATCCAGACCATGGAAAAACAGGGCATTTGTGTAAAAGTATCAGACATCAGTGACGCATTGAATATTCCGCGCCCGGGAGTTACCAGAACAGTAAAAGAAATGGAAACGAAAGGATATCTCCAGAAATTATCCTCTCCTGATGATGGTCGTGTCACTTTTATTACTCTTACGGAAGCGGGAAAAGCTTTGTCCCGGAAGTATGATGAGCATTATTTCAATGAACTATCTTCGTATTTGGATGATATTTCAGAGGAAGATGCAGATTGCATGATCCGTACGATCGGGAAATTTTATGAGATTATGAGTGAGAGGAGAGAACATTATGAAAAGTGATAAAGCGGATTTCACGCAGGGAAGTATTCTGAAGAAACTGGTAGCTTTTATGATGCCGGTTCTTGGGGCATTAATTTTGCAGGCAGCCTACGGTGCTGTTGACTTGCTGGTAGTGGGAAGATTTGGTTCAACTTCCGGACTTTCAGCTGTTTCCACAGGAAGTCAGGTTCTGAACCTGGTTACATTTGTGGTAGTTCAGTTCGCCATGGGTATTACGGTTCTGATCGCCAGATATCTTGGTGAAAAGAAGCCGGAAAAGATAGGAGCAGTTATTGGTGGAGGAGCGATTGTTTTTACCATCATCTCGGTTGTTTTGTTTATCGTAATGGTATGTTTTGCTCATCCGATTTCTATACTTATGCAGGCACCGGAAGAGGCGGTTGATCTGACTGCCAGCTATGTGCGTATCTGTGGAGGCGGTATTTTTTTCATTGTAGCTTACAATCTACTATCTGCAATTTTCAGAGGACTTGGAGATAGCAAATCACCACTGCTGTTTGTTCTGGTTGCATGTATCGTAAATGTGATTGGAGATTTGGCTCTTGTGGCTGGATTACATATGGATGCAGCAGGAGCGGCGATTGCGACAGTTTCTGCACAGGCACTCAGTGTGGTATTTGCAGTAATTCTTTTAATGAAGAAAGATCTTCCATTTACCATTGCAAGAAAAGATTTCCGTCTGAATCCACAGTGTAAAAAGTTTCTGAAAATCGGACTACCACTGGCTCTCCAGGAGTTTCTGACACAGGTTTCATTTCTGGCATTATGTGCGTTTGTCAATCGTCTGGGACTGGAGGCATCTTCAGGTTACGGAGTTGCATGTAAAATCGTAAACTTTGCGATGCTTGTGCCGAGTGCGCTGATGCAGTCCATGGCATCTTTTGTTTCCCAGAACATAGGAGCAGGAAAGAAAAAACGTGCGAAGAAATCTATGTTTACAGGTATTGGAGTCGGCCTGGTTGTCGGATGTCTGGTATTTGCGCTTGTTATATTCAAAGGTGATATGCTTGCAGGACTTTTCTCCACAGATGCGGCTGTTATTGAGAATGGTTATGCTTATCTGAAAGGCTTTGCATTGGAAACTATTGTGACAGCGATTCTTTTCAGTATGGTTGGCTATTTCAACGGAAACAATAAGACCATCTGGGTTATGACACAGGGACTGATCCAGACACTTCTGGTACGTCTCCCACTGGCATATTTTATGAGTATCCAGCCAAACGCCAGCCTGACAAAGATTGGTCTGGCAGCACCGATTTCAACTATGGTGGGAGTTGTGCTGAACATTGGATTTTATGTATATCTTAACCGCGCAGAACAAAAGAATAGTAAGAAGATTTCATGATTTAAATCTGATACAGTGAATATTAAAGCAGACAAAACCTGGAGTTTCCGGGAATTGTCTGCTTTTGTATTCATAGAAAAATTATTTTAGCATCCAAATAATTCAGCAGTTTTTTTCATGCGCTCAGCAATCGGAACGCCAAACGGACAGCGTGATTCGCATGCCTGACATCCGATACATTCGGAAGCTTTATGTTTCAGAAGTTCGTAATGAGACTGTACAGTTGCCGGTACGGTTGGCTGCATGGTTGCAAGATCATAGAATTTATTGATCATTGCGATGTCCAGATCGGATACGCAAGGTTTGCAGTGACCGCAGTAGGTACATTCTCCGCGGTAGGAGTGAAGCGGTGCATTTGCGAGTATGGAAGCATAGTCTTTTTCTTCCTCGGAAGCATTTTCGTAAGCGGTGGCAGCATCAATCTGTTCTTTTGTATCATATCCGCACATAATAGAACAGACAGCCGGTCTGGTCAGGGCATAGTGGATGCACTGTACTGGTGTTAAGGTTACACCGAACGGGGAACGTTTCTCATCGAACAGTCTTCCTCCGGCAAAGCCTTTCATAACAGTGATTCCGACATCGTTCTGCTCACAGACTTTGTATAAACGTGCGCGGTCCGGGTCGATTCCTTTGAGATTTTTGTCAAATTCATCTGCAAACATAGTATCAATATTTTCGCTTGCAGGAAGCATGTCAAATGCCGGGTTGATGCTGAAAAGAATCATTTCCACAAATCCGGATTCAGCGGCTTTGACTGCTACTTTAGGATTATGGGAGCTCATACCGATGTGGCGGATGACACCTGTATTTTTTAATTCCATTACATAATCCATGTAATCGGAATGCTGAATTTGTTCCCATTCTTCTTCGGAATCTATGTAGTGGATCATGCCGAGATCAATGTAATCGGTCTGCAGTCTTTTTAACAGGTCTTCGAATGCAGGACGGACATATTTCATATCTCTGGTACGGAAATACTGGTTGTCTTTCCATGTAGAACCAATATGTCCCTGAATAAACCACTGGCTGCGGTTTTCTTTGATTCCTTTTCCAATGATATCTCTGGATTTCGGGTCTGCCATCCAGCAGTCCAGAATGTTGATTCCTTTTGAAGAAGCATAGCGGATCAGCTCAATGCTCTCTTCTTCCGGATGACGTTCCAGCCATTCCCCACCGAAGCCGATTTCACTCACCTGAAGATTTGTCTTTCCCAATCTGCGTGTTTTCATTATCGATTTCCTCCTTTATATGCAATAATACATGCATTGCAACATAGTATAGATGCGTCAATACATGTATTATTATTCAATGTAGATATGTTTGACACATACGGAAAACATACCTGTGTATATTACATATTAGTACTTAAAGAGTACTGGAAGTCAAGTGTTTTTGAAAAAATGTCAGTAAAAAACAGTCACAAAATCGACTTTTAAAGTTGCTGTTTATTTTGTACGGAATAGTAGCGTGAGAACAGCAATCTTTTAAAATTAATATCAGGCTTATAGAGTTAAGATTGTTAACGGCTCCTGGAATCGCCTGTTTTAAGTATAATCGTGCATCCTGCCATAAAAGCAAACATAACTGCCATAAAAACCGGGAAGATTTTAGTACCGGTAATGTCTGACAGAAAACCAAAAAGCACCGGTGTAAGCATGATACTCAGGTTTGAAAATGCCATTTCGATTCCGATAATGGACTGGGATGTTTCTTTTTTATAGAGGATGGGGGTTAAGTGAGTCATATTAGGGAAAATCGGGCCGTTACCAAGTCCTACCAGAAAAAGCCCAAGTACTGCAAAGGAAACAGTATTTGTCGGCAGCAAAATACATACGGCTGCAAGTATAATACTTTCTCCTATGGTGATAATTTTCCAGTCAGAAAATTTCAAGGATAACAGACCAGAGAGAAAACGGCCCAGAGTCATACCAGCGAAATAGAAGGTGATCAATGCTGCAGCCATATCAGCGGATAATCCGATAGTATCAGAAAGATAGGTACTTCCCCAGATCAGACAGGTGGACTCTAAGGCACTGATTCCAACAAATACACCGCAGGAGGCCCATATTTTTTTACGCTTTATCATCTGAAATAGTGGCAATACACAAATATTGTCGTCTTCTTGTTGCGTTGCTTTGACCTTTTTCCATAAAGGCAGGCTGAAAAAGGATAAGAGGGCAATTATAAGCTGGATATAAAAAACAGTTCGATATCCGCCACGCCAGTTCAGGTTGTCTGATAATGCAAGTGACATAAGGTAAGGGCTGACAGTAACACCAACGCCATAAAAACAGTGTAAAAAGCTCATCTGCATTGCATTATAGCGGAGTGCTACATAATTATTTAATGCAGTATCGATAGAACCGGCACCAATTCCTAAAGGAACCGCACACAAACAAAGCCAGAGAAAGTTGTGGGAACATGAAAAACCTAATAAAGCGATTGCGGTAAGACTCGTTGAAAGAGCGGTGACCTTTGCTGTTCCCAGTTTGGCAATGATTCTTGTACTGAAAAGGCTGGATAGAACTGTTCCGGTGGAAATAATTGCTGAAATGATGCTGGCATATGAGACTGGAACATGAAATTTTCCATAAATAGCCGGCCAGGCAGAACCGAGCAGAGAATCAGGGATTCCCAGACCGATATAAAAAATGTAGATAAAAATAAGTAAAATAGTTGCCATTTTAATATGTTACCTCCGTATCTTTTTGCATTGCTTTTCAAATATCAATATCGTTTGGATATATTATTGTGAATAATCGCTTTTTACGTTACTGTTCACTCCGTTCTCAGTAACGTAGCCAAAATTCATTCCAGATTGCCTGCGGCAATGGAATTTTGGCTTGCATGTCTCGGGATTTTGGCATTTTCATGCCAAAACGCCTCGCGGGATAGTAGCGTGTGAACAGTTACCTTTTTACCAGATAATATCACCTGCTCATAGGCGATTCTATAGTTTATCTGCTCAATTTATGGTATTATTTACCCAAATATAAAAGAAGGAGAGATAAGAGATATGGATACGATACTGCTTGATCATCAGCTTCAGGAAATGTTTCTGTTTGAGGATTCTTCTTTTCCAATAAAATATTATGTAGATAATTTGGAACAGTGGGCGGATTATCAGGTGCCGTTGCACTGGCATTTGGGATATGAGATTTTTTCAGCAATTTATCAGGATATTGAAGTACAGATTGGACAGAAACATCTGCGCCTTTTAAAAGGTGAGTCAATTTTGATCGGAGCTGAACAGATGCACAGTTATCGTATGACAGAAGTTGGAAAATGTTGTCTGTGTCCCAATATTGTATTTGCAGATGAAGTACTTGCACCAATGACAAGTACTGTTTTTAAAAAATATTTTGCGCCTGTACTCAACAACCAGGATTTGCCTTATCTTATTCTTTCTTCAACGGTAGAATGGCAGAAACCGTTATTGAATCATTTGTTTGAGATATACGGACTTCTTTCGGAAAATGAAAATGTTAATGATAATAGTACTGAGCGTTGCGTAATTAAGCCAATAGAATCAGCATGCCCTGAAATTGAAATACATCAAAAACTGATATCCATATTTCAGATTTTGTATTGCCATCAAAATGAACTCTCTCATATAAATTCAAGCAAAGGAAATCAACAGACACAGATAAGAATTCAAAAAATGCTACGCTACATACAGGAACATTTTGCGGAAGAAATTTCACTGGAGAATCTGGCGGATTTTGCAGGTATCAGCAGAAGCGAGGCTGGGAGATGTTTTAAAAAGTACTATGCACAGTCGCCAATGGGGTATGTTACCTTATACCGGTTAAAATATGCTCAGGAACTTTTGGCAAAATCGTCATTAACAATTAACGAAATAGCATATCGGTGTGGTTTTAAAGATAACAGTTATTTTGTTAAAGTATTCAAGAAACACTTGAAGCAGACACCATCGGAATATCGAAAGAAAAATTTATAATGTAATATTTTACAGTAATTTTACCTTATTCAAACCGTAGCGTGATAGAGGGAACCTCTTCTGACTGATACAATTAATAAAGTTGCAAACCAAGAAGCATGAGGAACTTGTATCAGTATTTATTTTACAAATGAACGTGAAAGAAATACCAGAACGTATTTGAAAAGGAAGAGGGAGAAAACAGGTAATGAACGAAAATGTAAAAGTGATTTTTGGACTGATTGGCGGCCTGGCGTTATTTCTTTATGGAATGAACAGCATGAGTGATGCGCTGCAAAAAGCTGCCGGGGAAAAGATGAAAAAGATTCTGGGATTTCTTACGAAGAACCCGGTCATGGGAGCGCTTGCAGGAGCACTGGTCACAGGAAATTATGGGCAGTGTAATGAAACCACTGGCAACCAGTCCGGTTTTTACTGATCTTATGGGAAAAGTTTCTTCCATTCCGGTATTAGGTGTACTTCTTGGTGCGGCGATGACATTGGTAGTGCAGAGTTCTTCTGCTACGATTGCAGTACTTCAGAACTTTGCATCTCAGGCAGGACCGGATGGTGTGACAAGTGTGATAGGTCTGGCAGGAGCGATTCCTATTTTGCTTGAAGATAATATCGGTACTACGATTACAGCACTTCTGGCATCTATTGGACAGTCAAAGAATGCGAAACGTACTGCAATCGCACATAGTATCTTTAACATTTCAGGAAGTTTTGTTTTTGTATGGCTGATTCCGTGGTTTGCGAAATTCGTACAGTATATTTCACCAAAAGGCAACGAAGTAGAGGTAATTTCACGTCAAATTGCGAATGCGCATACGACTTTCAATGTGGTATGTACACTGGTGTGGCTGCCACTGATTCCGTTGATGGTTAAAATTGTAACTACGATTATTCCGGGAAAAGATAAGAAAATCAAGGCAGCTTATGAGCCGAAATATCTGGACAACAAGATGATTGACCAGCCGGTGGCTACTATGTATCTGGTATCACAGGAACTGGAAAATCTGGCAGGTTTTGCTGCAACTATGCTTACACAGTTAAAAGAAGCGATCAGCGTAGGAAAAACATCTGCTGCATATGATAAATTTAAGAAAAAACTGGAAACTGTACAGCATTTACAGGAAGATGTGACAGAATATATTACCAGACTTTTTTCCAGTGGTAATCTGACAGAACAACAGTCGGAACAGACTGCGGGACTGCTTTATGTGACGAATAATATTCAGAGGATAGCAGATCGATGTCAGGATATTGATGGAATCTGGGATCAGATTGAAAGTAAGGGAATGAAACTTTCTGCGACTGCAAATGAAGAACTGGGAAATTGCATTGCTATCACATGGAATCTGTTAAACCAGGCGATGGAAGCAGTGAAAGAAGGAAGCTCCGAGCAGGCGGAACAGGTATTTAAGAACAAGAAAAAGATGAACAAGGCGGAAAAGAAGTTTAATAAGGCACATCTGAACAGGGTAAAAGAGCAGAAATGTGATCCTGGATTAACAATGGGCTTTTCCGGAATTCTTTACAATCTGGAGAGAGAAGCAGATAATTGCGTGAGCATTGCAGAAGAAGCACTGGACAATACTGGCTTTGTACAGCTTGGAGAGGACGCCAGAGAATTTGCGATGGATGCAGTGGCAGAAAGTGTTGCGTTAGGCGATAAATAAAATAATTTAAAGTGTATAATTAGTTTGATGGCATTTGTATAAGTTTATTAAAAAAGTACTTCCCATGGTGGAGGTACTTTTTTTATGGGGTGAATCTGGTAAATTTGTTTTGTCAAAATAATTTGGAACAATTACTGACTGTCCCATAAAATGACCTGAATTTCGCGGCTAATATGGTTAATTATACTTCGGATTTTAACAATTATGATTCTATGTTAAGGAATATGTAAATGTCTGTCAAACATAAGGAAAATCTGTTGTTTTTAGAAAATTCGGGTGCTATACTTCATGCGACGACTGAAAAACAAGAATATTTTTTGAAAAGGAGTATATTATTATGAAAAGAAAATTAATTGCAGGTCTTTTAACAGCTCTTTCTATGACAGTGGTTTGTCCGGCAGCATATGCATCTACAGATCATTATACAGACAGCAGCGTGGTTGGTGCTGATTCTGGATGGTCTGACTGGGATGCAGCATGGGAAACAACAGCAGCTGATTTTACAAAGGTATCTCTTACGCCTGGTGCTGATGATACTCAGCTGAATTTCGCATGGTATAGTGAGAAAGGTGACAGCGATGCAACACCTGTAGTTCATTTTGGAACAGATAAAGATAATCTTGAGACATTCGAGGGAACTGCCGGTGACGTAGATCAGAGTCTTACGGGAGATAAGGCTTATGAATATAATCATGTAACAGTTACAGGACTGGAACCGAATACAACTTATTATTACACAGTTGAGAAAAACGGTGAGCAGACAGACGTATGTGAATATAAAACACAGAGTACAGATTCTGTAAAGATCCTTTATGTAGGCGACCCGCAGATTGGTGCTTCCAAAGGTCAGACTCAGAATGGCGCAGAGCTTTCCAATGAATCAGGTGCGGCAAATAAAGCAGCAGAGAATGATGGCTTTTCATGGAATCGTACTCTGAATACAGCACTTGAGGAAAATCCGGATATTAACTTTGTAATCTCAGCAGGTGACCAGGTTAACAAAACAGGTGAAGCAAAAGAGGAAGAATATGCTTCCTACCTGAGTGCTGATGCGCTGAAAGGTCTTGCAGTGGCAACTACGATTGGTAACCATGATTCTTTAAATGAAGATTACATGTATCACTTTAATAATCCGAATAATACAGAGAATGGAAAAACTCAGGCTGGTGGTGATTATTACTACAGTTATGGTGAGGGACTTTTCATTGTTTTAAATACCAATAATTATAACGTGGCAGAACATCAGAAAACAATCGAAGAAGCTGTCAAAGCTTATCCGGATGCAAAATGGCGTATCGTAACCATTCATCAGGATATTTACGGATCTGGTCTTGATCATTCAGATACCGATGGTATGATCCTTCGTACACAGCTTACTCCTGTATTTGATGCAAATGATATCGATGTTGTCCTTCAGGGACATGACCATACATACAGTCGTTCCAAAATGCTTTACGGTGATGGACAGACTCATGGTAAATATGAGTTCAGTCTGAATGCAGATGGAACAGATTATGACTGGGATCATGCTACAAATGTAGATACACAGGAACAGATCGCACTTGCTCCGGAAGAAGGAGATACAGATGCACAGGCTGCACTGGATGCATTCCATCAGGATAATAGCTGCTATACAATCGAAGATGTTGATGGAGATACCGTTACAGATCCACAGGGAATCCTGTACATGACAGCAAACTCCGCTTCAGGTTCTAAGTATTATGAACTTCTTTCCACTCAGCAGGATTATGTGGCAGCCCGCAGCCAGAACTGGCTTCCAAGTTATTCTGTCATTACATTGACAGCAGATGCATTCTCTATTGATACTTACCAGATTACAGATGATGGTAAGGCAGAAGTAATTGATGATACATTTACTATCAAAAAAACGGGCACAGATACTACGAACAATTCCTCAGATACCTCAGACACTTCTGCTGACACCACAGACAGTGACGCTGAAGCATCAGATTCTTCGGATACACCAGCAGATAATGCAGATACTTCTACAGATGCAGTAGCTGAAACATCTGAGAATTAAAAGCAGAATCTGAGAAATCAAATTCTATGAAAAACATAAAACTTACCGGGCTACTTACCAGAAAAAAGGCAGTCCGGTATCTTATTTATTTTTTACTTGTCTGTGTGTTCGCTGTTTTTGTTATCAGGCTGAATCAGGTAGAAAAAACAGAATTGGTGGTTCGGACAGGGCAGACATTTGAGAAAGCGAAAGTGGTGAAAATTCTTCAGGATAATCTGGAGGAAAACGGAACCCGTGTAGGAGAGCAGAAAGTACGTGTACACATGCTTACAGGGGTACGAAAAGGAGAAGAACTTGATATTACAAGTAGTTCTGGGTATTTATTTGGCGCGGCATGCAAACCTGGAATGAAAGTAATCGTTATGCAGAGTGTTGCAGGTGATTCTACAGTTGCCAGTGTTTATACACAGGATAGAGAATCGGTTATTTATATTTTTGCACTTATTTATCTGTTAGCGCTTTGCATGATTGGTGGAAAGCAGGGAATAAAAGGCTGCCTTGGACTTGTCTTTACGTTTTTCTGCGTGATTTTTGTATATCTGCCGCTTGTGTATCTGAAATACTCACCGTTTTGGACCGCAGTGTTTGTATGTTTTATTACGACACTGGTTACCATGTATCTTATCGGAGGTCCTACACGAAAAACGTGTGCCGCAACGCTTGGAACTCTTGCCGGAGTAGTTCTTGCCGGGATTTCCGCATGGTGTTTTAGTAAGGCATCTGGAATTTCCGGATATAATGTATCGGATATTGAGACGTTGATGACTCTCTGGAATACAAATCGCATCCAGGTAGGTGGATTGCTGTTTTCAGGTCTGCTGATTTCATGTTTAGGTGCTGTTATGGATGTTGCAATGTCAATCAGCAGTGCTATTGATGAAATCTATAAACAGAATTCTTCTTTAACAAGAACAGAACTTTTTAAAGCAGGACTGCGTGTGGGACGAGATATGATGGGAACGGACAGTAATACGCTTATCCTGGCATTTGCAGGAAGCAGCGTCAGTACACTTCTTCTTGATTACGCATATGATCTTCCGTATCAGCAGATTATTAATTCAAATAATATTGGAATTGCAATCATGCAGGGGCTTGCAGGAAGTTTCGGAATCGTACTTTCAGTGCCATTTACCGTACTGATCTGTACCGTGCTTTTTCATAAAAATAAACAGCTGGATTAAAATAGGGGAATAATAGCCTTGATTGTTTGGTATGGTCAAGGCTATTGTTATGTTTGAAAATAGTATTCACCTAATTCTAAAACTTGTCATTTTGGATTGTAGATGCTAAAATAATATCAGATAATATATTATATATTATGGATATAAAATGCGAATTTTGAATAAAATATTATCTATAATGAGGTGATAATATGGAACAATTAATATGGGAAACAGCTGAAGAACTAGATCAGAAGTTAGCGCAGCGAGTCAGGAATATTAGAAAAAGACGTTCTATTTCCCAGCAAAGATTAGCATCTATGAGTGGAGTAAGTTATGGTTCAATTAAAAGATTCGAAACGACAGGACAGATATCGCTGGTATCCTTGACAAAGATTGCGATGGCACTGGATATTGCAGATGAACTCAGAAATATTTTTACACAGGTGCCTTATCGAAATATCCAGGAGGTTATAAATGAGTCGAGATAATGTATTACAGGTGTTTTACGATGAAAAACTTGTGGGAACATTGGCTATGACGGCTGAATATAAAACTGCATTTCAATATTGTGAAGAATGGCTTGAGAATGGATTATTAAATTTCCAGCTCATGTAGATGGAGTAAATGCTGGAAAAATGGAATACGAGTATTCTCGGTGCGCTATGCAATGCGGAATTATAATGAGTGAGACAAGATTATTTCCATCTGAGAGATGTAAGGGATATTTCGGTACTAAAAGATTTGATAGAAGATTGGATAAAACAGGGTGTAAAAAAATTCATATGCTGACAGCAGCGGCACTGTTGGAGCTTGATTTTGAACAGCCAAGTCTGGACTATCATAGTTTAATGAAATTAATGAAGATTCTTACCAGGGATAATAAAAATGATGTGGAAAATATGTTCCGGCGTATGTGTTTTAATGTTTTTGCCCATAACAGAGATGATCATTCGAAAAATTTCACATATCTGTATAACGAAACAGAGGATGTATGGAGATTAAGTCCTGCGTATGATCTTACTTACAGTACTACTTATTACGGAGAACATACGACAACTGTTGATGGAAATGGACGTAATCCGGGGAAAAAAGAACTGTCCGTAACCGGACTGAAAACACCGGAAATAATAAAAGTAGCTGTATAGCTTTAAAGAGCAAACAGTAGTGGTGCCATGGATGCACCCTGAAAAAGGCGGCATCCCGCCTTAATTCAGATGTTCTGGTAACTTAATTATCGAGTAATTCACATATAGGCATATAGTAATTTCATATAAAATTATTTCGGTAGTGTTCACACTTATCTACAAGAATTGTCACATGCAACTATCCTTAGCAGTATGACAACTTTGAGGTATATTCTCGTTCATTGTAGTTGGTGAGATTAAGTCAATGGATGTTCCCTGTAATACATTCTCGTAAAGTTCAAAAACGTCTGCATATCTCCACTGATATATTTTCCTTTTTTCCAGATCATACCAATCTTAATGTGGATTGGCGGATTAAGCGGAATTCCTGTAATTTCAGAATCAGTAAATTTATCAAGCATACTGGAATAGAGGAAACAACTGTATTTTCCTGTTTTTATAAATTGCAGAGTTGTGTAAATCTGACTGCTACGCATAACAATATTGGGTATGTATCCATCCATTTCGAATCTTGTTTTTAACAGCTGGTTCTGGACAGAATCAGCATTGAAAAAAATCAGTAATTCTTTAGACATTTCTTTAGTAGTAACGATTTCTTTATCCGCCAGTCGGTGGTCTTTATTCACACAGAAAACAACCTGATCATTAGCAAGAACAACATTGTGAAATTTATCAATATTATACTGTTCCATATTGACCAGCGCCAGATCCAGAGTATCATTCTGAACTAGATCACAGGCGCGGACAGAGCCGTATTCTTCCAGCACGACTGCGATTTCAGGATAATCCTGGTGAAATGCAGTGAGCAGTTCCGGGAAAAATACAGTACTTAGCATAGGTGGGATTCCAATACGGAGGGGCGGTTTCACTCTGGACATACTGGAATAGTCGGCCTGAAGTTCATTGCAATATTGAAGAATATAAGTAGCTGATTGGAATCAGCATTCAGATTTCAGCTTGTATCGGAGCGATTTTCCTGGTGCTGACAGGAGTGATCTCTAAGAAAGAGGCGCTGGCTTCTATTGATTTGAAAGTAGTATTGCTTTTTGGTGGTTCTCTTACACTGGCGAAAGCCCTGGATACAACAGGTGCCGGTGAGCTGATTGCGGATAAGATCGTAGGACTTCTCGGAGCAGATCCGAATCCGACCATTCTTCTGCTGGTAATCTTTATTGTAATCTGTATGATTTTATTGCCGATTCTGTTTCCGTTCTATCCGTAAAAACGGAATAGGATATCTTGCCAGCTACGTGCCCGGCGGTTGGAAGAAATCAAAATATTAAGTTAAAAAGCAAAGAAAAATTGCTTTACATATAACTCAATAAAACCCAAAAATCAAATGCCAAAAAACAGGACAGTTCGGAATCTACAGTCCAGTCCAAATGTCGCTGTTTGATCAGTGACAGATGTAGGAGTAAGTTAATTGGAAACTTAACTTGCCAGTACATTGGTAACACGAAAATATCTGAAGTATATCAGGAGGTAAAACATGACTAAGGAAAATGGAGTTAAAGTATTAACAGACATGGTAGCAGATTTTGTTGCCCACATTGGAAAAAAATTACCGGATGACGTAGTAGCGAAGCTGGAAGAACTTGGCTCTCAGGAGACAGATGCACTTCCGAAAGTTCTCTACGAGACAATGACGAAAAACCAGGGACTGGCTGTCGAGTTAAATCGTCCAAGCTGCCAGGATACAGGCGTTCTTCAGTTCTGGCTGAAATGTGGAACTAATTTCCCATATATCAATGAACTGGAAGGACTTCTGAAAGAAGCTGTTGTACAGGTTACTTTTGCAGCGCCATTAAGGCATAATTCTGTAGAGACTTTTGATGAATATAATACCAAGAGGAATGTTGGAAAAGGAACTCCGACTGTATGGTGGGATATCGTTCCGAACAGTGATAAATGTGAAATTTACGCATACATGGCAGGCGGTGGATGTACTCTTCCAGGAAAAGCAATGGTACTTATGCCAGGTGCAGGTTATGAAGGTGTCACAGATTTTGTACTTGATCAGATGACCAGTTATGGACTGAATGCTTGTCCTCCACTTCTTGTCGGTGTTGGTGTAGGTACATCTGTAGAGACTGCAGCTCTCAATTCCAAAAAAGCACTGATGCGTCCGATTGGCTCTCATAATGACAATGCCAATGCTGCTAAGATGGAGAAACTGTTGGAAGATGGAATCAATGCAATCGGCCTTGGACCGCAGGGAATGGGAGGAAAATATTCCGTAATGGGCGTAAATATCGAGAATACAGCACGCCATCCATCTGCAATCGGTGTTGCAGTAAATGTAGGCTGCTGGTCACATCGTCGTGGTCATATTGTGGTAAATCCTGACCTGACAGTAACCTGTGATACACATTCCACTTGGAAATTCAATGCATAAACGGAGGGAAAAATCATGATCGAAATCAGAGGAGATAAAAAAGTTCTTATTACACCAATCAGTGCAGAAGATCTGGCAGATATTAAAATCGGTGATATTGTATGGCTGGACGGAGATCTGATGACCTGTCGTGATGTGGCACATCGCCGTCTTGTTGAGTATGGAAGAGAACTTCCATATGATATCAGAAACAAAGCAATTTTCCATGCAGGACCTATTGTCCGTAAAATCGAAGGGACAGAAGATGATTATGAAATGGTTTCTGTAGGACCGACAACTTCCATGCGTATGGAGAAATTTGAATATGAATTTACAAAATTAACAGGTGTCCGCGTGATTGTGGGAAAAGGTGGAATGGGACCAAATACAGAGCGTGCATGTAAGGAATTTGGTGCGATCCACTGTGTATTCCCGGCCGGATGTGCTGTTGTAGCGGCCACTGAAGTTGAGAAAATCGCAGAACATCACTGGGATGAACTGGGAATGCCGGAAACATTATGGTGCAGTAAAGTCAAAGAGTTTGGTCCGCTGATCGTATCTATTGATGCGCAGAGAAGAAACCTTTTCGAAGAGAATAAGGTAATCTTCAACGAAAGAAAAGAAGCAGCCAAACAGGCTATTTATCCGGAAGTAAAATTCATTAAATAAAAATGTAAACTTATTCAATTAATGCCAACGATAATTCCTCAAATAATCTTTATAGTGCAGGTGTACAAAAGGTGCTGTCTACCTTTTGTACACCTGTGTTTTTATACCATAAGAAATTATTTTGTAATGTTCCTATGATATATTATAAAACAGAGATAAACGAATTGACAATGATTTATCATTATATATAATGATATCAGAGTAAATCTAATTGTTTCACTAAACAATTAAAAGAAAAGAGGAAGGTATATAATGAAAGTATTAATGATTAACGGCAGCCCGAGAACAAAAGGAAATACATTTATTGCATTAGAAGAAATGAAAAAAGTATTCGAAGCAGAAGGTGTAGAAGCGGAAATTGTACAGGTGGGAAATAAAGATGTAAGAGGCTGCATTGCCTGTAGACGATGTGGGGAACTTGGCAAATGTGTTTTTGATGATGTGGTAAATGAACTGGCACTGAAATTTGAAGAGGCAGATGGACTTGTAGTTGCCAGCCCGGTATATTTTGCGTCTGCCAATGCTACTTTGATCGCCGCTCTTGACAGATTGTTTTTCAGCACATCTTTTGATAAAACAATGAAAGTAGGAGCAAGCGTGGTCTGTGCAAGACGTGGAGGCTGTTCAGCGACTTTTGATGAGCTGAACAAGTATTTTACAATATCAAATATGCCGATTGCGGCCAGCCAGTACTGGAATTGCATACATGGACGCGAACTGAGAGAAGCTGACAGGGATGAAGAAGGAAAGCAGACCATGCGTGTACTCGCCAGAAATATGACTTTTCTGATGAAGAGTATCGAACTTGGTAAAAAGCAGTTTGGACTTCCAGAAAAGGAAGAACGTGCATTTACTCATTTTATCAGATAGAGATTCCTGAGTGCTTTTTAACCGAATCAAGTAACCTGCTTCAATTGCGAAGAGCAATAAGCAGTGGGTGGAACAGAGGGAAGGGATAACTATGTATCATATTTTTATCGTAGAGGATGATGAGATCATCTCAGAAGTACTGAAAAAGAATCTTTCGTCCTGGGGATATGATGTATCCTGTGCGGAGGATTTTTCCAATATTATACAGGAATTTGTACGCAGAGATCCCCAGCTTGTCCTGCTGGATCTGAAGCTGCCTTTCTATAATGGCTTTCACTGGTGTGAAGAAATACGCAGAATTTCTCAGGTTCCGGTTATCTTTATTTCTTCGGCGGCAGATAACATGAATATGGTTATGGCAATGAGCCGTGGCGCAGATGATTTTATTGCAAAACCGTTTGATATGGATGTACTGACTGCAAAAATTCAGGCGATTCTGCGCCGCGCATATTCCTTTGGAACTCCGGGAAATGTTCTGGAATATAATGGGGTTGTTCTGAGTCCTTCTCGCTGTACCCTGACGTGGAATGGAAACGATATTGATCTTACGAAAAATGAGCTTCGTATTCTGGAAATATTGATGGAGCATGCCGGAAAGGTTGTTTCCAGAGATGCGATTATGACGAAGCTATGGGAGAGCGACAGTTTTATTGATGACAATACGCTGACTGTGAATATTACCCGCCTGCGCAGGAAACTGGAAAAAGAAGGGCTGAAAGAATTTATCATTACCAAAAAAGGTCTTGGATATATGGTATAAGGCGCAGTATAAACAAAAGGATTTTTTATGAAACTATTTCTGGATTATATAAACAAAATTAAATTCTATATCATTCTGCAGATGTTTCCCGTAATACTTGCAGAAATAATTTTCTTTCTTTATCAGCTGCCGATAGAACCGATGGTGTATGTTACTGTTTTCTGGTTATTAACCGGAATTTGTGCGTGTCTGAACGGATTTTACAGATACAGGAAAAAGGTACAACAGTTGGAACTGATCGCAGCTGCACCGGATATTAATCTTTCGCAGCTGGATTCTCCTGTTGGTCAGGCTGAAAGACTTCAACAGGAAATCATGCAGCAGCTGGATCAGATGCGTATCGATGTGGAGACTGCCAGCCAGAAGTCGTCTGAAGACATGACAGATTATTATACGATGTGGGCACATCAGATCAAAACGCCGATTTTTGCACTGCGTCTTTTGCTTCAGGAGAGTCCTGAGGAAAATAAAGAGAAACTTTCGGAACTTTTTAAAATTGAGCAGTATGTGGAGATGGTTCTTGGCTATCTAAGGACAGAAGATATGTCTTCGGATCTTAAGCTTTCCCACTGTTCTCTTGACCGGATCATACGTGATCAGATTCATAAATATGCAGGAATTTTTGTCTCAAAGAAACTCACACTTACTTATGAAAGTATTTCGCAAGATGTTCTGACGGATGAAAAATGGCTGGGATTTGTGATCGGACAAATTTTATCAAATGCTCTGAAATATACCCGGACCGGAGGAATCCGAATTTATCTGGAGAAAAAATTATCTCTGGATACAGATGATGTAAGCATTTCGATAGGAAATGATGACTGCAATAAAGTAGAAAATTTTACACTGGTCATTGAAGATACCGGAATTGGTATTCGTGCAGAAGATATTCCGCGAATCTTCGAAAAAGGCTACACCGGGGTAAATGGACGGGATGATAACCGCGCAACAGGTATCGGACTGTATCTCAGCAACAAGATTATGCGCAAACTGGGACATTGCCTTTATATAACTTCTACGGAAGGAAAAGGAACGAAAGTATTTCTTGAATTTTCAGTTAAAGATTTGAATATGTATTAGAGCGTGTCTGAAAAATCATTCCCGCAATCTGCACGCCCCACTTTGCGGGATATTTCACCCGAATTCAGTTGCCGTAGCCCACTACGGCGCCCTCATC
>SKEL01000242.1_pt1 | contig 61508 bp, 44 predicted proteins | sample 4826741 | NCBI WGS metagenome assembly SKEL01 (sample SAMN11008810, study PRJNA524170) | human gut metagenome | biome: Human fecal sample; material: Feces; isolation source: fecal sample from pouch patient p33 | host: Homo sapiens | place: Israel: Tel-Aviv | collected 2016-03-22
ACTGGTTTTTCTGCCGATAAGTTAAAAGAGATTGCAGCATCTATCGGAACAAACCTTACTGCTTAGAATACGTCTCCTATGGCAGCTATACATAATAAGACAATAGAAAAATTTGGTACTTAAAATAGAGCTTTCAATTGTATCTCGTTGATATAGTTGAATAACTGCGCGTCGCATTCTCGTTACTTTAGTGATACTTAAATGAAAAACTCTTGCAAGGTAGAATTTAAAAATTCATTTAACTGAAAGTATTCAGCGACTGGTCTAACGCATATCCATTCGTTGTATCCGCAATCACACCGGACGCTCCAGTTATCACAAACGTTAAAGTAAGCGGATCTACTATCAAAGTAACATACAAAGTAGCTGCAAATGCAACTGGTTACGACGTAGTACTTGGAACAGATTCCAAGAAAGAAAACGGTGAGACACGTCCATACCACTATGGCGATCACAAAGTACTGAACCTCAAAGAAGGTATAGTAACAGCAACATTCAAGAAGGTACCAAAGGGAACATGGGTAGTTGGAATGCATGCATTCAACAGAACATCCGAAGACGGAAAGAAAGTTTTCAGCCCATGGTCAAACCTGAAAAAGGCTACTGTTAAATAATCCATTTGGGTAATTAATACAGATTCCTAAAAAGAAAGCTCCGGTCATTGCGACCGGAGTCTTTCTTTTTCATATGGATAACTGGTCTGTATTTAGTGTCTGCTGATTAAAAGAAAAATCAGCTTAAAACCATTGATTTTACTGTGTTTTCTGCTCAAAGATGGTATAATAAAGTGTACGGTTTTAACAGATCTCAAATCTTTTTTCGTGCAGTTTTCAATAGAAAAATACCATTTATGGAGCGGAAAATAATGTACAAATATACTGATAATACACAAAGTAACTTTCTGGATTTCAATCAGCCAATAGGACTTCACATGAACCCTGAAAACAGATGGGTAAAAATGGCAGATGCCATTCCATGGGAAATCTTTGAAAAGAAATATTCCCGCCTGTTCAAAGGCAAGAATGGCCGGGTAGCCAAACCATTACGTCTTGTCCTTGGCTCATTGATCATTCAAACTAAATATCAGTATTCTGACAGAGAACTCGTTGAACAGCTGACAGAAAATCCGTATTACCAGTATTTCATTGGGCTTCCAGGGTATCAGGAAGAGCCGCCAATTGATGCAAGTACCTTAGTCCTGTTTCGCAAACGTCTGAAAATGGATATTATCCTGGAAGCGAATGAATATATGCTGGATGCAGTCAAAGAAAAGCAATCCAGTGATAAAAAGGATGATGATCACACCAACCCGCCTTCGGGAGGAGGATGTGACGGGCAGGATACAAAGCAGGAACATTCCCCTGAAAATAAAGGAACCATGATGCTTGATGCCACCTGCGCCCCATCGAATATCCGATATCCACAGGATTTTTCCCTGTTGAACGAGGCAAAGGAAAAACTGGAAACGATCATCATTCGTTTTTGTAAAGCATATGGACTTTCCAGACCTCGTATGTACCGCAGAGTAGCAAGAAAAAATTATCTTGCACTTGCAAAAGCAAAAAAGCGCAGTACTAAGAAAATCCGGGCAACGATCCGTAAACAGCTGGCATTCATCAGACGGGATATCGGATACCTCGAAAATTTCATGCAGGACGGTTATGCACCGACATCGAAAGAGATCCCTCTTCTGCTAACAATCTATAAACTGTATGAGCAACAGCAATACATGTATCAGAACAAGACTCATAGTGTAGACAACCGCATTGTCAGCATTGCACAGCCATGGATCAGACCGATTGTCAGAGGAAAAACAAAGTCGCCGGTAGAATTCGGGGCGAAGTTTGACCTGAGCATTGATGATAACGGTCTTGGCAGAATAGAAAAGATATCCTATGATGCTTACAATGAAAGTACAGTGTTGAAGGAAGCGGCAGAGCGTTTCAGGGAACGGACCGGTCACTATCCGGAACGTATATTAGCAGACCAGATCTATCGTACCAGAGAAAACAGAAAATACTGTAAGATGCATGGAATACGATTATCCGGTCCAAAGCTTGGGAGACCAAGTCTTGAAAAACAGTCAGTGAAAGAGAAAAAACAGGAATATCAGGATAACACGGATCGAATAGAGGTAGAAAGAGCCTTCAGCTTAAGCAAACGTTGCTATGGAATGGGCTTGATCAAAACCAAGCTTTATGACACAACCCTAACTTCAATCGCATTATCCGTATTTGTCACGAATCTGTTCAAGATACAGTCACGGATACTTTTTACACTTTTATGGCTACTGGAACTATTAACACATCAATCTGCTAATTTTGAACCAGAAACGGTTTAATCAGCAGACACTAATTAATAAAAATTAATTAATATTTAGCAAATTTGCCATAACATTAAATTATAAAATATGAGTAAATTCGATATGATTTGCAATACTATTTAAATTTATAGGGGGACAGAATGACAGATAGTAGTTTTATTTTAAATAGCGCATATATAATAAATAATATGGATAATGTCGAAGATATTGCATCTTACTACATTGAAAATTCACTTACTTGTAAAACAAATATATACAACCGAATTACTATGTTATTAACAATGTGTATTAATAAAGAATTAAGTATTCTTTTAGTAAATAACAATATCGTTGAAGAAAAGTATTTTACCCATGTACAAAAAATATATGACGAAATTTATAAGAAGTATATAAATTTGAATAAGAAATTAACCAATCAATTAGAAATAGAAGCTTCAAAAAAAGAAGAAGCTTGTGAATATCTAAATAATTTTGTTGTTTGCTTATTAAGTGGTGTAAAATATATTGAGAAAAAAAAGGGAAAAGAATGGCATGAATGGGATTATCAAAATGAATGGAATACTCGATTTAGAAGAGAAGAACGCATAAGAGATTATATGAAAACACTTTTTTCTGTAAACGGAAAGTATACTAGTTTTACTAAAAAGAATAAAATTGAAATTCCATATATGTATGTATTAGCATGGGATTTGTCGAACTTGTTTGAAAATTTTTTTGAAAAGTGTGAATCACATAGTTATGATAATACATCATACTTCGGTAATCTTCGCAAAAATACTTGTATTGAATTAAAGAGTATTAGTGATTATATTTTAGATATATTATTAACAGGATACAAAATAGATGACCAAAATATCGATGATAATAGGAGTAATGAGTTCATTATTCACTATAGAACAGTAAACTTTGAAAAATTACTACCAACAATTTCTATAGGAGAAAGAATAAATTATTATAATGATTTATTAGAACCAACAAAAAGATTTGAAGCTAAAAAGCTTAATCAGTTACCACCAATTAAAAGAGAAGTACTTCAGAAAGTTCCGTTACTTCCAATGGAAGTTGATAACAACATATTTAAACCTATAACAGCATTAAAAATGATGTTAAACCTATTAAAAGAAGAAACTAAAACAAAAGAATATTTGGAATCCCAAATTTACGATTTAAAAAATATTATTGAAGAAATTAATATATTATTATGTGAATACATTGATCAAACTACGGATGATATTTTGAAAATCTCAAGACCAAAAGCAAAAAAATATTTAGAAGATATTATTCATTCTGCCGATATGTCAATATCAGAAAATACTTCTGAACTAAAAAAAACCTATTTAAAAAATTTGTTATCTGTAATTGTAAAGATATGGGACAGTAGTCAGCTAGATAAAGTTAAAGTGACTAATGGTGAGTATGAAACTTATATATCATTTGCATATTTTTCAGTTCTTAAACTAACACGAAATTGGGATGCCCATAATTTAATAAATAATGTAAGTTTTTTATTTGTTATTTTTATATTAATTATTTCCTTAAGATATTTATTCAATAATATGAATAATTTTGATGCTAAAATGAAACAAAAATATTTAGAAGTAGAATCAAAGCTTTTAAAATTTTTTAAATGTGAACCATCAGATTCTTCCAAAGATGACCCTTCGGAAATAGAAAAAGAATATCGAATACTATACAAAAATGTATATCAAAAGGTATTAAACGATAACAACTCTCGCTTAATAAGAATATTTCCTAAAGAAAACTGCTTAGGTGATCCTCATCAGGTGTTAACTATAGCAGGAGATAGAGATAGTTTAATAAAAAATCAAATGTCAGAAAATGAAATCTATTTAGCATTTTGGTTAGCTATACATATGGGAAAGGCACATAACGAAACAATAAATGTTTCAGAATCAGTAGATATAAATTTGAAGGCATTATTAAATAATATTTATGAATATCAAAAAGGATCGTTTCTTTTATACAACAAAGAGAAGATGGAAGAAAATTTGAATGTTTTATGAAAAATATAAAAATTTGTGTGTCTTTTATAGTGGTTCGGCCTTGACAAGTACTGTCCTGCCAAATAAGTAGTAATTAAGCAAAATCATAGTGGCTCTATGCCACTGGAGCACTGGCTCTAAGATGACCGGACAGGCGGCTCTGCCGCATCGTAATATTCAATAGACCTTGCCGCAGAACGTGCAAGATATGACGAATGTGCCAAAAAACTATTAACCTATAAGGCAGTTGTTGCCTGGATCCTCAAATCCTGTACAAAAGAATTTTCCCAATACAGCGTCAAGTTTATCTGTGAAAACTGCTTAAAGGGCAACATCGAAGTTTCCAGCCGCGCAGTACATCAGGATCAGCCTGACTATACTGGAACACTGGACGGAAACGAACGGATAGACAGCCTTAATTCTGAGGCAAATGCGATCAGAGAGCAGACTGTATATTATGACATCCGTTTCAGAGCATACATTCCGGACAATGCAGAACCGGTACAGCTGATCATCAATCTGGAGATTCAGTTAAATGATACTCCGGGATATCCGTTAGTTACAAGAGGTTTCTATTACTGCGCAAGAATGATATCTGAACAGTATGGGACTGTCTTTACCGGAGAACACTATGAAAAACTTCAGAAAGTCTACAGCATCTGGATCTGTCCGGATCCGGCAAAAAACGCAGGAACGGGATATTCCGCTATCGCACAGTACAAGATACGGTATTGGGGAAACCTTATGAAAGTCCGGACAGCTATGACCTTATGGAAGTTGTGATCGTAAATCTGGGTGATGCTGATAAAGAAAGTGATCTGGAGACCCTTGATCTGCTGAACACACTCTTCTCTCTTTCCATATCCCCGGAAACGAAGAAAGCCCGTCTTCAGGATGCTTTCGGTATTGCCATGACAGAAGAATTTGAAAGCGAGGTGCAGGATATGTGTAATCTTGGAAAAGCACTTGTGGAGCAGGGCATTGAGCAAGGCGTAGAACAGGGAGTGAAACAGACAAATCTCTCCCTTGCCAAAATGATGCTCGAAGATAAAGAACCAATTGATAAGATTAAAAAATATACTGGTTTTGCTACAGATAAGTTAAAAGAAATTGCAAAATCCATGGGAATGACTCTTACCGCCTAAAGTTCTAAAAGAATATCTTTACGGCTCTGTGGAGTTATACTTAACAAAAAACAAGTTCATTACATAAAGCAGAAAAAGCTTTCAGTTGTATCTTCCTGATATGATTGAGAGCTTTTTTACGCATTAAATACATACTTTTTTGAATATAACTATGTATTTTAACGAAAAAAACTTATAAAAAACCAGTTATAAATCATCTATCGCATATACTCTGCTCGTCAATATCCATTATATACAAAAAATCCTCCGCAAAATCAACCTGTCCACCACCTAAAGGGGAACTATAATCATGACAAAGATTAAAAACACAAAGAAGGGCATGGCAAAAAAGACATTAAGTATGTCACTTGTTGTTGCAATGCTTGCTACTTCTAATGTGCCGGTATGGGCTGCTGAGTTCAGTGATGGTACAGACGTTGCTGTAACATCCGACGCAGAAGTACCAGTAGTTACAGAAACTCCAGCAGATGATACTGCTGATGCATTTTCAGCTGAAGAAGAAGCTCCTGTTGTTACAGATGAAACAGCAGATGCTGCTACAGAAGTTGTTGAAAAAGGTGATTTAATTCTTGACAACGTTACTGTTTCTAAAAGCCAGACTTTCGGATTAAGCAAGAAGGTAGCTGTAACAGGAACCATTAAATATAGAGATGGTAAGGATGTTAAAGTATTAGATGATTATTATTTTGGATGGAGAGTAAAAGGCACAAGCAATGCAATTTTTACTGACCATGTAGCTAATGATAATACAACTGATAAGATGTCCTTCTATCCAGATTTTGTAGGTGGCGCAACATATCAGCCAACTACTAGCACAACAAAGGGAGACTGGATTGAATCTCAGGCTAAAAATGTTGACTGGAGCCAGTATGCAGGAAAGACACTGGAATTATATGTATATAATAACGAAGCAGATGATAACATTAAAATTGATCCAACTGTTATCGGCGAAACCACAATTAATAAATGTGCTATTGATGGTAAGCTTGTATTAGACAAAAATAATACAACTAACCAAATTGCATATAATGGAAAAGACTTCTATTATACTAGTGCTGACAATAAAACTGATACAAGTGCCAATGCAGTAAGATTAGTTGCATCTGGAGCTGCTCTTACAGGCAAAAATGGTGGCTCTGTAGAAGGTGATGTTGCACCAGGAGTAAAAGCTGACGGCACAGCTGCTACATGGGATGCCGCAACCGTATTAAAATACTTTGATGTATCTGCAACTAAAACTGCTAAAAATGCAGATGAAAAATTAACAGTAACTGCAACTGCTAAAGCAGATTCTCCATATGCTGGAACTGTATCCGCAGAAGTTACTGTACAGAAAAAACAGATTAATACTGCTACAGATTTAGTTGCTACTGTTGATGCAGGAGTTACTTATCCATATGCTGGTAAAAACGTTAAAGTAGACTTAACAAAAGTACATTTAAAAGAATCTGATGATTTATCTGGAGCAGATTTATCTTCAGCTATCGAGAGTGCAACAACTGTAGATTATGGTATAGGTGCTCATCAGGTTGCTCTTACAATTAAAAAAGATGCTTTAAAGAACTTTAGCTTTAAAACCCCAAATGAAAAAACTTTTGTGTTAAAAACATCTAATGCAACTGATGCAAATAAAGTTACTATTACCCAGCGTGACTTAGAAAATGACTGCATTATTTCTATTAAGCATGATGGAAAAGTATTAGATAAGACTACTGTTGCTGATTTTGTAAAAGACTATCTTGAGATCAAGGATAAAGACGGTACTTCATTAAAAGCTACAACAACAACTTCTGGCTCAACTACAACCGAACAAGCAGGTACAGGATTACTCAAAGATAATGACTATGTTGTTACTGTTTATGATAAAGACGGAAAAGTTATAACAGGTGCATTCACTGGTATCGGTAAAGCTTACACGATTTCTGTTACAGCTCAGAAAAATACTGCTAATCCTGCTGCGCAGACTTGCATACGTGGACAGGAATTAACTGTTTCTGTTACAGATAATATTGTTGGAACAGTTTCCTATACTAATCAGGCAAATTATAAACCATCTTATACAGGAGAAGCAATTAAGCCAAGCAAATCAGATTTAGGTGCTTTGGAGATTACTGGATTAGATGGAAGAAAAGTTGAATTCCAGTCTGACCAGTGGGAGTTTACAGGCAATTACACTAATAATGTAAATGCAGCAACCTATAACGAAGATAGTACTATTAAAACTCGGGCATATGCCGAGGTTAAGATTTTAGGAAACAACAGCTATACAGGACAGATAGTTCAGGTTCCATTTGAAATTCTGCCGTTAACTGTTACAGAATCTTCTGTTACAGTACCGAAAACTATCACTTATAACAAAGGCTATGGTGAAGCTAAAGATTATAATGTACAGTTAGTAGTAACAGCAAAAGATGCAACCGGAAAGATTATTAAAGGCTTAAGCGCAGACGATTACACTGTAAAATATGAATACCTTGATGGATCAAACTCAGATAATCATCCAAAAGCTGGTACTGAAGGAACTAATGAACTTCATGACTATATCAAAGCAACTATTACTGTCAAGAATCCTAACTTTGCTGGTGCAAAGGGACAAGTTGTCAAAATCCCTATGACTACAAAGGAAAAATGGTCAGAAATCGTTGAAAAAGCTATTACCAGTGATATGATCAAGATCAATCCATCCAGCTATGTATATACCGGCGGTAATATCACACCTACATATACAGTACTCGATGGAGCAATTGCTCTGTATGATAAAGCTGATTATGGTGATAAAGGTGAATACGAGCAGGTAAGCATCACAAATAATAAAGAAGTCGGAACTGGTACAGTAACTGTAAAAGGTGTTAAAGGAAAATATTCCGGAACTGCATCTGCTAACTTCACAATCACACCGGCAAATACATCAGATGTAAAAGTTACATTTACAGATGTCAGTGAATGCCAGTACACCGGAAGACAGGTCAGACCGCGTACATTCAAAGCTACATTAAATGGCAATGATGTCACCAACCAGTTTGAGATTGTAAGCTACGGTGAAAATGTTTCCGGAAAAGGAACTGTTGTATTAAAACCGGTTGATGGAAATAAGAATTTCACAGGTTCCAACATTACAGTAGACTTTAACATCATCAAAGAATATGTAAAAGCAGACTTAAATGTATTTAATTCCAATGGTGTAAATGTTACTGTAGCTAATAAACCATCTAATGTAAAGGGCTATAAAGTAACTGACGAAAAAACAACAACCTATTCTGGAGATTCCTTTGACTTTGATGGAACAGCTAAGACATTTGCAAGTGAAGTACTGAAAAATATTTCCAAGACAGATGCCAATGGTAGCACAACAGCAGTTTCAAAAGCAAAAGAGTCTGATTTCGAAATTAAATATGTAGATAATATTTCTGGTAAAAATACAGGAATGAAAGACAGCAGTAATAATAGTTATAATATTGCATATGTATATGTTGTTGCAAAAGATGGTACTGGTTATACAGGAACAAAGTCTTTCACAACAGCTGATGGAACAACCATTAAAGGTGTTGTTGATTATGTAGCATTCGCTATCAAGAATGTAGCATTCGTAAAACAGAATGTTTATGTCCAGAATGCAACATATGCTGGTGGACTTCCAGTTAAACCTAGCGTACTTGTTCAGATTAACGGAAATACTCTTGTTGAAGGTAAAGATTATACCCTTACCTTAGATGCAAATGGTCATAATGATCCAAGTGGTGTTAATTTTGTAAATGTTACAGACGGTAAAGTTTACAAAGTAACAGTTACCGGTATCAATGGATATACTGGTTCTTCAGTAGGTTCTACAGCAGCTGACGCTCTTACATGGGGCATTGACAAGAAAGATATCAAAGACTGTGATGTTAAGGTTACAAATGGTGTCGTAACTGTCATGAACGGATATATTCCTGTTCCAACTACAGAATATACATCCAAGAACAACGGAGACGGAACCTACACAGTAACAGCTAACAGCACTTCTAAAAATTACACAGGTTCTAAGTCTGTTAAAGCTGATGGAAAAGCCGCAGACGAAAAACCAGATGCTCCAATGATCAGCAGCGTTAAAGTTGTTGGAAACAAAGCAACAGCAATCCTTTCCGGTGATTCCGAAGGTGCTGCAGGTTATGACTATGTAATCTCTACAGATCGTGACTGCATCACAAACAAAGACTACGATTCTGTAAACAAGAACCAGGTTCAGACTTCTACTACATTCAAATATGTACAGCAGGGAACCTACTACGCATACTGCCACGCTTGGAAACGTGACGCAAACGGTAAGAAAGTATTCAGCGACTGGTCTAATGCATATCCATTCGTTGTATCCGCAATCACACCGGATGCTCCAGTTATCACAAACGTTAAAGTAAGCGGATCTACTATCAAAGTAACATACAAAGCAGCTGCAAATGCAACTGGTTACGACGTAGTACTTGGAACAGATTCCAAGAAAGAAAACGGTGAGACTCGTCCATATCACTATGGCAATCACAAAGTACTGAACCTCAAAGAAGGTACAGTGACAGCAACATTCAAGAAGGTACCAAAGGGAACATGGGTAGTTGGAATGCATGCATTCAACAGAACATCCGAAGACGGAAAGAAAGTCTTCAGCCCATGGTCAAACCTGAAAAAGGCTACTGTTAAATAATCCATTTGGGTAATTAATACAGATTCCTAAAAAGAAGGCTCCGGTCATTGCGACCGGAGTCTTTCTTTTTAGGAACTTTTCCCCACATCCCCAGATAATCTTATGATATAATCAACATACAGAACCATCACTTAAAATATCTCTATATGAAAGGAAGTCATGTATGAAGAAAAGAAAATCATGTTTTATCTGGCTCTTGTGCACTCTTCTCTTGGTCACAGCCTTACCTTCTGTAGATTTTACAGATGTCCAGGCAGCATCTGTCAGCAGTACTTTCACCGGATGGAAAACCTACGGTGGAAAAAAATACTATTATAAGAATGGCAAAAAGCTGACAGACCTGCACAAAATCGGCAAGTATTATTACTGTTTTGCCGCAGACGGTACCATGCTTACAGGATGGCACCGTATTCATAATCGTTTCAGGTATTTTGGCAAACAGACCGGAAGAATGCGTATCAATCAGACTGTAAATGGACGAAAGATCAACAGCAAAGGTGTCTGGACTCCTGTTGTTGTACTGGATCCGGGGCATTCTGCTGTTGTTGCCGGTGGTTATGAACCTCTTGGACCTGGTTCCGGCCAGATGAAGGAGAAAGATACTTCCGGAACCCAGGGTGTTGCTACAGGAGTGGAGGAATATAAGCTTAACCTGAGCATTGGTCTTCAGCTAAGAACCCTTCTTCAGAAAAGAGGTTTTAAGGTAGTAATGACCAGAACCAACAGTAAAGTAGCTCTCAGCTGTATTGACCGCGCAAAAGTGGCAAATAAGGCAAAAGCAGATGCGTATATCCGTATCCATGCCAATGGAAGTGATAATTCCTCTATCAGTGGAGCACTGACTATCTGCACAACCAGAAACAGTCCTTATATTTCATCTATGTACAGAAAAAACAAAGCTCTTTCTGAGGCTGTGCTCAATGCATATGTGTCAGCTACAGGATGCAGAAAAGAATACGTCTGGGAAACAGACTCTATGACCGGAAATAACTGGAGCAAAGTTCCGACAACGATCATTGAAATGGGATATATGAGCAATCCCTCCGAAGACCGCCGTATGCAGCAGAGTTCTTATCAGAAAAAAATGGTACGGGGAATTGCAAATGGAATTGAGAATTACCTGATCAAATAGCCTTGCTTTTGTGGCACAGACAGTTTATACTGGACTGAATGGGTATAAAAAATAATTTGGAGGATTTTTCAAATGAAAATTGCAGTAACATACGATAATGGAGAGATTTTTCAGCATTTTGGAAAAACAGAGTCTTTTAAAGTTTATGAAGTGGAAAACAACAAAGTAGTTTCCAGTGAAGTGATCGGTTCTAACGGTACAGGACATGGAGCACTTGCAGGTCTGCTTGCTGAGCAGGGTGTAAATGTTCTGATCTGCGGTGGCATCGGCGGTGGTGCTCAGACAGCTCTCACAGAGGCAGGAATCGAATTATGCGCCGGAGCCCAGGGAAATACCGACCAGGCAGTTGAAAGTTATTTAAAAGGCGAATTAGTATCTTCCGGAGCTAACTGCGACCATCACCATCATGAAGAAGGTCATTCCTGCGGCAGCCATGAGGAGGGACACTCCTGTGGAGACAGCTGCGGTGGCGGATGCGGCGGATGTGGCGGATCACAGCCACAGCTTACAGGACGCAATGTAGGAAAAACCTGCCGCACACATTACAGAGGAACTTTCAATGACGGAACACAGTTTGATTCTTCTTACGACCGTGGCGAACCGCTGGAATTCATCTGCGGTGCAGGCCAGATGATCAGAGGGTTTGATGCTGCTGTAGCTGACATGGAAGTTGGTCAGATCATTGATGTTCACCTTATGCCTGAAGAAGCATACGGTATGGCAGATCCAAACGCTATCTTCACTATGGAAATCGCCCAGCTTCCAGGTTCCGAAGACCTGACAGTTGGCCAGCAAGTATACCTGTCAAACCAGTTCGGTCAGCCATTCCCTGTTAAAGTGACAGCTAAAGATGAAAAAAACATCACATTTGATGCAAACCACGAAATGGCAGGAAAAGAACTTAACTTCAAGATTGAATTAGTAGAAGTGAAATAAGACAAATACTCAGGGCAGCCTCCCGGCAAAGATTTTGCCGATGAGACTGCCCTGTTTTATACTTTATTTACCAAAGTGATAGTGCTTTTTGTAGTTTTATAATTTACGAGTAAAGATTTATCGTTTTTGTGGGCTTACTATATATTCGTTTACCGTTTACTGTCTTAAAAGCTTTTACATAATAGTTATAAACCCAGTACATGCCTGTCTGGGAATCATAAGCTTTTGTGTCTTTCCAGGTTGAGACAGAGGACTTCACTGTTTTGGCAGCGGAACCATTGCGGTAAATCACATATCCGGAAGCACCGGCTACTTTTGTCCAGGAAACCTCTGTACCACCGTTACTCATTTTACATGAAACTTTAGATGGAGCCGGGACAGCAGCTTTTCTTGATTTCACCGCTGAAAATTTAGAATATTTGTTTTTTCCACTTGCGTTGGTTCCATAAGCACGGACTTTAAATGAATAGGTTACTCCCGGTACTACAGCTGCATCAAAACTGAGGGATCCTGTTTTCAGAGTTTTTATCCGCTTATAAGAAGACTGGGAATCTGTCTTGCAGTAAATCTGGTATCCTTTGGCACCCGGAACCTTTTTCCAGGTTAAATGTATTTGATCTGCAGATTTCTGAGAAAGTTTCAGCACAGGTTTTGTCAGTGGTGTGTTGTTCTCAGATACCTTTACCGTCACCTGGCACTGGGCCTGAAAATCTCCGGCAGAAGCAGTGATTACTGCCTGACCATAACCGTTCCCCTGAATGGTTCCATCCTCTGAGACAGACGCAACTCCAGGATTACTGCTTGTCCAGACCACATCTTTTACATCATCAGAGTTAGATGGTGTAAAGGAAGGTGTGAGTTTTTGTGTATTTCCTTCGTCAATTGTCAGATTTGTCTGGTCCAGAGCAATTCCATTAAGTGGAGTTGTCACTACGGGGATTTCATACAGGTATGTGCGGGAACTGTCATAGTTGCCGTTATCATAATTTCCGGATACCCATACAATATTACGTCCCCATAAGATCGGCTGTGAATCCGTCTGGATCGTTACATTCTTGTATAACTTGGATAATATTACGTTCCCGGAAGCATCCATAAGGAGATAATGCAGAACGCTCTGGTCGGAGGTTTCCTCTGAGAAAAGGACTGCGTACTGATTATTTCCTACAGGGATAAGTTTTGGTTCTGTCAGGGTTATTTCTGCACCTGACGGTGAATACTGAGTGAGCCAGATAAATCTGGAAGCCATACTGTTCTTATCTGTGATTATCATAAAGATATTTTTGTTAAGATTCTCATATCCGGTCTGTCCATTCACAGCAAAACCATGGGGAACAGACTTGCCTACTGTGATCAGATTATTTCCTGCCAGAGAAAATCCGGTTACCTCGCATCCGGTATAATTATCACCTGTAGCTCCCATAAAAGGAAAGATATTTACCGCACGATCCTGAGCGATATATTCGCCGGAATATGCGGAGAAGGAAGACAGGATCAGACCTCTGTAATAAGCATCCCCATGATCCAGAAAATATACATGAGAACCGTCATTTACAACAAACTGATTAAAGGAATGGCTGCAATAGGGCATATCTGAATTAATAAGCGTCATATCCTGAGTGTTAATGACAAAAGTGATATTACTCTGATGATGTATCCCTTCCATTGTCAGAGCCCTCTTTTCCCCTTTATCTAAGTTCGATAGTTATACGTTCTTTGATACCGGTTTTAGAATTAACTGCAGTAAACATGATCCTGAAACCTTTGCCTCCCGCTATCGGGATCTTGCTTCCGTTTGCCACGGATTCACTGCGCATCCATCCTTTTTGCAGGTATTCGATCGCAGGTTTCATACTGCCATTCGCAGGATTATTTCCACTATATATGTAAAGTTTGTCAAGCTTCCATCCTTTTGCAAGAGTAACCGTTGTTTTTACTTTCTTTCCGGCAAACTTTGCATAACTGAGACTTGTTTCAGAAGAAGATTTAAATCTGGAACCTGGAACAGTAGTTGCGCCGATCTTTACTGATTTAACAGGATTTACATATTTTTTAACAGTTACCTTTATTTTATATGTTTTACCCTGACATTTAAAAGAAACAGTGGCTGTACCGGCTTTCTTTGGGACTGCCAGAATCGTATAGTATGTCTGTGAAGTGCCGTAGATGGATTTTGACAGTTTGACAGTGACAACTGCCTTATTACTTGATTTTAGTCTGGAAACTTTGGACGATAAGGAAGCCAGGGATTCTGTTGCTGGCTTCGGATAGGCAACCAATGTTGCCGATGCAGGAACATGTTCATCTGCCGCCCAACCTGTAGCAGAGGTCACTGCAAACATGGAAAGGATCATTCCAAACGCCAGTAAAAAAGAGAGTAATTTTTTGCTTGTTTTCTTCATTCTTTTTCCCTCCTAAAAGTGTATGTTAGTGTTAACTGAACGATTCAGACAGGAACAGCTGTCTGGAGCATTCCTATATACTCAATATAGCACACAACTTTCACAGCGTCCATGACAGATTATGTTGATTTAATGCACAAAATTGCCGATAAAGAAAGACTCCGGTCGCAATGACCGGAGCCTTCTTTTTTAGGAATCTGTAGTAATTATCCAAATGGATTATTTCACTTTAGCTGTTTCAAGATTGGACCATGGGCTGAATACTTTCTTGTTATCAATGGATGTTCTGTTGAATGCATGCATTCCAACTATCCTAACACACAGGGATTACCATTTGCAAATAAAATTTTTAATTGAACTTATTTAAGTAATATGCTATAAATAAGTTTGAGGTGATGAATATGGAATATAATTTTTCAGAGGATCTGAAGTCTATACGAGAGATTCTGGGATTTTCTCAAAGTGAACTTGCAGAAAAAATCGGAGTAGAGCAGGTGACGATCTCAAGAAACGAGCTGAAAAAAACAGAACCATCGGCAAGGCTTTTGGAAGCAGTATATTCGTTTGCATTTGATAAAAACATAAAGATAAACAAATTAAAGGAAATGTTCTGGAGAGATGACTTAGGTGCAAATGAAAAATTGCTTTTTCATGGCGCTAAAACTGAAATTGTCGGAGAGATTGATATTCATAAGGGAAGAAAAAATAATGATTTTGGGCAGGGATTTTATACAGGAGAAAGTTATGAGCAGGCAATATCATTTGTTTCAGGGTTTGGTAATTCTTCCGTATATTATATCAGATTTGATGACAGAGATCTGAAATGCAAGAGATATGAAGTAAATCAGGAATGGATGATGACGATTGCTTACTATAGGGGAACATTGGATGAGTATAAGGATCATCCGGCAGTAAAGGCACTTATAGAACAGTCACGGAACTGTGATTACATAATTGCTCCAATTGCAGATAACCGTATGTTTCAAATCATTAATTCATTTATCGCCGGAGACCTTACAGATGAACAGTGTAAACATTGTCTTGCTGCCACAAATCTTGGGATGCAGTATATTTTTCTGACTGAAAAGGCTGTATCCCAGATAAAATTAACAGAACGATGCTATATATCAAATAATGAAAGGGAATACTATAAAAATATAAGACTTGAAGAGTCAAAACTGGGTGATGACAAAGTTAAATTAGCTAAAAGGCAATATAGAGGGCAGGGAAGATATATTGATGAGATTCTGTCATAAAGGGGTGACCAATATATGAAAAGGATGAATAAGGATGGAGTGCTTTTATGTGAACTTCAGGCAACAGCATTTGAAAAGTCAATTGATAAAATGGAGTCAAGTTCAGAGATTTTTATCAGGCGATTTATGAGAAGTCGAATAGCTAAAAGGCTTGATGATGGATCAGTACTGGAAAGTAATATCCAGGCAGAGGATATCCTGCAGCTGGTTAATGAAGAATATGGGTTTTCTAATTATGGTTCTGTGAAATATACCCGTAACGAAATGTATTGGATTGGATATATTTACAGGTATTTTGTAATAACCTACGAATTAACTTCCATGCAAGTCTATAAGATCGTAAAGCCAAAGGAACTGAAAGGGCTGTTTTTGCCATATCATACAATGGATCCATCTCAGGCTATTGAGCGAATATTGGAATCAAAAGGCTTGTTTACAGATGAAAAAATGGAATTGGAACGTCAGTATGAAATATTCAAAAGAATACGAAATAAAAAAATATAAGGGGCTGTCCTGAAATTCACCAATGTTAAGATTTTCACCGTATGATAAAGTAAAGTTCTTAGCAATATCAATTACGGTATGAGCGTGGAACGCTACGTTATTTATAATGGAAAAAGTGAATACCCTGATGCAGGTACCTATGATGTGCACATCGGAATTCAGGGCTCTGATAAAGAAACAGTGATCAAAAATGTATCTGTCAAAAAATCTTCCGCAATGCCTACGATCAACAATAGCGGTACAAAATCCTTATCTGTCGGCAGGCGTGAAGTCTGTGCACGTATTAAAACCGGAAAATCAACAAGATATGTTGTATCCGGAGATTTTCAGCAATATAACTCCCAGCGGGCAGGAATTTCTATTTATACAGAACGCAATGGCATCCTCGACTGGAATGGCTATTTCGGATATGTTCAGAACGGAAAAGCCTGCTCCTTAAAACCAAACACTGTTTATTATTTAGTCTTTAATCTTTACGATACCTGGGCAGAGAAAGATTCCGTATCATTTACATTAAAACCACAGTCTGCCTCAATCTCAAAATGTGCTGCCCGGATGAAAGACAGTACTTATACATATACCGGAAAAGCGATTACGCCGTCAGTAGATGTCTCAGTAGACTCAGCAAGTGGCACATACCTTTTTAAAGATATTGATTATACTCTGACCTACAAGAATAATATCAATGTCGGAACTGCAACTGTAATAATCAAAGGTAAAGGTACCTATAGCGGCAGTTTAAAACTGAATTTCAAAATCCAGCTCTGGAAGCCGGTTCTTAAATCAGTTAAAAATTCCGGCAGCACAGATGTAAAATTAACCTGGAAAAAAATTACCGGTGCAACAGGATACGAGATATACCGAACTTCAGGAAACAGTTGGAAGAAAATCGCATCTGTAAATTCTACGAGTTACACAGACAAAAAATTGGAAAAAGGTACCCTGTATAAGTATAAAATACGTGCTTATAAAAATGTAAACGGCAAAAAACAATACAGTGAATACTCACCTCAGAAATCTGTGAAACGATAAATTATTTAATTTTGCTTCGACTCCACTTGAATGAATTCGTCTTTAACTATGACATTCTCCGAAGACGAACGCTCATCCTTGTACGAGGATATAATAATCATGGTCTCAAAATCATAATCCCAGAGTATACGTCTTGTCAGGAGGATGCTCTGGGATCCCTTTCTTTACTGTATTAATGACAGTATACAGGGTAACTCAGAGACAGGCAACAAGGTCTTTGTATTGCCATCAACAGTCAAGAGAAAACCTATATTCGATAGTGTAAACTTATTGTAGGAAATTAATAGACAGAGTAATAATTCACAATAAAAACCATCCCGACTATGTACATTATTCATATAGCTGGGATGGTTTTATGTATGGGTAAGGAATTTTATGTTATATAAATTTTAGAGTTCTTTTATGTGGAGATTATTATCTTTCCGGTTATTTTCGATGGTCAGACCCCTCCAGACAACCCGCCAGTGTAAGGATAAACTGGCACTGGACGGCTACCAGATACGTTCTGCGCAGGGAATCCGAAGATATTGGCTGCTCATGTCAATGGCACATTTTATGTGTGTGACAGGGACCGGTGAATTCTGTTCTTTTGAAAAAGGCTACCACCGAATTGAAAGCATTATCCAGACAGAAAAGTATCAGTATCTCTTCCGATGTGCAAAAGAAAGTAATGATTTTGATGCATTTATGAAGTTAGCGGGATAATTTTGTGCAATTTTTCAAATTTGCTCATTTATAGTATAAATATTAATTTAATTTCCTTTTACATACTTTTACGAAACTTTTGTAAGCGGTCCAGACTGCTGTAGCAAGATCATTAAATTCCATATTAATGTGTGCACGCTCTTTATCATCATAATCGTCATTTTCCCACGTATAAATTGCTTGTGTACCATGTCTGGTCGGAAAAGTATTGGTTGCTTTGTACATCAAAAATTCAACTATTGCGTTAAACAATTGTTTTTTATAAGATTCAATTTCGTTGTCTAAAAATTCATAATCCGGGTCATCATTATGCTGTATGAGAACATTTAACGGATAAAATATACTATTATCAAAATCATCACCTAAATTGACTTCTGTTAAATAGTATTCTAAATTTGGAGATTTAAATACTTTTTTAATTTCTTTGTATAATTTTTTATCCTCTTTATTAATGTTTGTAGCATTAACGACGTGTTTAGGAAATTCACCATAGGCAACTTTTTCATAGAATGTATCCCTTCTTATTTTCAGTTCTTCTGGTGAATATTTATTTCCCTTTGGATGTTTAGAATTATATGAACCAACTATTGAATGACAATCAAAGCATAAAGGAATACAATTATCAAAAGTATCATCTCCTCCATCTGCATGAGGAATAATATGATGACATTCTATATTTACACCTTTGTCACATTCACATAAAACACAGTGTCTTTTGCATGCTAGTAGTGCCTGATCTCTAACTTCTTTAGAAAAACCCATAAAATAATGCTCCTTTATATTTATCATAATGGACAAAGAGAGCTCCAGTCATAATGACCAGAGCTTTCTTTTTTAGGAATCTGTATTATTTACCCAAATGGATTATTTAACAGTAGCTTTTTTCAGGTTTGACCATGGGCTGAAGACTTTCTTTCCGTCTTCGGATGTTCTGTTGAATGCATGCATTCCAACTACCCATGTTCCCTTTGGTACTTTCTTGAATGTTGCTGTCACTGTACCTTCTTTGAGGTTCAGTACTTTGTGATCGCCATAGTGGTATGGACGTGTCTCACCGTTTTCTTTCTTGGAGGATGTTCCAAGTACTACGTCGTAACCAGTTGCATTGGCAGCTGCTTTGTATGTTACTTTGATAGTAGATCCGCTTACTTTAACGTTTGTGATAACAGGAGCGTCCGGTGTGATTGCGGATACAACGAATGGATATGCATTAGACCAGTCGCTGAATACTTTCTTACCGTTTGCGTCACGTTTCCAAGCGTGGCAGTATGCGTAATAGGTTCCCTGCTGTACATATTTAAATGTAGTAGAGGTGCTAACCTGGTTCTTGTTTACAGAAGCATAGTCTTTGTTTTTGATGCAGTCGCGGTCTGTGGAGATTACATAGTCGTAACCTGCAGCACCTTCTGAATCACCGGAAAGGATTGCTGTTGCCTGATTGCCAACAACTTTAACGCTGCTGATCATTGGAGCATCTGGTTTTTCATCTGCTGCTTTACCGTCAGCTGTTACTGTGATAGAACCAGTATAGTTTTTGGATGTGCTTACAGCTGTTACTGTGTATGTGCCATCACCGTTGTTCTTAGATGTATATTCTGTAGAAGCTACCGGGATGTATCCATTTACTACGGAAACAACGCCGTCTTTTACAGTTACGTTGCAGTCTTTGAGGTTTTTCTTGTCAACGCCCCATACTAATTTCTCTGAGCCATCTGTTGCGCTAGTATTCGTAGTAATAGTTCCACTATTAGCGTAACCGTTAATACCAAGAACCTTTACACCATAGATATTTCCAACAGTAACATCTGTAGGTGTTACTTCTTTAGTGGTATCACTTTTATCAACTAATGTAAGTTTGTAATCTTTACCTTCAACTAAAGTAGTACCACCAATCTGGATCGTTACTTCAGGTTTTACTGGAAGACCTGCTGCATATGTTGCATTTTTAAGACTTACGTTCTTAGCTACAAACTGAACACTCTTAATTTTAACTTCAACAGAGGCAACTACGCCTTTAATAATTGTACCATCTGCTGTTGTGATTGTTTGTGTTCCTGCAAATCCAGTACCTTCTTTAGCTACAGCATAAACATAACCTACGTTATATGACTGACCAGCAACAACTTTACCAGCAACGTTATCTACATATTTGATTTCAAAATCAGATTCTTTTGCTGTTGTAGGGATAGTATCGTTTGTATCAGCTTTTCTGATATTGCTTAATAAAACTTTTGCATATGTGTGAGCATTTCCATCATATTCAAATTCAGTACCTGATGCATCAAATCCCTTGCTGTTATATACATTTAAGTTAGCAGCTACTTTTTCTTTGACAATGTTGAAGTCCGCAGTAATGTTAGAACCTGTGAAGTTTTTGTTTCCATCAACTGGTTTTAATACAACAGATCCTTTTCCTGCTTCTTTATTTTCACCATAGGATACGATTTCAAACTGACTTGTTACATCGTTTCCATTTAATGTGGCTTTGAATGCACGAGGTCTAACCTGTTTTCCGGTGTAGTCCTGATTATCAATTGTAACTTTTACATCTGCAGTATTTGCAGCTGTGATTGTGAATGTTCCAGTTGCTGTTCCAGAATAGAAGTCATTGCTGTGGTTTGTACCCTCAAAGCCTTTTACAGTGATCTTTCCAGTGCCAACATTAACTGCATCAGTAATGGATACTTCTTCATATTCAGCCTTTGCATCTGCAACTTCGCCTTTTTTATAAAGAACGATTGCACCATCAATAACTGCATAGTTTGGTGTAATCTTACCACCAGTGTATGTGTAGGAAGACGGATTTACAACAACCATAGAATCTGTCAGCTTCTTAGCAACAATTTCTGTTTCCCCTTTGAAAACACCATTGCCCGTAGCTGTTTTTACTGTATATGTTTTACCATTAGTTGTTCCATAAATATAGTTTTTGTTTGTAATGGTAACAGTAGAAAGAATACTGTTGTGTTTTACATTTCCTGCAGTGGCATTCTTCCATTCGTACTTTACAGAGAAATCATCTGCTGTAAGAGTTTTCTGTACTTTCTTACCATCTTTATCTTTTGCAACAACTGTTAATGCAACTTTATAATCAGATGCATTTTTATAAGATTCATTGAATGCAACATCCTTCGGAACAGTGATGTAGCTTGCTTCTACTTTTAACGGTTCAATAATAAATGGAATAGCAGCTGTCTGGTCTTTGTATGTACCACTTGTAATTTTGATATTTGCATATGCAGTTTTCTCGAAAGTAGTACCATCAGAGTTATATTCAGATGCATTTGTATTATTAGTGTATCCTATAATTTCATATGCGTTAGGATCCAGTTTCTCCTTAATTTCATGACCCTTATTATCGATATACTTAATAGATAATGCTCCTAAATTAGCTTTAGATGGCTGAATTGCTTCTCCGGTGTATGGAGTTTTATATTCATCATCAGATTCTACTTTATTTAATACAGCACTTGTTGCAACAACCTGGAAAGTCTGCTCGTTTTTACAGTTTCCATTAGCTGTCGCACTTACAGTTACAGAATAAGTACTTCCATTTTCAAGCTGGGTATTATTTGCAAGAGTAGAAACAGGCTTTCCATCCTCACCTAATTTCTGAACAGTAAGTGTGTAATTACCAGTAAGATTCAGCTCAGTGCCTTCAATGCCTGTAAATGTCAGATAAGTACCTAAATTGCTAGGAGTAGTTGCAACCGGAACATATCCGCTTGCTGTCTTAACGGAAATTTTGGTTCCTGCTGTAGAAAGATCACGTTTTGTAATCTCTACAGTATTATCTGTATTTGCTAATTTTGTATCACTTAATGCTATTTTTCCATTAACATCGCTAGCAAAATTAGTCAGTTTTGCTCCATCAAGCGTTACAGCTACAGCATGATTTCCTGCTGCAGTAACAGCGTTACCACTTGCATCGACAAGTAGAGCATTTTTAAATGCACCTGATAAATCTGCTCCACCAAGTTTTCCGTCAACGCCATTATCAATAGATTTAGATTCTGTTACAGTAACTTTATCTTTATCCACATAAATCGGGTAACCAGTAAATGGGAAACTAAGTCCTTTATTTACATCTGCAATAATATCTCCCTGGCTATATTGCTTTGCAACAATATATGTTTTTGCTGTAACGCTTCCCTTATAAGGAGAACCTGCGACATCATCTGCTGATGCTGTTACAGTAATTTCATCTCCTGCATTAGTAGCACTTGTAGATGTAAGAGAGTAATATTTTGAGTTAGTAACTCCACTTACATTAACGTCAGAAGCACCTAATGTCTGGGAAAAGCCATTATATTTAAGTGTTTTACTTATAGTAATCCCAGCAACATCTTTTAAATCCTGTTTTTCAACAGAAACTGTAATTCCTGTATTGATATCATATAATGTTTGATTACTGCTTTCATCAGTATCATAGATATACAGTGTCAATTTCTTTCCGGCTAAATCGCTAGTAGCTTTTAAGCTCATGGATTCTACAGCTGTTTTCATATCTGCATAAATATTTTTACTAGGATCTGCAGTAGTGGCAATACTAACTGTTTTAGACTGATTTGCTACAGCGATATTATTTTCATCAACCCAACGATAGGACCATTTAGTAACAGCAGTTCCATCTGCTTTTGCTATAGTACCGGTAATTGCATCAGTTGCCGCTGCCGTAACATTGCCGTTGGCATCCTCTCCCCATGTAATGCTGTTTTTTGCAACAGATAAATCTAAGGACATATCTGCTTCATTTACTTTAATAGAAGCCGGAGCAGCATCAGTTGTATCATCAACAACTGGAGTTTCTGTTGCATCATCAGAGAATGTTTCAGCAGCTGGAGCTTCTGTCGCAACAGCAGCATCAGAACCATCACTGAACTCAGCAGCCCATACCGGCACATTAGAAGTAGCAAGCATTGCAACAACAAGTGACATACTTAATGTCTTTTTTGCCACGCCCTTCTTTGTGTTTTTAATCTTTGTCATGATTATAGTTCCCCTTTGGGTGGTGGACAGGTTGATTTTTGATTAAAAAGCACATTCTCTGATTAGAAATTCATTCATGACCCTGAAAAAATGATTATTTATAACTGCCTTTTTTACGCATCAGAGCGATATTTTTGTATTTATATGCTCTTTTACAGCCGACAGAATGAGAAAAAAGAATAAATCAAACAATCCGACTCTGTACTTTTCAGATTTTTAATAATTTTTATAGTTCCTTTCGTGGAAACAAGGTAATAATTATGCTATATTGATAACAGAAATAAATCAACGGGAGGTGCTGGATACGGCGGAAAAAAATAAGCTCAAACCGGATACCATACTGAAGAACTTCTGGAGAGACAACAGACATTTTGCGGATCTGTTCAATGCAGTATTTTTTAACGGGGAACAGGTGCTGAAGCCGCAGGATCTTACAGAAGCAGATACGGATGTTTCCTCCATGCTGAAATTTAACGGTCATGCGGAAACAGTACAGAAGATCCTGGATGTTGTAAAGAAGACGGCATATGGTGTAGATTTTGTTCTCTGGGGACTGGAAAATCAGGCAAAGATCCACTATGCGATGCCGCTGCGCCATATGGTCGGAGATGCATTTTCTTACATGAAAGAATATGATGAGATTGCAGCAGTAAATAAGAAAAACGGGGATTTCCATTCAGCGGATGAATTCCTATCAGGTTTTAAGAAGACCGATCGGCTGCATCCGGTAATTAGTCTGTGTGTATACTATGGAGAAAGTGAATGGGATGGTCCGTTTTCCCTGAAGGATATGTTGGAGATTCCCGAAAAAATAGAACCACTGGTATCGGATTACCGTATGAACCTGGTCCAGGTAAGATCAAGTGGGGAACTGTGTTTCAGTGATCCGGATGTAAACATGGTGTTTGATATGAGCCGTCTGATCTATGCCAGGGATTATGCGAAGATCAAAGAAGTCTACAGTGACCATGATATCCCGGCAGATCTGGGCGTTGTGATAGGTGCTATTACAGAATCACAGAAGCTGATCAATCATGCTTTGGAATTGGAGCAGAGAGGAGGGAAGATCAATATGTGTAATGCATTAGAAGAGTTAAGGCAGGAAGGTGTCGAAGAAGGTCGACAGGAAGGCAGATGGGAAGGTATCCTTGAAGGCATTCGTGCGACTGTAAGAACCTGCAGGAATTTTAATATCAGTGAGACAGATACAGTTAGAAATATCATGAATGAATTTTCCCTGTCACAGGAAGAGGCTGTCAATTATGTAAAAAAATACTGGTAAATGGAAAACTCTATCAGGAAGAGCCTTAACAATGCGTAAAAAGTTTTCAGCCATATCAGAGAGATATGGCTGAAGATGTTTTTTCTTCGTTTCCGAAGATGTGAAAGCGAGAAGAACTATCGGCCGGAGTCTGCTTTTGCCTGTTGTATCTGCCACGTTCTATATGCAAAATACCGCATATAAAGGCACGATCTGATAAGCTTCTTTTTGCCTGAAGTCTTCGGCAGAGATTAAATACATTTGCGTGGGTGCAGGAGAGAGAGAAGATTTATTCAGCTGCATAAGGTTCCTGCATTTCTGATGTGGGGTGGTGCGGTAGTCTATGGCAATTAAGTGACTGTTTTTGGACAGTAAAAAGGGAACTTCCGCCTGGTTGCCGCTGGACCAGTAGGAGAGGGCATAGCCATTCCGGATAAAGTGCTGTGCCAGAAAGGTTTCGATACAGGCTGTACCGGCGGTGGTTTCTTCTCCTGACAGAAGCTGGAAGGCAGGGATTTTCAGTATGCATGAGCATAATCCGGTGTCAACAGGATACAGATGTAAGGAGGTTTCCGAAGGTTTGCTGCAGACAGCTGTCTGGCAGGGAATGGCAAGTCCGGCGCTGATCAGCCACTGCAGGGGTTCATGATAGACTTTGGCAGTAGCACCTTTGGCAATGCGGGTGTACTGGAATTTACGGCTGGTTCTGCCGAGCTGTGCAGGGATCGAGAGCCAGGCATTGCGGCAGTGGCGGGTGGTTCCTTTTGGAGCCAGAGCAGTAATATCGCTGAGAAAAAGATTAAGGAGCTTTTGCTGGGTGTCAGGTACCAGCAGGAGCTTCTTTTCTTTTTTGTATTCCATAATGGCAGCAGGCATTCCGCCGATGATCAGATAGAGACGGAACTGTGACAGGGCTTTTTCGTGGAGTTTCTTTCCCATTGGGCTGAAATCGGAGAAATGATTGCGGATTTCTCTTGTAAAGGCAAACTCAGCATTGGCCCACAGAAATTCTTCAAAATCCAGTGGATACAGAGTCAGGATATCAAAGTCGTGGACGGAGAAAGAATCAGAGTTAACCACACCTTTATAGATAGAAGCAATGTGATATTGTGGAAAGTCCAGGGCAATAGAGGTAAGAAGTGTGGAAATCTGAGGAATGCACTGGATATTGTCAAGAATCAGAAGGGAAGAGGCAGGGCGCAGTGGTTTTCCTGCACAGGTTTCCAGAAAAAGCAGTACTTCCTGTGGATCATGTGGAACAGACAGATAGTCTGCAGCAGAGCGGTCTGTTTCCAGATTGATGTAGAGTGTATGTTCGTATTGCTTATTTCCGAAGTCCATAAGCAGCCAGGTCTTGCCTGTCTGGCGAAGCCCCTGGAGGATTAAAGGTTTGCGACCGGGATTTTTTTTCCAGTATATCAGGGAATCGGTACATTTTCTTCTCATATGGGAAATCTCCTTTTAGTCGGTGACATAGGTATAGAGTGAACGGTAACGGTACAGGACAGTTATAAATGATTAGCAGAGGAACGAGTTGATTGTAGAGGAATGTTTATGACATCATTATACAATGAAAATGTCGGAAAAATCTATACATAAAGATAGAAAAAAGTCGATTTACACATTTTTAAATATTTGTTATCGTAATTGTATTGACAAAATATAATCGTTCAGTTTTTTCTTCCCGGAGGAGGAATTGTTGAATGGTTACAGTGCCGGTTACTGTTTATTCTGTGCATTGCAAGACGTGCTGCGGAATGCAGGGTGAACGGTAACAACATTGCCCGGCAAAACAACAATTATTTCATTTCACAAAGGAGGATCCCTATGAAGAGAATCAATGCAATCTACGCAAGGCAGTCAGTGGACAGAGCAGATAGTATTTCTATTGAAAGTCAGATCGAGTTCTGCAAGTACGAGTTAAAGGGTGGAAGTTTCAAAGAGTACAAGGATAAGGGTTACAGCGGCAAGAATACAGTCAGACCACAGCTTCAGCAGCTTCTGACAGATATCCGCAGAGGGGAAGTGGAGAAAGTGATCGTGTATAAGCTGGACCGGATCAGCCGTTCTATTCTGGATTTTTCCAATATGATGAATCTGTTTCAGCAGTATCAGGTGGAATTTGTCTCTTCTACAGAGAAATTTGATACTTCCACACCTATGGGACGGGCAATGTTAAATATCTGCATTGTGTTTGCGCAACTGGAACGTGAGACTATTCAGAAGCGTGTCAGCGACGCATATTATTCCAGAAGTCAGAAAGGTTTTCGCATGGGCGGCAAGCCTCCTTATGGTTATCGGCTTGAGGAGATTCTGATGGAGGGAATCCATACAAAGAGGCTTGTGGAAGAACCCGGGGAAGCGGCAATTGTGCGGGAAATTTTTGATATGTACGAACAACCGGACACTTCTTATGGGGATATCACCAGATATTATGCGGAAAAGGGAGTGCAGTTCTACGGAAAGGAACTGATACGTTCCATGCTGGCCCAGCTTTTGAGAAATCCGGTATATGTGCGGGCTGATATGGATGTGTACCGTTTTTTCAGGAGTCATGGAACCAATATAGTAAGCAGTCCGGAGCAGTTTGACGGGATTCATGGATGTTATCTTTATCAGGGGCGGGATGCGCAGACAGATAAGCTGCAGAATCTTAAGGGACATATGCTGGTGGTGGCACCGCATGAGGGGCTTGTGTCTTCGGAGCAGTGGCTGAACTGCAGGATCAAGCTTATGAGAAATAAAACGATTCAGGCCAACCGAAAAGCTGTGAATACATGGCTGGCAGGGAAAGTGAAATGTGGCAATTGCGGATACGCACTTATGAGTATTAAAATACAGTCCGGTAAACAGTACCTGAGATGTACGAAGCGTCTGAACAACAAAGCCTGCCCGGGGTGCGGGAAGGTTTATACTGAAGATGTGGAGAATTATGTATATAAAGAGATGGTACGTAAGCTGCGCGAAGGACAGTCTCCTGCCGCTTATACGAAGTTAAAGGAAAATCCGCAGGTAAAGCAGATTTACAGGGAGATTGAGGAAATGGAAAAGGAGATTTCTCTGCTTGTGGATTCTCTGGCAGGTGCCGGAGAAACACTGACAGATTATATTAATCAGAGAGTGGAAGAAATAGACCAGATACATCAGTTAAAGCTGGAGAAATTATCGGTGCTTGCGGAGAATCATGCGACACCGGAGCAGATGGAAAAGGTAGCATCTAATGTAAGTCTGTGGGGAGAGATTGATTTTGAGGAGAAGAGGTTTACAGTTGATAAGATGATCAGGTCACTTAAGGTATTTCCCGGATCAGTCCAGATACAATGGAAATTCTGATATATAACAGTCCGGCAGAGCGTAAATTTTTGTCTTTACGCTCTGCCGGACTAGAGCGTGTCTGAAAAATCATTCCCGCAATCTGCACGCCCCACTTTGCGGGATATTTCACCCGAATTCAGTTGCCGTAGCCCACTACGGCGCCCTCATCCGGGCAAAATATCCCACAAATTGTGACGCACATCTTGCAGAAAGCCTTTTCAGACACGCTCTAGTGATGGTCTTATTATTTTTCGGTTAGTGTTTTGTTCTTTATAAGCATTTCGCGAATTACGTTTTGCGTATATTCTCCGACATGCCTCTTATCTTCTTTGCTCAGTTCATCCGGATAGATCGGCTTACCGTATTCTACTACAACTTTTGCAGGAGATATCTTCGGGAAGTGTGCCTCGAAAATGTTGGCTGAATTGCTGATCGCAATTGGGATGATCGGGCAATTGGCCTTGGTAGCGATTTTGAAGCTTCCTTCATGGAAGGGAAGCATGTCCAGCTCATCTTTATTTCTGTTTCGGGTTCCTTCCGGGAAAATACAGATGGAAATTCCGGATTTTACTTTGTCTACTGCGGTCAGGATCGTTTTGAGTCCCTGTTTGATGTCTTTCCTGTCAAGGAAGAGACAGTGGAGATAACGCATCCATGTGGAAAGAAGAGGAATTTTTTCCATCTCTTTTTTAGCAATGTAGCCTGTACGGATCGGACAGCGGGAGTAAGTAAGAAGTATGTCGAAGTAGCTTCTGTGGTTGCCGATATAAAGTACAGGTGTGTCCTTTGGCACATTTTCTTCTCCGATCACAGTAATCTTTGCACCGGTGATCGTAAGGATAAATCGGAATACTGCCTGGATGATCCTAAGGGAGCTGATATCCTTCTTTTCAGGAGAAAATCTGCCGATGATCCATTCGACCAGCAGGATGGGGATGGACAGGATCAGGTATCCGATCACAACAATACAGACAAGGATAAATCGTATCATTCGTTAATTCCTTTCCGGGCATTATATAATGCTGATGCCCATATATAAGTATAGAAGTTATTATAAGGAATTATGAGATATCCTGCAAGAAATAAATCATGGTATAACGATTTTTTGGCATTAAATAAAGCACTGAGGACAGGATTCTTTCCTGCAGAAAAGCAGTTACTGTCGGATATATAGCATAGAGTATGGTAATAACAGGGCTGTATCCGGCATAGAATATTTAGCGAAGAATGAGCAGGGGTGCATTATGGGCAAAAGGACAGGAGGACTGCTCTGTGTGTTGCTGTTGGCTCTTTTGCCGGCGGGCTGTCAGTTTATCAGGATTGAGGAGGGCGAACGTACACCTCTGGAATATACGATCGTAAAGCAGGAGGAAATTCCGGAAGAGATTTCAGAACTGATGGAACAGAAGAAAAAGAAAGTATTTCAGATGACCTATCAGGTGGGAGATATAAGGTATCTGATGAAGGGATATGGAGAGCAGCTTACAGGAGGGTACAGTATTCAGGTGGAGGAGGTTTCCGAATCAGAGAACGCAGTATTCTGCAAGACAAGGCTGATAGGTCCGGAGAAAGCGGATGCAGGCAGTGAACCATCTTATCCCTGTATTGTCCTGAAAATCAGAGAAACAGAGAAACCGATAGAATTTTTGGGTTTTATCATAAAGTAAACAGAGAAAGGAAGGAAGCAGGTTGGAATTAAAAAAAGAAAGTATTCAGATGCTGCGGATCAAAAACAAAGCGGCAGCGCAGGCGACTTTTGACGAGGACTATAATGTGCCCGATGTGAAACCGGATATCGGGAGACTGGTGCAGAGCAAAGCGGATGTTTCCATGGAGGAAGTGCGGCTGAGTGAAGGAAGAGCTATTCTTAAAGGGACATTAAATGCAGATCTGCTTTATGTGGGGGAAAAAGAAGGCAGAATTTACAGCCTTTCTGCGAAGCTTCCGCTGGATGAGATGATTAATCTGGAGGGGATCGAAGGGGGAGATAAGCTGTGTCTGAAATGGGAGATTGAGGATCTCAGTGTTCATATGATCCATTCCAGAAAACTGAATATTAAAGCAATTGTAACTTTTTATGCAGTGGTAGATGAACTGGCAGTCGTTGAACTTCCGGTTTCCACAGAGGATCAGGAAGTCTCTGTGAAAACAGAGAAAGTCCGGCTTATGAGTTTTCGTGTACATAAAAAAGATACTCTGCGCATTAAGGATGATATTACTCTTGCGTCAAACAGGCCGAATGTAGAAAACCTTCTGTGGTATATGGCTGAACCGAGGAATCTGGACCTGCGGCCGGGAGAGAACAAACTCCGGGTGAAAGGAGAGCTTGCGGTTTTTCTTCTGTATACAGGGTATGAAGAGGAGAATCCACCTCAGTGGCTGGAGTATACCATGCCTTTTTCCAATGAGATGGAATGCAGTGGCTGTATGGAAGATCTGATCCCACATATTGAGGTGTCTCTTCTTCATCAGGGGATAGAGGTAAAGCCTGATCCGGATGGTGAAGAACGTATTCTGCAGGTGGATGTGGTACTGGAATTAAATATGAAAATGTACAGGGAAGAGGAGCATGAACTTCTTCTTGATGCATACAGCCCACACAAAGAATGTGTTCTTCATCGGAAAAAGGAAATGTTGGAAAGTCTTCTGGTGCGGAATTTTTCCAGGTGTCGTCTGACAGACCGGATAGAAGTTAAGGAGAGTCAGGGAAAAGTTTTGCAGCTTTGCCACAGCAGCGGTAAGGTAAAAGTAGATAAGACTAGGATTACGGATAAGGGAATTGTGGCAGAAGGAATTGTGGAACTCAAGATCCTGTATATTATTGGAAATGATGAAATGCCGTTTTATTCTATGGATGCCATGCTTCCGTTTACCCATCTGATCGAGGCAGAAGAGATCGGGAAGGATTGCACATATTTACTTCAGGCTGACCTTGAACAGCTTTCCACTGCAATGGCAGATGGGGATGAGATTGAAGTCAAGGCGGCGGTGGGACTGAATGTGCTTGTGTTCAGACAGTGGGAAGAGCAGCTTATTGAATCTGTGGAAGAACAGCCGCTGGATCGTAAGAAGCTGGAAAGTATGCCGGGAATTACGGTCTATATTGTAAAGGCAGGAGATACCCTGTGGGATATTGCAAAGAAATTTTATACAACTGTGGATGAGATTTCGGGTGTGAACAGTCTTACGGAAAAAGAGGTAAAGCCGGGGCAGTCGTTAATTCTTGTCAGGCAGGGATGATAATGAAAAAAATTTCCGGAAAAAATGAAAACTCCTATATTGAAAACTAAAAAAAAATGATTTAAAATATGCACAAAGAGTTTTATTGTATACAAAGTACAAATATGATTGCGAAAGTACAGTTATATACGGATGATATTGCTGGAAACGGAGGATTTTATGCGTTTACGTGCATTGGCGAAGATAAATCTGGGACTGGATATTCTCAGAAAGAGAGAGGATGGCTATCATGAAGTCCGGATGATCATGCAGACGATACAGATGTATGATGTTCTGGAGATGAAGAGGGTGAGGAAGCCGGGGATTTCCCTGTCTGTCAATTATTCCTATATTCCGAATGATGAACGAAATCTGGTGTATAAGGCGGCGAAGCTTCTGATGGATGAATTTCAGGTTAAGGGTGGTGTGGATATCCATCTTGAGAAATTTATTCCTGTGGCAGCAGGTATGGCAGGCGGAAGCTCGGATGCGGCAGCTGCACTGGTGGGGATCAACCGGCTTTTTAAACTGGGACTGAGCCAGAAGGAGCTGATGGATCGTGCTGTGAATATCGGGGCAGATGTTCCGTACTGTGTGATGAGAGGAACTGCCCTGGCAGAGGGGATCGGGGAGAAACTGACCAGGATCACTCAGGTGCCGGACTGTTTTGTACTGATCGGTAAGCCCGGAATCAATGTTTCCACCAAAGCTGCCTATGAGAGCCTTCAGCTGGATAAGATTTCTTCTCATCCGGATATTGACGGGATGATAGGAGATATAGAACGTGGAGATCTTCTGGCAATGACACAGAAGATGGGAAATGTTTTTGAGCCGGGAATTATAGAGAAATATCCTGTAATTGGCGAAATCAAAGCACTGATGGAGAGTCATGGTGCGTTAAAGGCGATGATGAGTGGAAGTGGTCCTACAGTGTTCGGAATCTTTGATGATCGTGAGAAGATGGAGGCGGCAGCAGAGGTTCTCAGAGAGAGCCGGCTGGCGAAGACGGTTTTTGCCACAGAAGTAACGAAAGCAGGAGGGAATACAAATGACAAGTGATTTTTCAGTAAATATGAATGAATATCTTCCATTAAGGGATGTGGTTTTTAATACGCTGCGTCAGGCAATCCTGAAGGGCGAACTGAAACCTGGTGAGAGACTGATGGAGATTGCGCTGGCAGAGAGACTTGGCGTGAGCAGAACTCCTATCAGAGAGGCAATGCGTAAGCTGGAGCAGGAAGGTCTGGTAGTGATGATCCCGAGACGTGGTGCCCAGGTTGCCAATATCACAGAGAAGGATCTGAATGATGTTCTGGAGGTTCGTATTGCTCTTGAGAATGTAGCTATTGAGAAAGCATGTGCCCGTATGACTGAAGAAGAAATGAGGAGACTCTGGCTTGCTGCCAAGGAGTTTGAACATACGATCGCAGAGGGAAATCTTGTTAAGCTTGCGGAGGCTGACGTTGCATTCCATGAGGTTATTTATCAGGCTTCTGATAATAAGAGGCTGATCCAGGTACTCAACAATATGCGTGAGCAGATTTATCGTTATCGTGTGGAATATCTGAAAGAAGGTGAAACACGAGATGTTCTGGTGAAGGAACATGAGGAACTGACAAAGGCGATCAGAGAGCGCGACGTGGAACGCGCGAAACAGCTTTCTTTCCAGCATATCGAGAATCAGAGAATGGCTATCATGCGTTCTATTGAGGCTGAGGATGCAGAACGTGAGCGTGCAGAGAAAGAGAAATCCAGGGGACACAGATAAGAATGGTATAATATCTGAATATCGGGAAATTCTAAGAGAGGCAGGATGCCTCTCTTTTTTTGCGCATCCATGTGTGTATAAGTGAGTTTATGAATATTGCCGACTGGCAACAGATCTGTCTGGTACATCGAAAACGATGTACCGGTATGAAACGAGGTGGGAAATTATTGAAGAAACTGGAAGAATCCCGGAAAGTATCTGCAAATCTGAGGGAGAATGAGAAATATCTGCGAAGCAGACTGGAAAACTGCAGTGATATTCTGATCCGTCCCATGCGTCTGGGAGATAAACATAAGGTGGACTGCCTTATGGTCTATATAGAAGTTGCGGTTTCCAACATGATGCTGGATGATTCTGCTCTTGGAAAGATGATCAATCATTTCTGGGAGATTTCGCCGGAGGATATTCAGGAATTTGTCAGGCATAACAGTCTTGGAATCGCAGATGTAAAGAAACTGGAGAATCTTGACGAGTCCATAGATGCCATGCTTGCAGGGAATGCAGTGTTTTTCATAGATGGATATGACAAGGCGATGAAAATCTCCAGCAAAGGTTATCCATCCACAGGTGTGATGGAGGCAGAATCGGAAAAGGTGTTGCGGGGTTCCAGGGAAGGATTTTCGGACAGTGTGAAAAGTAACAGTGCACTGATAAGAAAAAGGCTTCGTGATACCAGACTCAAGGTGGAAGAATATAAAATCGGTGTGCGCTCTCATACCTTAACGCAGGTGTTATACATGGATGACCTGGTACATGAGGGACTTCTGGAAGAAGTGAAGGAACGGCTGGAAGAATTTCAGATTGACGGAATCCTTGACAGCGGTATGCTTGAACAGCTGACAGAAGATGTGTGGTATTCTCCTTTTCCTCAGTATCAGACAACGGAACGTCCGGATCGTGCTGTGCAGGAAATCCTGAAAGGTAAGGTTGTGATTCTGTGTGATAATTCTCCGGAAGCATTGATCCTTCCGGGAAATTTTAGCAGTTTCATGGAGAGCAGCGAGGACTGGTATCACAGGTTCGAGATGGCTTCCTTTCTCAGAATACTGCGATATCTGGCTGTGATCATGGCGACTGTTCTGCCGGGACTTTACCTGGCAGTGATACGTTTCCATACACAGATTCTGCCATCTGCACTGATACTGTCTTTTGCGGAGGCGAGGGAAGGAGTGCCCTTTTCTAGTGTGGTGGAACTGATTTTTCTGGAACTGGCTTTTGAACTGATTCGGGAGGCTGGGGTGAGAGTTCCGGGATCTCTGGGAAATGCTATTGGCATTGTTGGCGGACTGGTGATCGGACAAGCAGCGGTAGAGGCAAATCTTGTGAGTCCGATCGTGGTGATGATCGTGGCGTTGACTGCGCTTGGCTCTATGACTGTTCCAAATGAAGAGTTTGCAGCAGCATTTCGGCTGGTGAAGTATGGGTTTCTGATCCTGGGAGGTTATCTGGGAATTTACGGAATCGTGCTGGGAGTATATTTGGTTATAGGGCACCTGGCAGGCCTGATAAGTTTTGGTATTCCTTATCTGGTTCCTTTTATAAAGAAAGAACAGAAGGGCAGCAGAGGAGAAGGGATTCTGAGAGTTCCGCTGCGCAAGAGGGTATTACGACCGCTTTATGCAAGAGAGGAGCAGAAGATCCGTTTAAAGAGAAAGGAGTCCGGTTCATGAGATTTGCAGAGAATAACAGAATTTCCCACAGGCAGCTGTACAGGCAGATGATACTGGCATTACTGGCACCATTTATGCTCTGCGTTTTCGGAAAGAGTGGAATGAACGGGATCAGTGCAGTGGCGGGAATGATTTTTGCGCTGATATTGCTTGGGTTTTATGTAATCTGGCTGATACGGCTGACACCTTCATTTGAAGATCCGGTAAAGTCTGCAGGTGTTTTTGCGGGAAGGCTGATCGGGAGTTTTTTTCTGATCTATGTGTTGATGGCGGGAGGATATCTGCTGGCACTTCTCAGGAGGCTGGTTCCTGTAAAGCTGATCACAGGAGTATCCGGCCGATGGATCGCATTCTGGGCGGTTCTGGTATGTTCTGTCGGAACCTGCAAAGGTGTACAGAGAAGAGGAAGAATGGCGGAAGTATCAGGTGGTCTGCTTCTTGGTGGGATTATGATAATGATGATACTTTGTGTGCCACAGGCAAAAACGGAATATCTCATGGAAGAAATCCGGTGGGAGGAGCTTACAGTGAGAAATGTCAGTCAGTCTTTTTATGGAACTCTGTGTGCTTTTTCGCCGGTTGCATTGCTGCCATTTCTGTTGGGAAATGTGGAGAAATACGGAAGTGCGGGAAAGACGGTGGCAGGAGGGATCCTGACACTTGGCGGGATTCTTATTGGAATGGAGCTTCTGCTTCCGGCAGTTCTGGGATATGACAGGGTAGCGGCGGAAAGTTATCCGGTTCTGCCTCTGCTGGCAGGCGCAGATCTTCCGGGAAATGTACTGGCCAGATTTGACATCCTGTGGATGGGATTTCTGCTTTACAGCCTGCTTTTTGCAATAGGGAGTCTGCTGTATTATGGAAATCAGATTATCGGGAAATCTCATCCTGGTAGGGGGAGGTTCTGGCTTCCGGCACTGGTTTTCCTGATTTCGCTTCTGGAAGAAGAGGGAAAAGGAATACTGGATTATTTTGGATGGTGTCTGGCGCATATTTTCGTCCCGGGAATTCTCATCTGTCAGTTTTATATGTTTATCAGAGGAAAGGGACACCGCAGGAAGCAGAGGAAAAGGGCAGTCGGTGTGGTGACCGGGATTTTGTCAGTCAGTCTTTTTATGAGCGGATGTGGTGCGGCTGTGGAACCGGAGAAGAGAATGTATCCTATGGCACTTGGCGTGGATGCCTCAGAAGAAGGAATCTGTCTTACCTATGGGATGCCGGATCTTTCTGAGAGTACGGGGCAGGGAAAAGAGGAAGAAGATGGCGGTTCCCGGGTTCTGCAGATCAGTGGTGCTGATTTTACCCGGATTGAAAAAATGTATGATCAGTCACAGGAAAAACTTCTTGATATGGGGCATCTGCAGGTTCTGGTCATGGGGAGAACACTGGTGGAGGACGGAAGATGGAGAATGGTGCTGGATTATCTGAAACAGGAGATTTTTGTGGGGGAAGATCTTTATGTGTTTGAGGCGGAGGACGCAGGGGAGATCCTGAACTGGCATGGGGAGGATAATTCATCAGCAGGAGAATATATTACAGGACTGATCCGAAACAGAATGTCAGGAGGAAATATTACGGCTGTGACACTCAGAGAGCTTTTCTATGAAAAATATAAAGAAGATAAAATCCTGCGACTTCCGATTGTGAAGATCAGAAATGGAAGTCTGGAAGTGGAAGTATAAATCAGGAAAATATTGGCATAATCCAAATATTAAAGTGCTGCCTGGAAATTCCATATAAAATAAGAAAATATATAGGAAAATAACAAAGGCAGATATGGTAACTGATAAGATATAACAGGAGAGAGGGACAATGATGAATAAAAAGAGTAAGAACAAAAAATTAAGAAGAAAACTGTCGTTTGTTCTGTTCGTGGCAGCTGTTGGTGTTCTTATGATGAGAGCAATGCCGGGAATGTCCGGGAAGATAGCAAAAATCGCTGAAAGACGACAGGAACAGGCTGCAGTTACTGCATGGTGGGGGACATTGTACCCGAAATTCTGCTTCTCGCAGTTCCCTGAGGAAAATAAAGGACAGAAAGATGACATAAAGATATCCTTCTGGCTTGCACAGGCTCTTGATTGGTGATAGAATAGTGAGACAATCAATAGAGATGGAGAATAGAAATCAATGAAAATAGACAGAGAGGCACCGATAGGAGTATTTGATTCCGGTGTGGGAGGGCTGACTGTTGCGCGTGAGATCATGCGTAATCTTCCTTCAGAAAAAATCGTATATTTTGGTGATACAGCGAGAGTGCCTTACGGAAGTAAATCGAAAGAAACTATCATCCGGTATTCCCGGCAGATCATCCGTTTTCTTCAGCAGCAGCAGGTAAAGGCGATTGTGGTTGCATGTAATACAGCCAGCGCTTTTGCCTTGGATGCAGTGAGGGATGAGTTTGACATTCCCATCATTGGCGTGATAGAGCCGGGTGCGAAGGTGGCGGCTGCCCAGACCAGAAATAAGAGGGTAGGAATCATTGGTACTGTGGGAACTGTAGGAAGTGGGATACATGCAGAGTATCTGAAGCATCTGGATCCGGAGATCACTGTTTTCGGCAAAGCATGTCCGCTGTTTGTGCCACTGGTAGAAGAAGGGTGGCTTCATGATCCGGTGACTGATGAGGTCGCTGCCAGATATCTGAAGGAACTTCAGGATAAGCAGGTAGATACACTGATATTGGGATGTACTCATTATCCATTGCTTCGTTCCACCATCAGAAAGATCATGGGAGACGGAGTATGTCTGGTGAATCCGGCTTATGAAACCGCACTGGAGCTGGGAAGGCTTCTGGAGGAAAAAGGACTTGCCGGTGAAGGTACAGAGAAGAATGAATTTCCGTATCGCTTCTATGTGAGTGATCTGGCAGATGAGTTTAAGGCATTTGCCAATTCGATTCTTCCATATGATGTGGAGATGACGAAAAAAATAGATATTGAGAAGTATTAAAAACAGCAGATTGCTGAATGGTTATAATATAGATACATAAAAACAGGTTTTGAACAGTATAAAAACAGGAGTATGAGAAGAATGGATAAAGAAGTGCTGATTCATGTAAGGGGACTTCAGACAATGGATGCAGACGGTGAACAGGAACCTCTGGAGATTGTTGTACCGGGACAGTATTATTTCCGGAACGGAAGTCATTATCTGCGCTATGAGGAAGTCATGGAGGATTTTGCAGAACCTACCGTCAATTACATAAAAATTTCCCGGAAGGGAATGGAGGTCCGCAAGAAAGGTGTGGTCAATGTTCATATGGTTTTTGAACAGGGTAAGAAGAATATGACTTACTATACCACTCCCTATGGAACTATTGAAATGGGGATTGCGGCGACGAATCTGAATCTGCAGGAGAGTGATGGCGGTCTTGACATGAAAGTGGATTATGCGCTTGATATGAACCAGGAGCATGTGGCAGACTGTTATCTTGCGATTAAGGCACAGCCAAAGGACTGTAAGAATTTTACAATTTGATCAGATCTGATAAGTTCTCTGCTTCGCTGCAGATATCTGTCTGATCAAAACAGAAAAAGGTCAGTGATCTGTGTGTATGGATGACACGATTCACTGACCTTTAGTTTATATGTCTGACTGCATTTATCTGGCAGTTTTGTCTTTCCTGAATTTTGCAAAGAAACCTTTCTTTTTGGGAGCCGGTGTCTGAAGGGAACCGCGGATTCCTTTTACGCCTACAATATAAAGACCGCTTACTTCGGCTTTGATTTCTTTCTTAAGCGGGATCAGGTCGAAAACCTTCTCATCTGCGATCATGATCGCAATCTTTGGTCCGATTTTAGCTTTAACGATTGGAAGCTTGGAACGGCGCATAAGTTTAGGTGTCTGTTCAATTACCATCTGAGGAAGTCCGGATTCTTTCAGTGGCATCCTCTTTTTATCGATAACCAGCATGGAAACGGTTTGTTTAGTTGCTTCAATCTGAGCCTGCTGTTCTTCCTGTTTCTTCTGGGCTTTTTTTCCGAAGAAATATAAACCGATCAGTGCAGCGATCAGGATAACAAGAATGACCAGAAGGACTATTGTTACTGTACTCATTTGCATCCTCCCTAATGTATGTGTTTTCACAGGGACTGTTGGTACGGACAGTCCATTGCATAAAAATTATTTTATCATTAAATAAGGTAAAACGCAATTGCAAAAAAAGAATTAATGGATGGAAAGCGGTAGAAATTTACATTATGAAAGGTTATAATTGTAGCAAAACTGTAATGCGACAATATTTGCCGGAGCGAACAGTAGTGGGAAATATGCGGAACAGTTAAAGCCATTTTTACAGGATGGAATCATAATGTGTGGTTATAATATATGTAACGGGAATTGTGGAGTTATTTTGTGACAGAATAATTTGTGAGTAAAAAACGGATATGATAAAAAGGAGAAAAGCATGAGCGAATTAAAGCCCGACTCTGAGAAGAAAGAGGAGCGACTTTCAGATAAGGAAAAAGCAAATACAGAAAAGACAAATGCAGAAGAACCAAATGCAGAAAAACCAAATGTAGAAAAACTAAATGAAGAAAAACCAAATACAGAAGAGATAAACGAAGAACCTCCGGCAGCAAGCGAGGACGAAGATTTCTTTTTTGATGATAATAAAGCTTATGAAGCCCGTAGGGCAGCCAGACTGGAACGCCGCAATAAACTTCGCCGCAGAAAAAAAAGACTGCGTATCGCAGGCTGCATAGTGGTGGTTGCGGCCGCTGCAATTGGGATTGGAATAGGATTTTACGGGGAAGAACTGCAGAATTTTGTCAGTGAGCAGCAGGTTAAGATTGCGCAGATGGTGAAATCTGCAGACAGGAAAACAGAAGAAGAAAAAACAGCTCAGCAGACAAATGCAGAGGCAGAAGCTGAGAATGCGGTGACACCTGAAGTTCAGGATACGGATGGACTGAGTGAAGAGGACAAAACTCTTTACAGGCAGGCAAAGTATGCTGCAAAACAGTATGATTATGATAAGGCCATAAGTATGCTGCAAAACAGTGAGACTTATCAGACAAGTGAGAAGTTTCAGCATGCGGTTAAGGTTTATCAGAAAAAGAAGGAATCCTGCGTTTCCTGGCCGTTAGACCAGGTGACACATGTCTTTTATCATACTCTGATCAAAGATACCGGTAAGGCTTTTGACGGGGATTACAAGTCAGGAGATTACGATCAGGTTATGACAACGATTGATGAATTTAACCAGATTACTCAGAGCATGTATGATAAGGGATATGTCATGGTCAGCATTTATGACATGGCGACAGCGGATGAAAATGGGAATATGAATGCAGGGGAGATTCTCCTTCCTCCGGGTAAAGTACCGTTTGTGCTTTCGCAGGATGATGTGTGTTATTATCATTATATGGACGGGGACGGATTTGCAACCAAACTTATCGTAGATGAGGAAGGAAAAATCCGCAATGAATATGTGGAAGATGATGGCAGTATTTCTGTAGGCGATTATGATATGGTTCCTCTGATCGATCGTTTTGTAGAGGAACATCCTGATTTTTCTTACAGAGGTGCTAAAGGAATTGTTGCCCTTACCGGTTACAATGGAATTCTTGGTTATCGCACAGACAGCAGTTATGAAACCCGTCCGGATGATCTGGATGCAGATAAAGTAAAATGGCTGGATGAGCATCCGGATTTTAATCTGAATACAGAGAGAGAAAATGCAGCCAGAGTAGCGCAGGCTATGAAAGATGAAGGCTGGCTGTTTGCAAGCCACACATGGGGACATCAGAATGTAAGTCAGATCAGTCTGGAGAGATTACAGGCAGATACACAGAAGTTTAAAGAGAATGTTGATCCTCTGATAGGCGGAACAGATATTATTATTTTTGCATTTGGAGCAGATCTTACCAGTGTTGAAGATTATTCGGGGGAGAAGTTCGAATATCTTAAGAGCCAGGGCTATAATTATTACTGTAATGTGGATTCAAGCCAGTATTTTGTGCAGATCCGCAGTAATTATTTCCGGCAGGGAAGAAGAAATCTGGACGGGTACAGAATGTACTATAATCCGGAACTTCTCTCAGATCTGTTTGATGCACAGTCTGTGTTTGATTCTTCCAGACCGGTGCCGGTTCCAACTATGGGGTGAGTATGATCTCTGTGCATAACTGAAAGGGGACAATATATGAGAAAAAGGATAGCATGTGTAACAGCAGCTATTTTGAGTATTTCGTTAGGAGTAAGCGGATGTGGGCTCATTCCGTTTGAACAGGATATTCCATTTCTGAGTTCCAGAGCTGAAAATGTGGAAACTGAGAAAAAAACAGAACAGCAGACAATTGATGAACAGGATGCTGATACAGAGAAAAGTACAGAAGATACACAGCAGGATGATGGTCTGAATGAGGGAGAGCAGACTGACAACGAAGATACAGAAGAGGCAGATGAGAAACAGGAAAATCCTATGGAGCAGGCAGCGCTTATGGCTGTACAGTATGATTATGATGGCGCCATAGAACTGCTTAAGAGTCAGCCGGATTACGAAAATAATACGGATATGCAGAGTGCAGTTTCGGATTACGAAAATACGAAAGCCACCTGTACAGAATATCCGCTGGAGCAGATCACGCACGTGTTCTTCCATACACTGATCAAAGACACTGCCAGAGCATTTGACGGGGATTCAGACAGTAATGGATATAACCAGTATATGACAACAATTGATGAGTTTAACAAAATCATACAGAGTATGTATGATAAGGGATATGTCATGGTCAGTCCGCACGACATGGCGGTTATCAATGAGGATGGAACTATGTCCAGAGGCAGTATTATGCTGCCGCCGGGAAAAATTCCATTTGTGCTTTCTCAGGATGATGTAAGTTATTATCACTATATGGACGGAGATGGTTTCGCATCGAAACTTGTAGTGAATTCCAATGGTGAGGTTAAGAACGAATATATTGAGGATGACGGAAGTGTTTCCACAGGGGATTATGATATGGTTCCTCTGATCGATACTTTTGTGAAAGAACATCCGGATTTTTCCTATCATGGAAGAAAGGGAATCCTGGCCATGACAGGTTATGACGGTGTTCTGGGATATCGTACGGATATTGCATATAAGACCGGAAAAAAACTGCAGGATGATCAGAAAAAATTCCTGGAGGAACATCCGGATTTCAACTATAAGCAGGAAGTGAAAAATGCAAAAAAGGTAGCTAAGGCTATGAAGGCAGAAGGCTGGGAATTTGCAAGCCATACATGGGGACATAAGGATGTGGCTGCCACTTCTCTGGATGATCTGAAAAGAGATGATAAAAAATGGAAGAAATATGTGGCTCCCATCCTTGGAGAAACAGATATGATCATTTTTGCATTTGGTGCGGATATCGGAAGCTGGGAAGGATATTCGGCAGACAACGAGAAATATGAGTTTTATAAGAGTCAGGGATACCGCTATTTCTGTAATGTAGATTCCAGCCAGTATTTTGTACAGATTACAGATGATTATTTCCGACAGGGAAGAAGAAATCTGGATGGATACAGAATGTATTATAATCCGGAAATGCTCAGTGATCTTTTTGACGTATCGGAAGTGTGGGATTCTTCAAGACCAACTCCGGTACCTGGAATGTAGAAGGGAGTATTGATTATCATGAAGAAAAAAATATATCTTGCCATGCTTGCAGTTTGTTTTGCACTGACAGCATCTGCGTGTGGCGATGGCGGTGCTGTTATCACAGACGGTACAAAGACCGAAGGAGCTGCTGACGGGAAGAAAGCAGAGACAGGAACTACGCGTCTTGTTTCTGTTGAGAATGTAGAGAAATATATTACGATCGGAGAATATAAAGGACTGACTCTGGACAATACGGTGGATGCGATCACTGACGATGATGTACAGGCGCAGATCGATGAGGATCTGAAAGATAAGGCAGAACCTGTATCTGATGCGGCAAAAGAAGGGGATCTGGTGACTGTAAATTATACAGGCACTAAAGACGGACAGACTTTTGACGGTGGTACTGCCAATAACTATGACTTTGTGATCGGCGACGGACAGATGTTTGAGGAATTTGAAAATGGTGTGATCGGGATGAAAAAGGGTGACACAAAGGAGATTAAAATTGATTTTCCGTCAGACTATGCAGACGAAACTCTGGCAGGTAAGGAAGTTATATATAAGGTTACGGTGCAGAACGTGCGGCGTGAAGGAGAACTCACAGATGAATGGGTTGCCAGGAATACAGATTATACAACAGTAGATGATTATCGTGAGAGTATTCGCAGTGAACTTGAGAAAAATGCAAAAGAATCTGCGCAGGAGGTTCTTAAGAATACTGCATGGAGTACAGTGCTTGAGAACTCTGAAGTAAAAGAATACCCACAGGAAGATGTGGATAAGGCTGTTTCTGAATTTAAGAAGAGCATGGAAGTTTATGCAAAACAGGCAGACATGACTCTGGAAGAGTTTACAGACAGTCAGGGTATTTCACAGGATGATTTTGATGAACAGTGCCAGCAGTATGCAGAGGGTAAGGTTAAGCAAAACCTGATCGTGCAGGGGATTATGGATGCAGAGGGACTGTCACTTGACGATAAAGAGAGTCTTCAGCTGCAGGATAAACTGGTAGAACAGATGGGTGTTTCCAGTATTGCAGAGCTGGTTGGAACTTACGGACAGGATTATGTGGATGAATCAGTCGGACTTCTCAGAGTGGAGGATTTTATTATAAAAAATGCGAGTGTGAGTGAGAAAGTTGCAAACGGCGATGTGCTGGCAGATGATGCAGATGCTGCGGCAGAAAATGCAGAACAGGACAGTGATCAGAGTGTATCAGATGAAGATACTGATGATTCCGGACAGGACAATTCAGATGTAGATGAGAATCTGGAAGAGGAATTAGGTACGGAAGAGGTTGATCAGAGTGAATAATTGGCATTGTATTTACCTGATAAATGAGTTATGATTATTGACAAAAGTGGATTACTCCGTACTGTGATGTACGCTGTCAGGGACTAATTAACAAAAAGAAGCGGGGAAAGGAAACCATGGATAAGAGGGTGTTGCGCGAAAGAATGCGCAGAAAAAAACGCCAGATGATGATCAGGCATTATACAAAGATCGGACTTTGTGTTATTGGCATGATTCTGGCGGTGGTATTTGTGGTGAGAGGAATTATTATTCCGATCGCACATCATGTAGCCGGAGGCGGAAGCAGCAATCAGACTGTACAGGCTCAGGCAGATACAGAGGAAGTTCAGGCAAATTCCGATGCTGCGGTGAGACAGCCATTGAAGGGTAAATCAGATACAGATAAGGTTGCCGCGATGACAGCCGGATGGCATGAGGATGCTAACGGAAAGTGGTATCAGAATATAGATGGTACATATTTTTCAAATGGATTTCAGGATATAGATGGTGTTACCTATTCATTTGACGAAAACGGATATATACAGACAGGATGGGTAGAAAAAGGAGTGAAGGATTATTACTTTAACGAAGACGGATCTTATGATCCGAGTAAGGTACGTCCGATGCTGGCACTGACTTTTGATGATGGTCCGGGAGAGTATACAGATGAACTGCTGGATTGTCTGGAACAGAATAATGCTCATGCAACATTCTTTATGCTTGGTCAGAATGTCGGTTCATATCCGGATGCACCAAAACGTATGCTGGAACTTGGCTGTGAGATTGGAAGTCATTCATGGGATCATACACAGTTGACGACAATTGATCTTGATGCAGTTGCAAAGCAGTTCTCTGATACAGATGATGCATTGATCCAGGCATGTGGCCAGGCTTCGAGTGTGGCGCGTGCGCCTTACGGAGACGGAAATTCAGATATTTATAATACTGTAAATAAGCCGTTCTTTATGTGGTCGCTGGACACAGAAGACTGGAAACTTATGGATGAAGATGCGGATTATAGTGCAGTAATGAATGGAGATCTGACAGATGGAACTATCATCCTGATGCATGATATTCATGAGCCATCTGTAAAGGCTGCTCTGAGACTGATACCGGATCTCATTGCACAGGGATATAAACTTGTAACGGTAAGTGAGATGGCAGAAGCCAAGAATGTGACCTTACAGAATGCATGTTATGTGGATTTCTGGCCGAGTACACTCAGTAATGGAGGCGTGCCGGGATATCAGGGAGGTTCCGATGCGGCAGCTTCTGCAGACGGAACAGATGGTACATCTAATGCAAGCGCAGATTCTTCTGACGGAAGCACAGATTCCTCAGATGGAAGTGGGGATTATTCTGATGGAAGTTCAGACGATGGAAGTTATGATGATGGAAGTTCGGATGACGGAAGTTATGATGATGGAAGTTCAGATGATTCGGAAGATTACAGTGATGATTCTGTAGATTACGGAGATGGAACGGAATAAAAAACATATGCAATCCTGCAGTGTGGACCATACAGAAGAATTACGAATATACGAAAGAGCAAAGAAGAGAGCAATGGTACTTCTTTGCTCTTTATGTTTTTTACAAAAAACACATAAAATATATAAAAAAATTGTTAAATATACACATATTTTTAATTGACGTATGGAATGTCCGTTGGTATAATAGGGCTTATAGAATGACTAAAAGTCAGTTCGTATTCCTGATTGAACTTGCTGTAAGATAGTTACTGTTCATACGCCAAAATTCCATTGCCGCAGGCAATCTGGAATGAACTTTGGCTACGTTACTGAGAATGGAGTGAACAGTAACGTAAGATATCCTGTTACAGTATTATTTTATGGAATCAGTATCTGCAAAAAAGATAGAAACCGAAGTTAAGGGAGGACTCCAGATGGGTGTGAGTATGAAATTTACAGATTTGGATCAATATTTATTTGGACAGGGAACCAATTATGAAGTATATAAGAAACTGGGTGCCCATCCGACTACATACAGACGAAAAAAAGGTGTATATTTTGCGGTCTGGGCACCGAATGCACAGTCTGTTTCTGTAATCGGTGAATTTAATGACTGGGAGGAAGAAGCAAACCCGATGGAGAAGGTTGGGCCGATCGGTGTTTATGAAGTGTTTGTTCCGGGGGCAAAGATCGGACAGCTGTATAAATTCTTTATCGTGGGTGCGCATGGAGAGAAGCTATATAAGGCAGATCCTTATGCAAATGAAGCTGAACTCCGTCCGGGTACAGCCTCCAGGATCACAGATATCACAGACTATAAATGGAAGGATGCCACATGGATTAAGAACAGAGAGAAGTTTGATGAGCAGGTAGAGCCTATGGCAATCTATGAGGTTCATCCGGGTTCATGGAAGAAGCATCCGCAGTCAGAGGAAAATGAAAAAGGATTTTATAACTATAGAGAATTCGCACATGCCCTGGCAGCTTATGTGAAGGAAATGGGATATACCCATGTAGAGCTTATGGGAATCGCAGAGCATCCTTTTGACGGTTCCTGGGGATATCAGGTGACCGGATATTATGCACCGACTTCCAGATATGGAACGCCGCAGGATTTCAAGTATATGGTGGATTATTTACATCAGAATAAGATTGGAGTTATCCTTGACTGGGTACCTGCACATTTTCCGAAAGATGCTCATGGTCTTGCGAACTTTGACGGAACCGCAGTGTATGAGCACGCAGATCCGAGACAGGGAGAACATCCGGACTGGGGTACCAAGATTTATAATTACGGACGCCCGGAGGTTAAGAACTTCCTGATCGCAAATGCCCTTTACTGGGTGGAGGAGTGCCACGTAGACGGACTTCGTGTGGATGCTGTTGCTTCCATGCTTTATCTTGATTATGGTAAGAAGGATGGAGAATGGATCGCAAATAAATATGGCGGAAATCAGAATCTGGAGGCTATTGAATTCTTTAAGCATCTGAATACAGTAGTTCTTGGAAGGAATCATGGAACTGTGATGATCGCTGAGGAATCTACTGCATGGCCGATGGTTACAGGGGATGCAGAGAAGGACGGACTTGGTTTTAGTCTGAAGTGGAATATGGGATGGATGAATGACTTCCTGGAATATATGAAGCTGGATCCGTATTTCCGTAAATTTAATCATAATAAGATGACTTTCTCCATGTCATATGCATATAGTGAGAGATATGTATTAGTTCTTTCTCATGATGAGGTGGTTCATCTGAAATGCTCCATGCTTGAGAAGATGCCGGGAGAGTTACCGGACAAATTCAGGAATTTAAAGGCTGCCTATTCATTTATGAACTGCCATCCGGGTAAGAAGCTTCTGTTCATGGGACAGGAATTCGGACAGCTTCGTGAATGGAGTGAGGAGAGAGAACTTGACTGGTTCCTTCTGAATGAAGAGCCACACAAGGAACTTCAGAATTATGTGCATGATCTCCTGACTATTTATAAGAAATATCCGGCACTTTATGCCGGTGATAATAATCCGGAAGGATTTGAGTGGATCAATGCGGATGACGGGGACAGAAGTATTTTCAGCTTTGTGAGAAAGTCTCCTACAAAGAGAAACAATATTCTTTATATAGTTAACTTTACACCTGTTGACCGTTCGGATTACAGAGTTGGTGTTCCGAAGAAAAAACAGTACAAGCTGATCATGGATGAGAATGGACTTCTGGAGCAGCCAAAGACATTTAAGGCAGTGAAACAGGAATGTGATAACAGAGAGTTTTCCTTCGCATATCCGTTGCCGGCTTATGGGGTTGCGATTTTTACATATTAATTTTGAGGGATGATTTCAGGGTATATGTGAATATCTGAGAGAATTATTGTCAGGGGCATGTTATTTATTTGACAATATTGCAGGGTAAGCCCGATAATATATGAAAAATTCGTGAAATATAAATAATTGCTTTTGAAATTTATCTGCGTTATAATTATCGCGAACATAAGGAATAGAGAGAATAATGGTTTCCATGTTGAAAGGAGAATGAACATGAAAGTATCTAACATTAAAGACATCGATAAATTTTTTTCTGTAGTTGACAGCTGCGAAGGCAGAGTAGAATTAGTAACAGGCGAAGGTGACAGACTGAACCTTAAATCTAAATTATCCCAGTATGTATCTCTGGCAAACATTTTCTCAGGCGGAGAGATTCCGGAACTTGAGATCGTTGCTTATGAGAAAGACGATATTGATAAATTAATGAGCTTTATGATCAACGGTTGATCATTAGTGTATACAGGCGGGGGCATGATGGTGAATCATGCCCCTTTCTTTGATGTGAACAGGCAGGTTGTTCTGAAAGTATTGAACAACTGCAGGATATCTGTAAACCAGGGGGCACAAGTGTTTCCTGGTCAAAATGCGTTGATGGCAGACTTGAATACATTGGACATCTTATGTATAATGAGTACGTTACAGGCAAATATATAAACAGACAGATAATGATGGCAGTTCTAAAAGCTATTCTGTTTGTTCATAAAAATGGCAGAATATAAAAAATGACGGCTATATGGCAGTTATTCAGAAATATAAATTTTAACGAAGAGGAGAAATAAGATAATGGCAACTAAGATTGATATTATTTCCGGTTTCCTTGGAGCCGGTAAAACTACATTGATTAAGAAACTTCTGAAAGAGGCTTATGCAGATGAGCAGGTTGTACTGATCGAGAACGAATTTGGTGAGATTGGTATTGACGGTGGTTTCCTGAAGGAAGCGGGAATCCAGATCCGAGAAATGAATTCCGGATGTATCTGCTGTTCATTAGTGGGAGATTTCGGCACTTCTCTGAAAGAGGTTGTGGACAAATATCATCCGGACAGAATCCTGATCGAGCCATCAGGTGTTGGTAAACTCTCAGATGTTATTAAGGCAGTACAGGGTGTTCAGGGAGATGTGGATATCGTTCTGAACAGCTATACAACTGTAGTTGATGCAAAGAAGTGCAAAATGTATATGAGAAACTTTGGTGAGTTCTTTGATAATCAGGTTGAATATGCAGGTGCGATCATCATGAGCCGTACAGATATCATTGATGAGAAGAAAGCACAGCAGGCAATGGAACTTCTTCGTGGAATTAATGCGAAAGCTGCTATCATCACCACTCCGATTGAGAAACTGGACGGAAAGAAAATCCTTGAGGTTATGGAGAAACCGGTATCTCTTGAGGAAGAACTGATGTCTGAGGAAGAGGTATGCCCGGAGTGCGGACATGTACATGAACATGGAGAGCATCATCATCACGATCACGACCATGATCATGAATGTGGCTGTGGACATGATCACGAAGAACATGAACATCATCACCACGACCATGAATGTGGCTGTGGACATGATCACGAAGAACATGAACATCATCACCATGACCACGACTATGAATGCGGCTGTGGACATGATCATGATGAACATGAGCATCATCACCACGATCACGACCATGAATGCGGTTGCGGACATGATCATCATGATCATCACCATCATCACGCAGATGAGGTATTTACAAGCTGGGGACGTGAGACGATTAAGAAATACACAAGAGAAGGTCTTGAGAAGATGCTTGAGGCTCTTTCCGCTTCTGAAGATTACGGTATTATTCTTCGTGCAAAGGGAATGCTTCCTGCAGAAGACGGAACATGGATTTATTTTGACATGGTTCCGGAGGAAACAGAAATCCGTGAAGGTGCACCGGAATACACAGGCCGTCTCTGCGTGATCGGCTCCAAACTGAAAGAAGATAAGCTTGCAGAATTATTCGGGCTTGCATAATGATCATGAGGAAACAGCGATTTATGGCAATCCTCTAAAATACTGCATCTGGATTCAGCTCATCAGAGTGTGAAATCCTCTCGTCATAGATGCGCGACTGAATGATTTCGGCAGATAATAACAGAATCAGAATAAAGATAAAGGAATAAATTATATGATGGATGATATCAGAGTTCCCATTTATTTGGTTACGGGATTCCTGGAAAGCGGAAAGACTACTTTCCTGGATTTTACATTGCAGCAGGAGTATTTTGCCATTGACGGCAAAACTCTGTTGATCCTTTGCGAAGAAGGCGAAGAAGAATATGATATGGATAAACTGAAACTTACAAACACAGTTGTGGAAGTGATCGAGGATGAAGAAGATCTGACACCACAGCGTCTGGCTGCCATGGATATCATCCATCAGCCGGAGCGTGTTGTGATCGAGTACAACGGAATGTGGCTTGTAAGTAAGTTTGAGCAGATGGAGCTTCCGGAAGGCTGGGGCATTGAGCAGGAGATTACCTGTGTGGATGCAACTACTTATCAGGTTTATATGGCAAACATGAAATCTCTGTTCATGGATATGATCAGAAATACAGATATGGTTGTATTTAACCGCTGTAAAGAGGGAGATCCGCTTCCTGCATACAGACGAGGGATCAAGGTCGCAAATCAGAGTGCAGAGGTTATCTTTGAAAATGAAGAGGGCGAGATGGATGACATTTTCCAGGATGAGATGCCGTTTGATATCAATGCACCGATCATTGAGATTCCACCGGAAGATTATGGTATCTGGTTTGTGGATGCCATGGATAATCCGGATAAATATGTAGACAAAATTGTCCGCTTTAAAGGACGTGTCATGAAACCACGTGGAATGGGAAGCAAATTCTTTGTTCCGGGACGTGTGGCAATGACCTGCTGTGCGGATGATACCACTTTCCTTGGATACGTATGCAGAAGCGATTATGCGCCGCATATCAAAGAAGGCAGCTGGGTGGAAGTAACAGCGAAGGTCGCATTTGAAAACCGTACAGAATATCAGGGCGAGGGTATTGTTCTTTATGCAAGTGATGTGAAAGAATGCGAGCCGCTTAAGGAAGAGATGGTATACTTTAATTAATTATCTTAGAGCGTGTCTGAAAAATCATTCCTGCAAGATGTGCGTCACAATTTGTAAGATTGATTTTTTTAAATACACTTTAGAGTATGTAAAAAATAAATTTGACATCAGGACAGGTATGGTAATTCCGGAAAATGGTGTTAAATTAAGCAGGAGACACATATATGTATTTAGTAGTTGGCCTGGGAAATCCCGGGAAACAGTATGAAGCAACACGCCACAATATGGGATTTGATACCGTTGACCGTCTGGTAGAGGATTACAATGTCCCTCAGGGTGGTGTGAAATTTAATGCCATGTACGGTAAAACCATGATCGGCGGAGAGAAAGTGATTCTTATGAAGCCGCTTTCTTTTATGAACCTGAGTGGCGGTCCTGTTCGTGAGATGGCGAATTATTTTAAAATTGATCTGGAATCAGAGCTTATTGTTATTTATGATGATATTGATCTGGAACCCGGGCAGCTTCGCATCCGCAAGCAGGGAAGTGCGGGTGGACATAACGGGATCAAAGATATTATCCGCCAGCTTGGCACAGAGAAATTTCTCCGTATCAAAGTAGGAGTTGGTGCAAAGCCGAAGGGATGGGATCTGGCAGATCATGTACTTGGCAGATTTTCCACAGAAGACAGGAAACTTGTGGATGAAGCAATAGCAAAGGCGGCAAAGGCTGTGGATATCATAATCTCACAGGGTACAGATGCAGCCATGAACGAATATAACAGAAAAGTACCTGTACAGAAATAAGCAGACAGGAAACAGATGATTGTTCAGCAAAAGGTATAGAAAGCGGTAACTGGAAACAGAAGCCGCTTTTATTACGTCGAAGGATCATGAGGGGTGAAGATGAAAGCATTTTTAACACCTCTGCAGGGGCTTGCAGAGTTTGAACAGATTAAAGAAAAAAGCAAAACGAATAAGGGAATCCTGCAGGTTTCGGGGTGTATGGAATCGCAGAAATCTCATCTGATGTACGGACTTTCCGGGATTGCGCCTTATCGTCTGATCTTGGCGGAGGATGAACGCCGCGCCAGAGAAATTTATGAAGATTACAGATTTTATGACAGAAAAGTATATTCTTATCCTGCGAAAGATCTTCTGTTCTTTCAGGCAGATATCCATGGAAATCTGCTGATACGTCAGAGAATGAAGGTCATTAAGGCGTTACTGGAAGAGAAAGAACTGACAGTTGTTACAAGTATTGACGGATGTATGGATTTTCTGGAATCTCTGGAAAAGATAAAAGAACAGCTGATTCATTACGAAAGTGACAGCACCGTAGACACAGAACAGCTGAAGAACCAGCTGGTGGCTTTAGGTTACGAGCGGGTAGGACAGGTGGAAATGCCGGGGCAGTTCTCTGTGCGTGGCGGTATTGTGGATATTTACTGTCTCACTGAGGAAAATCCATGGAGAATCGAGCTTTGGGGAGATGAGATTGATTCTATCCGGAGTTTTGATCCGGAGAGTCAGCGTTCTCTGGAAAATCTGGAAGAACTTACGATCTATCCGGCGGTGGAGCATATAGGGGACAAGGATATGGTTTCCTTCCTGGATTATTTTCCGGAGGAAAGAACCATAATCTTTCTGGATGAACCAAACCGACTGACTGAGAAAGGCGGGGCTGTAGAAGAAGAGTACAGACAGAGCCGTATGCACAGAGAGGAAAAAGGCAGCCGGAATCTGCCGGAAAACTGGCTTTGTTCTTTTGAACAGCTTCAAAAAGAACTGAATAAACGCAACTGTATTTCTGTATGTGCGCTGGAACCGAAACAGGCAGGCTGGAAAGTGCGGGAGAAATTTTACCTGGAGGTAAAATCAATCAGCGCTTATAACAACAGTTTTGAACTTCTGGTAAAAGATCTTCATCAGTATAAGAAACAGGGATACAGGATCGCGTTGCTTTCCGGTTCCCGCACAAGGGCCGAGAGGCTGGCAAAGGATCTTCAGGAAGAGGGACTGGCAGCCTTTTATGGACAAGATTATGACAGGGAGATCTGTCCGGGCGAGATCATGGTGGTTTATGGCCATGCAAAGAAGGGCTTTGAATACCCGTTGATCAAGTTTGCGGTAATGACAGAATCTGACATTTTTGGACAGGAACAGAAAAAAAAGAAGAAAAAAAATTACAGTGGAAGCCGTATTCAGGATTTTGCGGAGCTTTCTATCGGCGATTTTGTTGTCCATGAAAAGCATGGTCTTGGTATTTACCGAGGAATTGAAAAAGTTGAAGTAGACAGGATCGTTAAAGATTATATTAAAATTGAATACAGAGGCGGAAGCAATCTCTATATTCCTGCTACTCAGCTTGACTGTCTGCAGAAATATTCGGGGGCAGATGCTTCAAAGGCTCCGAAGCTGAACAAACTTGGTACTCAGGAGTGGAATAAAACAAAGAGCAAGGTTCGTGGGGCAGTTAAAAATATTGCAAAAGAACTGGTAGAGCTTTATGCAGTGCGTCAGGAAAAGGAAGGATATGTCTGTGGTCCTGATACTGTATGGCAGAGAGAATTTGAAGAAATGTTTCCATATGAAGAGACAGAGGATCAGCTCAGTGCTATTGAGGATGCCAAACGTGATATGGAGAGTACCAGGATTATGGACCGGCTTATCTGCGGGGATGTGGGATACGGCAAAACAGAAGTGGCGCTGCGTGCCGCATTTAAGGAAGTACAGGAGAGCAGACAGGTAGCTTATCTTGCACCTACAACGATCCTTGCGCAGCAGATTTATAATACCTTTGTGCAGAGGATGAAGGAATTTCCGGTACATGTGGAACTGTTGTGCAGATTCCGGACCCCGGCACAACAGAAGAAGGCAATCGAAGATCTGAAAAAAGGTCAGGTGGATGTGATCATTGGAACGCACAGAATCCTTTCCAAAGACGTACAGTTCAAAAATCTTGGCCTGTTGATCGTTGATGAGGAACAGCGGTTTGGAGTTACGCATAAGGAAAAAATCAAGCAGTTAAAGAAGGATGTGGATGTCCTTACACTGACTGCAACGCCCATTCCCCGTACTCTTCATATGAGCCTGATCGGAATCCGGGATATGAGTGTCCTGGAGGAACCTCCTATGGACAGAATGCCGATCCAGACATATGTTATGGAATATGATGAAGAGACAGTCCGAGAGGCTATCAACAGGGAATTGCGCAGAGGCGGACAGGTTTATTATGTTTATAATCGAGTGACGGATATTGCAGATGTTGCCCTGCGTATTGCGAAGCTGGTGCCGGACGCAAGGGTGGATTTTGCTCATGGCCAGATGAGTGAGAGGGAACTGGAGAATGTGATGTATTCCTTTGTAAACGGGGATATTGATGTGCTGGTTTCCACCACGATCATTGAGACAGGGCTGGATATTTCCAATGTAAATACTATGATTATCCATGATTCAGACAGATACGGGCTTTCTCAGCTTTATCAGCTTCGGGGAAGGATCGGGCGTTCCAACAGAACTGCCTATGCGTTTCTGATGTACAGAAAGAATGTGATGCTGAAGGAGACGGCTGAGAAGCGTCTGGCTGCGATCCGCGAGTATACGGATCTGGGAAGCGGATTTAAGATTGCAATGAGAGATCTGGAACTTCGAGGTGCCGGAAATCTGCTGGGTGCGCAGCAACATGGACATATGAATGCGGTTGGATATGATCTTTATTGTAAGATGCTCAATGAAGCAGTGAAAGAGGCGAAGGGTATTCATACAATGGAGGATTTCGAGACATCGGTTGATCTGAATGTTGATGCGTATATTCCTGATTCCTACATCAGTAATGAATTTCAGAAGCTGGATATTTATAAAAGAATTGCGGGGATTGAGACACAACAGGATTATGATGATATGCTTGAAGAACTTCTGGACCGTTTCGGAGAACCCGGAAAGGCAGTGCTGAATCTTCTGGCGATTGCGAAGTTAAAGGCGATTGCTCATCAGGGGTACGTAACGGAAATAAAGCAGACTGGAAAAACAGTCCGGTTTACCCTTTATGAGAAAGCAAGGCTGAATACAGAAGGCTTTCCGGCTCTTATGCAGAAATACAGAAGAGGTCTGCAGTTTAAGAATGAGCAGGAACCGAAATTTATCCTGGAACCACAGGGGAATCTGATCCTGGCATTGACGGAATTTGCAGAGGAACTTAAGAGCATGGCGGAAAATATGTGAAATATACTACATATTTTTCGATTTGCCTTGCCCTTCGCAGGAAAAAAGTTTATACTCTAATAACAGTACATTCTGGGAAAGTGGTATGGAAGAAAGACCAGATTGATAATATGGAGGAAGAAATGAAAAAAATGGTAAAGAGAACAGCCGTTGTGACACTGGCAGGTGTGATGTCAGTTGGTATGCTTTCCGGCTGTGGAAGTAAAACATTAGATGGAACAAAGACAGTGGCTACTGTTGACGGAACAGATATTCCGCTTGGAGTTGTAAGTCTTTATGCCCGCGAACAACAACAGCAGACAACAACCATGTATTTAAATTATATGGGAAGTGCAGATCATATCTGGGATCAGACAGCAGGTGATGATTCAGATGAGACTTATGGTGATCAGGCAGTGACAAGCAGTCTGGAGTCTGTTGAGAAGATGTATATTCTCAAAGAGAAGGCAGCGGATTATAATGTAGAGCTTACAGATGATGATGAAGCAGCGATCGCAGATGCAGCATCACAGTTTATGGCTGCAAACAGTGAAGAGACAATTAAGGAACTTGCGGTAACGGAAGATCAGGTAAAAACACTTCTGGAGCTTCAGACAATTCAGAAGAAGATGTATGATCCGGTTGTAGCAGAAGGAAAGATCACAGTTTCTGATGATGAAGCGAATCAGACAACCTTCACTTATGTAAGTATCTCTACAAGCGGTGATGATATAACTGATGAGGAGAAAAAGACTAAGAAAGAACAGGCTCAGGAGATTCTGGATAAGATGAAAGAGGATCCTACAGCAGACATGAGTGAGATTGCCAAGGGTGTAGATGACAGTTATTCTGCAGTACAGGGTAACTTTACAACCAAAGAGAGCAAAGATGAGGATGAAGATTCCGGCAGCGAGGCATATCCGGATGAGGTTCTGAAGGTTCTGAGAGGACTGAAGGACGGAGAAATTGCAGACAATATTATTGAGACTGACACAGGATACTATGTAGTAAGACTTGACAAGATCAATGATGAAGATGCCACAGCTTCCAAGCGAGAATCTCTTCAGAATTCCAAAGAAAGTACCTATTTTACAGATACAACTGCCAAATGGCTGGATGAGGCAGATGTAAAGGCGGTTAAGAAAGTCCTTAAGACACTTAAGATCACTGACAAACATACCTTCATGGCGCCGACTCCTACTCCGGTTCCGGAAACACCGACACCTGAGGTGACAGAAGAGGCAACTCCAACACCGGAAACAGAGGAAGTTACAGAAACACCTGCAGCAGAAGATACAGAGACAACAGAGACTCCGGCGGCAGAGGAAGAAGCAGCAGAAACTACTGAAACACCGGAAGCAACACCGACAGAAGCAGCTAAATAAGAAAATCCGAACTGTCAGTAGCCTGCTGATAGGAATTGAGTATTGTAAATTAAAACAGCTATGATGAAAACCTGAGTGTTTTCACATAGCTGTTTTTGGGTTGCGGAAATTGCTGTAACATAAAAATTCAGGAAATAACAGTGTCACGTCCATGTGTTTTTCCGTAATAGAGTTTGTCATCTGCCCGTTTTACAATATCAGAGATACTGGACTGAAAATCGTTCTCCTCTACGCCGAAAGTCATGGTTACATGGATGGTAATATCTTTATAGCTTATAATACATTTGCTTACTGCGATGTTGATTTCATTCATAAGGACAGCGGCATTATCAAGATTCATTTCGGGAAAAAAGAAAAGAAATTCTTCCCCTCCCCATCTGCACACGTGTCCTGCTCCGAGAGTTTTTTCTCTGAATAAATCCGAGAGGGATTTTAATACCTGATCACCACAGTTATGTCCATAAGTATCGTTAATTTTTTTGAAAAAATCAATATCACCGATTGCGATACTGAAATTCTCGTTTGGATTTGCCCTGATATGGTTTTTGAGAACTTCTTCCATGCGGCGCCTGTTATAAAGTGTAGTCAGCGGATCAGTTCCGGCCTGCTGCTGAAGCTCAATATTATACAACATCAGATGCTGTTCGGCTTTCTGAAGATTGGAACTGAAAGATATACAGATCACGCTCGCGACAACGAAGAATACAACTGTATTTAAAATCTGTATGATCAGTATATGAATTCCGGTAAGAACATATACAGGAGGATGAGTCTGGCAGTGGAAAAACAGAGCCATTCGCATAACAAATAAAAAGACTGTAAAAGCAATTTTATTAAATAATGTATCGTACAGCGAAAACATGGAAACCAGCATTAATGGTAAAATAAAGCTTGTCGCACCGGTTTCCCATCCATAATAGTAGATAAAATAGCAAATCCATCCTGCGGAGATCGTAACATAAAACAAAAGGTTCCATCGTATGAATGTATGGTTTATATAGTACCTTGCGAGAAGACATACAATAAGCCAGCCTACAGCAGGAAGTGCATGAAGCGGATATCCGAAACCTGTGATGCAGATGATGAGTAATAAAAAATATACAGCATAGATTTCGTAGGAGCGTTTCAATGCGAAATAAAAATACAAAGGTGTGGTTTCTGCGTCAAATTTATGGTTGATCATACCCATAATTATTCTCCTGAGCATACAAAAATAACGCAGGCGTAAATAAGATTAGGATACGTTATTTTTATATTGGGTTAAATGAGACGGAAATGCTTCAAAGCATTGGCAATTCCGTTATCTTCGATATTGGTTGTCTGGTAAGTGCAGTGAGGCAGGATCAGGGGATCCGAGTCGCCCATTGCGATGCTGTTTCCGGCGAACTGCAGCATAAGAAGATCGTTCGTGCTGTCGCCGAATGCATAGGTGTCTTTGATCGGAACCCCAAGGCGGTCTGCCAGAAACCGGATTCCGGTTGCTTTGCTGAGATTTTTCTGAGTCAGCTCCCAGGCCTTGTCTTCATGTATGAAACACAGAAAATGTTCATCTGCAAATTTGCGGAAAGTTTCCATATCAGAATCAGCAGACGGAAAAGCCAGAAACTTGTCAAATGTAAAATGGTTGTATGTTTCGGGCGGGTAGAGAGCCAGATCTTCTACTATAACTTCTGCTTTCAGCTTCTGAACAGTTTCAGGAACAGCACATGAACTGCTGTCATATAAAATCTTATCCGGGCGTTCAAAAAACGCAGGAATTCTGCATTCCCGCAGTAATTCTGTTGTTTTACGGCAAAGCGGATTTGGAATAGAACTGGAAAACAAAAGCTCTTCATTCATATAAATCTGGCTGCCGCATCCGCATACATAGCCGTCGAATCCCATTTCTTTAATGATTTCCGGAATCATTGTATAGGTACGTCCGGAATTGATGAAAAGGAGATGACCATTATAGCGGGCTTCTTTTAAAGCCTGTTTCGCACTGTCCGGAACTGTCCATGGGTAAGGGGTTAACAGGGTTTTGTCAATGTCAAAAAATAAGAGTTTACGATTATTCTCCATCAGATGTCTCCTCTGTCTCAGTATCTGCATTGTCATAAAATTCGTCATCAGAAGGATTTTCATTTTCTGTATGTACGCGGATTCCGTTCAGTTCAACTTCGCCTTCCATTGGGATCACAAGGCACTTGCGTCCGTCAATTACGCGTGTTTCCACAAGATCGGCACGTTCAGGATCTACGTGGACTACAACATCCGGGGTTTTGATCTCGAATCTTTTTGTATTGGTGATGTTGGAAGCAACCAGAGAGGATTTTTCCCCGGCTGTGATCTCGTATTGTTTATCAAATGACTGTAGTTTTTCATCTTCTACGCCGCATTCTTCAAAGAGGCGTTTTACCTCAGATTTGGTCAGAACTACAGGTTCCGGCTCATCCTTCTGTGATTCGATCAGGTCGTTTAATTTCTCGTGAATGCTTAATACAGTGTCATATCTGCAGTCGTCACCCAGAGTATCTTCAACCAGTGCGTTAAAGGAATCACGCTGTCCTCCTGCAGAAAGAGGTGCTGTACATCCAAGCAGTTCATCAATAAAAATATCCCGAAGCTCGTTTGCATTTTTACTATAATAAAGGACACCATGGATGTCAGTGCTGCGGTCGTTAAACTGCGGGAAAAGGAAAGCAACATCCGGAAATTCCACGATCCAGTCGCGGATACGGTCCTGGATGCTGTTGGTTTCGGCATTGTAGCAAAGACCTGCCTTAGAGAGTTTTACAGGACAGATACAGCACATGATGTGCTCATAAATCTCATCAGATGCATCAAACATTTCTGCACCGTCGGAAGACTTTCCGGGGATATCATATACTCCATGGATCAGGATGATGTAGTAGTTTTCGGGATAATCATAGTTTTCAATGATCTTATCGTAGAAACTTTCTACCAGTGCATCATCGGTCAGTTTGCTTTCTCTCAGTTTCATAAGAAAATGTTGAGTTCCGCCCTCAGTTTCCTGCTCGAGAGGAAATTCCATGTTCATCAGATTTTTTCCTATTGTTCCGGAAAGGGATTTGCGGAAAATTTCAAAGTATTTGAACATTTCTTCTTCTGATAAAGAGAGAAATGCTTCTTTCAGTTCGGTTTTTTTATTCTTTTCTCCGTCAACGTAACATCCGCAGATGCGGGTGAGAGAACAGTTCTCGGGAGTGAACTGTTTCTTGATTTCAGAAATTTCTTTTTTGTTCATATAGTTTATACCTCATGTTAGTCTGTTCTTTATTATAGACCAGTTGTGATGCAGGGGCAAGGAAAATTGCCTGAAAATTATGGGAAATACAGGTGAGTTTTGGTAGATGTAGTGCTATAATATAGGAAGATATTGTTGCCTGACTGTGTTGCTGAGAACGTGGTGGACAGTAATGTTGCTTTGACAGTGATGAAAATAAATACAGGAGGATATGAGACATGAATGAAACAATAAAAAATCTTTTGGAGCGAAGAAGTGTACGTGGTTATAAAGAAGATCTGGTGCCGGAAGAAGTGTTGAATGAAATTCTTGAAGCAGGGGAATACGCACCAAGCGGAATGGGACAACAGGGTACACTTATGGTAGTAACACAGAATCCGGAACTTGTTGCGAAGCTTTCTAAAATGAATGCGGATGTGATGGGGACTGAGAGTGATCCGTTCTATGGGGCACCGACAGTTGTTGTGGTCTTTGCAGACAGTAATATGCCTACATGTGTGGAAAATGGAAGTCTGGTTATGGGAAATCTGATGAATGCTGCTCATGCCCTTGGGGTTGATTCCTGCTGGATTCATCGTGCAAGAGAGGTGTTTGCTTCTGAAGAAGGACAGGCATTGAAGGCAGAGTGGAGTGTGACGGAGTCTTATGTTGGAATTGGTCATTGTGTGCTTGGTTATCGCTCCGGGGAATATCCGAAAGCGAAAGCGAGAAAAGACGGATTTGTGATCAGGGTGTGATTGTAGTGTGGCGGCAGAGTGATTCCTGAAACAGGCTGGCAGGAAAGATGTGAGAATGTTCGGGAAATCAAGTTGCCGGCACAGTAGCTGTGAGAGAGGGTTGCTGTTGAGTATATTTGATTTTAAGAGAAAGAAGTACAGAACGTTTCTGCAGGATTCTGAGACAGGTGAGGAGATTGCTGAGGAGTATGAGAAAGGCCGGGGAGTCTGGAAAAAGCATGATGTTCAGGATGGGAAGGGTTCGGAGATGAGAGAGAATCTGATAAGGAAGCATTATTGGTTTTCGGGGAGAGTGCAGGGAGTTGGATTTCGCTATCGGGCCTGTTATATTGCCAGTTCTCTGGGGGTTACCGGTTGGGTGAGAAATAACTGGGATGACCGCGTGGAGATGGAGGCGCAGGGGAGCAGGGAGCTGCTTGCGCAGATGGTGGAGATGTTGGGGAGACAGAGGTTTATTGAGATTGAGGGGATTGAGGAGAGGGTGATTCCGGTGGAGGTTGAGAGTGGGTTTTATTCCAGATGAAAGGGACGCAAGCTCAAACAATTCTCTTTGGCTCGGTTTCGGCTCTTAAGAAAAGCTAAGCCTGGGAAGATCAGCTAAGAGGGACGCAAGCTCAAATCATTCTCTTCGGCTCGGTTTCGGGCCTTAAGAAAAGCTAAGCCCCGGAAAATCTGCTAAAAGCATTCACAGATAACTCAAACTCGCCGCGAAGCGGCTCAGACAGTGAGTGATCTGCGAATAACGCAGATTTCCCGGGGCTAAGTTTTTCTAAAGGCCCTGCAAATGTCGCCGAAGAGAATGATTTGAGCTTGCTGGCTGTTGGCTGTGACAGAGATGGATGAAAGAGAAGCGGGATGGTGGTTTGTTAGTTTGGCGGAATAGAAAAGTTTCCTATATATAATATGAATGGGACGGAAAAGCTGGGGTGTTGTGTATATATGGTATGTGGGTGCTGCATGATATAGGAAGGGTAGATGGGGAGGATGGTTGGAATTCCGGTGTCAGATAGACTGGATGGCTGTTGGGAATTTAGTGGAGATTAGGGTGAAAATATAAAAAGTTTGTCAAATTATAAAATTAACTGTTGACAGGGACTGCTTTCGGTGTTATATTAGTTGAGCTGTCGGAAATAATTGTTTCTTGAAAAGGGACAATTCAAGATAATTTCTGAAAGAAAAAAGAAATTAAAAAAAGTGCTTGACAACTTAAAGCGAATATGTTAAAGTAATCAAGTCGCTTGAACAGAGCCGACAATCACAGATCAGAAGAACAGTCCGGAAATCCGGAAGAGTTCGAAAAACTTTGAAAAAACTTGAAAAAAGTTCTTGACAAAGAAAAAGAGATGTGATAAAGTAAACAAGCTGTCGCAAGACAGACAACCTTGATAACTAAACAGTGAAACACATACGATTCTCGAAAATTCTTTACATTTTTAAGAACGGTTTGAAAAACCAAAAACAGTAAAACGAGAGATAGCTAGTTGTTATCTTGAGTGAATCAAACATTTAATCAGAGAGTTTGATCCTGGCTCAGGATGAACGCTGGCGGCGTGCTTAACACATGCAAGTCGAACGGGAAATATTTCATTGAGACTTCGGTGGATTTGATTTATTTCTAGTGGCGGACGGGTGAGTAACGCGTGGGTAACCTGCCTTATACAGGGGGATAACAGTCAGAAATGGCTGCTAATACCGCATAAGCGCACAGGGCTGCATGGCTCAGTGTGAAAAACTCCGGTGGTATAAGATGGACCCGCGTTGGATTAGCTTGTTGGTGGGGTAACGGCCCACCAAGGCGACGATCCATAGCCGGCCTGAGAGGGTGAACGGCCACATTGGGACTGAGACACGGCCCAGACTCCTACGGGAGGCAGCAGTGGGGAATATTGCACAATGG